>Ga0209402_10002212_pt1 | contig 19933 bp, 18 predicted proteins | sample ArcticOcean_MG_C_3_FD_187437 | JGI IMG/M metagenome (GOLD analysis project Ga0209402, IMG submission 187437) | Marine microbial communities from western Arctic Ocean - ArcticOcean_MG_CB8_126 (SPAdes) (version 2) | ecosystem: Environmental > Aquatic > Marine > Oceanic | place: Arctic Ocean... | reverse complement strand
TGCATTTAATAGGAGGGGCAACGCTGGGCACCATAGGTTAACCCTGCGCTCATAATGAATATAGCAAAACTCCATGATGATCTGCCCGCATCATTGCATGCCCATATCCGTCGGGTTTCACATATAGCTCTGGAAATTGGTAGAATCCATTCGCTTGATCTTGAGAAGATTGCCTTTGCTACCCAATACCATGACCTAGCCCGAGTGACCCCTCCAAAATTGTTACTCACAGAATGCAAGAACTTAGGAATCCCTATTGGCGATTTCGAAAAACAGTTGCCGTTGTTGTTGCATGGGCCTGTGGCTGCAGCCTGGGTTCAGGTTGCCGATAACGCCCTCGCATCACCAGAGGTAGTTGAAGCGATTCAGCACCATTCTGTCGCAAGCCCAAACATGAGTCAGATAGCCAAGGTAGTTTTCTTAGCTGACAAACTCGATCCACATAAAATAGAGCGATACCCGTTCCAACTTGAGGTTAGTAAAGCATCTACTCATGATCTGGACAAGGCATTATTCATATTTATCCATCGTGAAATAGCTATGCGCCTTGGGTTGAATCAGCTCATACATCCCCAATCCATAACAACCAGAAACTATCTTCTTGAAAGCTATGCAGCTTCAATTGAACCTACCAAACCCGAGGGACAATAGTGGCATTGACAATGTTATCTGTTTCACCCCTCACTGCTTGACCAAATGAATTGCTCTGACCCAATCACCGATACAAGAATTTGAGGTGGCATTGAATAATTCGACTGAAGTTTGGTTAATTCAGTGCCTTTAGAGTATACTTACGCTCCTGAATAGTGCGTAAATTTGAGACTTCTTGTGCTGTTATAAGCAAATCCCAACCTACGTATTTAATAACATTAAGAAGGATTGCTATGGGCAACAACCTATCACAGCGACCTCCCTACGATCCTCAAGAGAATCGCTGATGGGGAAAATCGCTTTAGCAAAATATCAGGAGATTGCCCTCAAGGGCAAAAATCGCCCCATGTTCACCAAGGCTCTGTTGCGAGCATTACGGGCAACCCCCGAGGGCATTGGAATCACCGCGATCAAACACCTCAATTCAAGAATAATTGTTGAACTGGCTCCGGACTTCAAATGGGCAGAGATTGCTGCCCACATAAGCAGCATTTTCGGAATTGAAAAATTTTCACTTGCAACACGACTTCCTGCGGATCTCGAAGCAATCAAAATTGCCATAAAAGAAGAGATAGCAGCACATAAAAACTCTGCTAATTTTCGTATACACGTAGCTAGGGCAGACAAGACATTCCCCATAAAATCAAAAGACATGGAAATTGCCCTTGGTGCTTTCGTTCAAGAAATAACACAGCTACCGGTAAACTTAAAGTATGCCGAACTCACAATCACCGTAGAAATTGTTCCAGGGGAAGCCTATTTGTATTTTGATCACTCACCCGGGCTAGGTGGTCTACCCCCCGGGGTGAGTGGGAAATTAGTGTGCTTAATGTCAGGGGGAATCGACTCTCCAGTAGCCGCTTTTCGGATGATGAAGCGGGGAGCACAAATTGTGTTTGTGCATTTTCATGCATTCCCTTTGTTGTGGGGTATATCAAGGGACAAAGTTGATTCGATGCTCCATATTCTTTCCCGATACCAGCAACAGAGCCGACTGTACCTTATACCTTTTGCCTCTTTACAACAATCTATCGCTCTCTCTGTCAACCCCAGATTCCGAGTCATCGCTTACAGAAGAATGATGGTACGAATAGCAGAAGCAATAGCGGCCAAAGAGCATGCTTTCGGACTTGTGACTGGTGATAGTCTAGGGCAAGTGGCGTCACAAACGTTACAGAACCTTGCTACCGTTGGTGACGTAGCAACCATGCCAATATTTCGCCCGTTGATCGGAATGACCAAAAGCGAGATTATCCAAGAATCGCAATCAATAGGAACGTATGATATTTCCATCGAGCCAGACGAGGACTGCTGCACTCTCTTTGTTCCCAAGAATCCAGTCACTAAATCAACTCCAGCACAGTTGGCCAGCATTGAACAGCAATTCGATGTAAATTCTCTGGTTGAAGCAGGTGTGCGCAGTGCAGAGCTTAAGAAATACATCCGCCCTTAATAAGAATCACCACAATTCCACCTGTCACTATCTAGTGGAACAAAGGAGGATCAAACAATGACTAAAGCTCAAGGAACTCGTATTGAATCAGACTCTATGGGGGAAATGGAAGTTCCAATTGAGGCCTACTACGGGGCATCAACTATGCGGGCTTCACTCAATTTCCCAATCAGCAACCTTCGATTACAGCCATATTTTATCCAAGCCCTTTCAAACATAAAGGGCTATGCGGCAAAGGTGAACCAGGATTTAGGCCGTCTTGACCCGACACTTGCCGACGCAATCATCCACGCAGCAACAGAGGTTTCTCAAGGAAATCTCAATGATCACTTCGTCGTGGATGTTTTTCAGACCGGCTCTGGAACCTCTACGAACACAAACGCCAACGAGGTGATCGCAAACCGAGCCAATGAAATTCTTTCTGGCTCGCGAAATGCTAAAACAATTCATCCAAACGACCACGTAAATATGGGGCAATCCTCTAATGACGTCATACCTTCAGCAATCCATGTAGCTGCATTATTGGGAATCAAGAGAGACCTAATCCCCAATCTTGAAAAACTCAATCAAGCCCTTCAATCAAAATCACAGCAGTTTTGGGGTATTGTAAAGACCGGAAGGACACACCTACAAGATGCGACTCCAATACGACTTGGACAAGTGTTTCTCGGGTACTCAGGGCAGGTTGAGCGAGGAATTTCTCGATTAAGGCATGCTGAAAGCGAATTATCTCAACTTGCCATTGGCGGAACTGCCGTCGGTACAGGCATAAACACCCATCCGGAATTTGCTTCACGCCTTTGTGTGTTGATCTCAAGAGATCTGGACATCACAGTCAGTGAGACCACGAATCACTTCCAAGCCCAAAATTCTCTTGATGGCATTGTAGAGGCTAGCGGATCCCTGCGTACTGTAGCAACAAGCCTCTACAAAATCGCCAATGATATTCGATGGATGGGGTCAGGCCCGCGCGCTGGGCTAAGTGAAATCTCGTTACCTGAAGTACAGCCAGGAAGTTCTATAATGCCCGGAAAAGTCAATCCAGTCATAGCAGAATCCCTGATTCAAGTAACAGCCCAAGTCATTGGGAACGACACTACCATTGCCCTTTCTGGCCAAGGCGGCTATTTCGAGCTAAACATGATGATGCCCGTTGCAGCATATAATCTTCTTCAATCCATAGAGCTTATGAGCACCTCGTCTGGTAATTTCACTACTCAATGCGTGGATGGGATAGAAGCTACGAGCCGTGCCGCTACCCTGGTAGAACAAGGGCTGATGTTGGGGACTGCACTGGCACCTGCAATTGGATATGATGCAGCCGCATCCATAGCCAAGGAAGCAGCAAAAACAGGCAAAACAATTCGGGAAGTTGCATCAGAGCAGACCTCACTCTCTGACGATGCACTTTTTGCTCTTTTGGATCCAGTAAAGATGGTTGAGCCGACCGGACTTTAATCGACACCCCGCCGATCACCTTTATAGGCCACAACTACAATTAGTGTACATGGAGGAAGTAAATTGCCTAGTCGCAGATTGTTTGTCATATGGCCTCGGTATTTATCGTCACTTGGGCGACCAATACTCGACCTTTCTTGGATTACATCAAATATCGCGGTATCTGGATCAATACCAAAGAACAAACATAGCAAGTTACGAAGCGAAGGAATATGTGCAGTGGTAGACCTCAGGGAAGAAGATATCGACGACGCTGGCTCTTTAGCCACACAAGGAATCGAATTTCACCATATCCCCGTAAAAAACTATCATGCACCATCCCAATCAGCATTAAATCAGGGAAGCGACTGGGTAATCTCAAAATTAAATAATACTCCAGCACATTCAAAAGTACTCATTCATTGCCAGGAAGGAGTTGGTCGCAGCATTGTTTTGACATGTTGTGTACTTATGAAGCAAGGAAGCTCTTTGCAACAATCACTGATGCTTATTCGCAACCATCGTTGGGGAACCGCACTTAGAAAAGTACAGCTGCAGGCTCTAATCGAGTTTGAAGCCACACTGCAGCCTGATCAATACGACAATACCCAAGCATAGCCTACTCAGGTTTCACCACAAGATCAGCAACTCAAATGGTGGGCGGTGGAGGATTCGAACCTCCGACCTCAGTCTTATCAGGACTGCGCTCTAACCAGCTGAGCTAACCGCCCTTGTAGGAATATGAACCAGAATGTACATTCTAACAGACGAACGCACGAGTAACAAAAGCATAGCAGCGCAAGTGCGTTACTCGAAGACCGATTAAGGGCCTAAAGTACTCACTCTTCGAACACCCCAAATATAATGCAGGCGTTCTGCCCCCCAAATCCAAAACTATTTGACAATACATACCGAAGATTCTTTTCCCGTGCCACATTGGGAACATAATCCAGATCGCAATCAGGATCTGGCTCCATCAGATTGATCGTAGGATGGATGATACCTTCCAGTATCGAACTCACGCACGCAACAGCTTCAACCGCCCCAGCAGCTCCCAGAGTATGCCCAATCATGGACTTAGTAGAGCTAATTGGAATTGTATAAGCAAGATCCCCGAAAGCTTTTTTTATGGCGAGCGTCTCGGCAGCATCGTTGAGGGGCGTCGATGTTCCATGCGCGTTGATGTAGTCAATATCCTCCGGATTCAACCCAGCATTCATTAAACTCAAGCCAATAGCCCTCGCTGCTCCACTACCAGTTTCTTCAGGTTGGACTGGGTGATAAGCATCTGAGGTGACTCCGTACCCAACTACCTCGGCCAACGGTGTCGCCCCCCGAGATATTGCATGTTCCAAGCTTTCCAGAATCAAAACACCTGATCCTTCAGAGGGGACAAACCCATCTCGTCTCTTATCAAATGGCTTCGAGGCCGTCTCCGGGGTACCTTCCCAACCAGTCAAAGCACGCATGGTTGAAAATCCTGCTAACCCCAAGTCGCATATACCTGACTCCGTTCCACCGGCAACCATAACATCCGCAGCCCCCCTACGTATTACCTCTGCTGCTTCTCCAATAGCTTGCGTTCCAGCTGCGCAGGCAGTAGTAACCGTATTGCTATAGCCCTTCAATCCAAACACCCTACTAACCGTGCCTGCGGCCATGTTTGGCAGAATCATTGGGATAAAATATGGGCTGACACGCATAGGTCCTTTATCAAAAACCACCCTAGCAGCCTCCTGGGTAGTTGGGAACCCGCCGTTACCATTCCCTAGCAAAACCCCAATTCGCTCAGTGTTTTCTGCAGAGAGGTTTAGTCCTGCATGTTCTATAGCTTGTTGAGCAGCAGCGATTGGCAATTGTGTGAAACGCGCCATCCTTCTCGATTCTTTAGGGTTGATGTATTTATCAGGGTCAAAATCCGTTAATTCGCCCGCCACTTTACATGGAATCGACTCACTATTCGCCTGAGTCATAGGCTTAATACCTGATTTACCTGCCTTCAAAGCGCTCCAGTATTCTGCCACACTGTCCCCACCTAGTGGAGCGACAACCCCCATACCAGTGACAACAACTCTTACTCTCCCACTCATAATTGCATTCACCCAATAATGAATTTACTAACTTAGCTATACTTATACGTCAGCGCAAATAAGTATACTCCTTGTGGATAGTCTGATCTCAGTTGCATCATCAAAAAATCAGTAACCGCTTTGAAATTTGAACAATTCGACGGGGTGCCCATTTGAATATGCAGGCTTGAAAGATCATTCCTGCAGTATTAATCAGCATAATTTGACCCTAAGTCTGCTTGACCCTGCAATTGCTAATTCTTAGAATAGTGTATATTCCAATGTGTTAAACGAACACTAGCGTAGTTAGGCGCCTATTTCAATTTCCAGAGAGGCATCTATTGTCAGCTAAGACGAAATACATATTCGTCACAGGGGGAGTGATAAGCGGAATTGGCAAAGGAATAAGTGTCGCCTCAATCGGGCAACTACTCAAAAGCCAAGGCCTCAGCGTATCTCTTCAAAAACTCGACCCTTACCTGAATGTGGATCCTGGAACCATGTCCCCATACCAACATGGGGAAGTATTCGTAACTCGTGATGGAGGAGAAACAGACCTTGATCTCGGCCATTATGAACGATTCGTCAATGTGGAACTGACCCGAGCTTCTAACGTTACTGCTGGACAAATATACAGCGAGGTAATAGCGAAGGAGCGACGGGGGGAGTTTCTTGGAGGAACCATACAAATAGTGCCCCATGTTACCGATGCAATCAAAGAACGGATCAAAGCATTAACAAGTGACCAGGAAATTGATGTCGTTGTTGTAGAGGTTGGTGGGACAGTTGGAGATATTGAAGGACAGCCTTTTATTGAAGCCATCAGGCAAATGAGAAAAGATGTGGGCCGTGACAATGTATTTTATATACACGTGACACTACTGCCACATATAAGCGCTACTGGAGAAATCAAGACTAAGCCAACACAACAAAGCGTCAGAGAACTTCGTGGCATGGGTATACAACCCGATGCGATCATATGCAGAAGCGACAAGGATGTCAGTGACTCAATAAAAGATAAGATCGCCTTCTTCTGCGACGTAGAACCCTCAGCTGTAGTAGCCTTACCAACAGTGGACACAATATATGAAGTCCCACTAATACTTGAAGAACAGGGACTAGGGGTGCTTCTTTCAGAACGATTGGATCTTCCTTTCAAACAAGATCGCCTAACAGAATGGGGACGACTTGTCGAAATTGCCAAAAGCCCGTCGGCCGCTGTCCTGATAGCCGTAGTCGGGAAATATGCCGACCTTCCCGAAGCATACCTTTCTGTCAAAGAGGCACTCCTCCATGCTGGACTTCACTACCGCAGAGAGGTCCAGATTGAATGGATACCGTCAGAAAATATCGAAGTAGAAGGTGCCGACACGCTCCTCAGTAAAGCAAGTGGCATCATTGTTCCGGGGGGATTTGGTCCACGCGGGATCGATGGCATGATTCAGGCTGCCAAATATGCCCGAGAGAATTTGATCCCCTATCTAGGGTTATGTCTAGGCATGCAGATAATGGTCATTGAATTTGCACGATCGGTACTTGGCCTCCGCCAAGCAAATTCCACTGAATTCGCACCATCTACTCCTGATCCAGTGATTGACCTGCTGCCAGACCAACAGGGAATTACAGACAAGGGCGGAACAATGCGCCTAGGATCTTATCCGTGCCAGCTTCGGGTAAACACAAAAGCTCAAGCTGCGTATGGGTCCTCAATGGTAGAGGAAAGGCATCGCCATCGGTTTGAAGTCAACAATAGCTACCGAGAAGCTCTGGAGGGGCACGGGTTACTAGCATCAGGGGTATCTCCCGACGACACCCTTATAGAAATCGGGGAAATAGTTAATCACCCATTCATGGTAGGCTCACAATTCCACCCAGAATTTCGCTCACGTCCTAACTTACCACACCCACTCTTTAGGGAGTTCCTGAACGTTGCGCTACAAGTGGTGCATGAAGGAACCCAGCAACCGCTACCAATCAGCTGATAACTGTTCGTTATAATCACACATTCTAGCTAGCTAGGCGCTAACATAGCAGATGGACTTAGCCCATCTGCTATGTTAGCATTGCACGACGAGCATGAAGATATTCCTAGATACAGCCAATATTGAGGAAATAGCACATGCTAGCCGCCTTGGCCTCATTCAGGGCGTAACTACCAATCCTAGCCTTGCAGCAAAAGAAGGCATTGCGGATTTGGAAGATTACCGAGCCTGCGTGAAACAGGTGACTAACATGGTTGATGGTCCTGTGTCAGTAGAAGTCGTGAGCGATAATCCAATGGAGATGATTCAACAAGGCAGGGAATTCTCCACCTGGGCCAAAAACGTTGTGGTGAAACTACCTAGCACTCCAAGTGGATTCGAAGCAATGGCCACACTATCCCGAGAAGGTATAGCTATAAACCAGACTCTCTGTTTCTCAGCAAATCAAGCTTTACTCGGTGCCCAAGCGGGTGCATCATTTGTAAGCCCCTTCGTAGGACGTCTTGACGATGAAGGGCAAGATGGTATGCAGCTAATAAAATTGATTGCAGATATTTTCGAGAAACATAAGATTCAAACCTCGGTACTTGCGGCAAGTATACGGCATCCATTACACTGCGTGATGGCAGCACAAGCAGGAGCTGACATCGCCACTGTCCCCTACAAGGTTCTCATGCAGATGATGAATCACTCGTTGACTGACAGTGGAATGGAACGTTTCACAAAAGATTGGATGCAGGCATCTCAATAAACCCTGTATTTAGATGGAATCAAACTACTACTTTTAGCACAATTACACCCTGCAATAAGACAGATAGGGCCTTAGGGAATTGCAAGAGAGTAGTAACTAGCAACGTTACGCTTCGTTACCCAACAGTCATTCCAACAAGCTACTCACCTTCAAAGGAGATAATGATGCTAGAGACCACCCTCGCAATGACTGCGTTAGAGAAGCTAACGCTAGCAGAATTACTGACGCTAGCGCAGGAATTCGAAATCAAAGACACTGATAACTTCGATCGAGCAGAATTGATTCTGACCATATTGCGAGCCCACGCAGACAAGCAAGGCCAATTAACTGGAAGTGGTGTCCTAGAAATAGTCAATGGAGGCTATGGAATACTCAGACAAAACGAATTCCGACAAGGGCAAGGAGACGTTTATGTATCTCAGTCCCAGATCAGGAGATTCGGCCTACGCACCGGAGATCATGTATCCGGTCATGTTAGGGCTCCGAAAGAAGGTGAGCGCTATTTTGGGCTTATACGAGTGGAAACAGTAAACGGACTCAACCCTGATACAACACGAAAACGTCCAAGCTTTGATACACTGACCCCTATTTTCCCCGAAGAAATGATTGTTCTCGAGGCTTCAGATCAGAACCTTACTTCAAAAGTCATTGACTTAGTAGCACCAATTGGTAGAGGGCAGCGAGGACTCATCGTCTCTCCACCGAAAGCCGGAAAAACACTAATCCTGAAGCAAATCGCCAATGCTACGAGCACAGAACACCCTGATATACACGTCATGGTTTTATTGATCGGTGAGCGCCCTGAAGAAGTCACCGACATGCGCCGCTCCATTGAGGGAGAAGTATATAGCTCGACTTTTGACGAGCCTGTTGAAGACCATGTCCGAGTCGCAGATCTTGCATTAGAACGAGCTCGTAGGCTTGTCGAAGGCGGTAAAGACGTTTTAATCCTGCTCGACAGTCTGACACGTCTAACAAGGGCACATAATCTGGCTCTTCCTGCAAGTGGCCGAACATTGACAGGTGGAATCGATCCACAAGCCCTATATCCGCCAAAACGATTCCTGGGAGCAGCAAGGAATTGCGAGTTTGGTGGTAGCTTAACTATAGTAGCAACTTGCCTGATTGACACTGGAAGTCGAATGGACGATGTAATCTATGAGGAGTTCAAAGGGACTGGAAACATGGAATTACACCTTGATCGCAAGCTTGCAGAGCGCCGCATATTTCCCGCTATTGACATACTCCGAAGTGGTACAAGACGAGAAGAACTGCTGTTCTCCGAGGACACTTTAGCCAAGATATGGTTGTTCCGCCGCATGTTCAGTGCAGTCTCCAACGATTCAGGCAGCCCAATTGAGGGGACTGAAAGAGTGCTCGAAAGCCTCAAAAGCAGTCCATCAAACACAGCCTACTTGGATAATCTTTCCGGATCTATGGGCAAATCACAAGGAAGAACCTCCCGAAGAAGCTAAGGTGATCATTTAGTCCATTGTCGCTATACCTGCAGTCTCTACTTGATCCACTGCCCCACGCAGATGCTGATTTTGACGCCATCCACTATTGATCATGGTTTCATGCCCAAGTACAATGTATTCAAATATTATGATACGAACTGCCGAACCGGTTAATCCGGCAATCCATAACACACATCATCGGAGGCATGGGCTTTGATTGATCTTTCTGCCCAATCGCTAATGAATTACATGCACACTGCATGGAGAGATATCTCGAATCTTGAGGGGCTCTCCTCAGTAATTTCCAGTATTGCAATCGGGGCACAAGATATTCAAGCTAAAGTTCAGTTCGCCACTTTGGCGAACGTTCTAGGCACGACAGGGGACGTCAATGTCCAAGGAGAGGTAGTACAAATACTAGACGAAGCGGCATCCAGTACCTTTGTAGATGTCCTTTCCAAAAGTGGCAGAGTAGCAGCAATTGGATGCGAAGAAATAGAGACCACCGTCATAGTGGGCGACGGCAAAAACCAAAGCTATTTAGTACAAATGGATCCACTTGACGGATCCTCAAATATAGATGTCGCCATTAGCATCGGTTCCATCTTTGGTATTTGGAAACGAGACCCGAGCAAACCGCTTTCAGAAAGTACAATGTTCCAGCCAGGTAACGAGCAGATAGCTGCTGTATATGCTGTTTATGGATCAAGCACGATGCTCATAGTTGCGGTTAAAGACAGCGTCCAGGGCTTTACCTTAGACCCAGAATCACGCGATTTCATACTCACTCACCCAGATATTGTCCTACCAGAGAAGTGCCCTTACTACAGTCTCAATGAGGGCAATTCAAAGAAGCTTCCCAGTGAGACTCAAAATGCAATCGCGCATCTACGTGACACTTACTCCTTACGATATGTCGGATCATTAGTAGCAGATTTTCATAGGAACCTACTAAAAGGTGGCATCTTCCTCTACCCTGGTGACTTTGAAAATCCTCAAGGAAAATTGAGACTCATGTACGAAGCTAACCCTCTTGGCTTCATTGTAGAACAGGCGGGAGGGGCGGCTTCTTCAGGAGACATCAGAATATTAGATATAGTCCCTAACACACTACACCAAAGGACTCCTTTGATCATCGGGAATGCAGCAGTTGTTCATCAAATAGCTTCAATGATAGCTGCTAAGTGATTCATAGCACATTAGGGTTAGGAGGAATTATATGAATTTAGAAGAATTAACTTCAACTGCAAATGCACTTGTAGCCACAGGAAAAGGCATTTTAGCCGCTGACGAAAGTTCGGGAACTATCAAACGGCGTTTTGACAGCATCGGAGTTGAATCAACCGAAGAAACCCGCATCACTTACAGGGAGACATTATTCCGTACAGCCGGAGCTAATGAATTTATTAGTGGAGTCATACTTTACGACGAAACTATTCGTCAGGCCAGTTTGTTAGACCAAACACCATTGGTCAAGATTCTGGCTAATCAAAATATCATCCCAGGGATCAAGGTAGATAAGGGAACAGGTCCACTTTCTGGATCCTCCAATGAACTCGTTACAGACGGACTGGATGGTTTGCGCGAAAGACTTAGTGAATACTATAGTCTCGGGGCTCGCTTCACCAAATGGAGAGCCGTCATAACTATTGGAACAGAACTGCCAAGCAGATATTGCATCGAGGTTAACGCCCACCTCCTTGCTCGTTATGCATCTCTCAGTCAAGAAGCAGGGCTTGTTCCGATAGTGGAACCTGAGGTGTTAATGGATGGGACTCATAGCATTGACGAATGTTTTGATGTAACCGAAACAACGCTTAGAGAAGTGTACCACCAACTTGGATTGCAACATGTATTCTTAGGAGGATCCCTGCTGAAACCAAATATGATTCTATCTGGCAAGGATGCCCCTAACCGCGCAACGCCAGCGGAAGTGGCTCAGAAAACTATACGCTGCCTCCAAAGAACCGTTCCAGCAGCTGTCCCGGGGATCGTATTTTTATCTGGCGGACAAAGTGACACGGAAGCAACTGTAAACCTCGATGCAATCAACAGACTCGCCAATACTATGCGCCTGCCATGGGAATTAAGCTTCTCGTACGGACGCGGCTTACAAGCTGCCCCGCTTCAAGCATGGGGAGGCCAATCTTCAAACCTTGAGAATGCAGCCTCTACTTATTACCATCGTGCTCGAGTAACTGGAGCAGCTCGAAGAGGTGAATACTCCGAGTCGCTGGAAATCAGCTGAGCTACGATTGGACTGCATGCGCAAATTACTTATAGCGACCCATAACAACAAAAAATTCACAGAACTGAAGTCACTGCTACGCTCAACAGATTTCGATTTGGTTTCACTAAGTGATATCGGCATCATCGAGGAAGTTGATGAAACAGGAACAACGTTCGAAGAGAATGCATGTTTGAAAGCGAAAGGCTACCTGCAACTAAGTGGACTACCTACTCTGGCTGACGACTCCGGGTTAGAAGTGCAGGCGCTCAACTGGGAACCAGGGGTATACTCAGCTCGGTATGGCGGCCCGAGCGCTAATGATCAAGATCGGATAGAATTGGTACTACAGAATCTTGCACAATCCAATGACCAGAACAGAAGTGCTCAGTTCAGATGTGTGGTTGCGATAGCATTTTCAGAGCATTCCCTAGAGATGTACAATGGAATATGCACAGGAGAAATCACCACTATCCCTAGAGGGGAAAATGGATTCGGGTATGACTCAATATTTCTCATACCTCATTTAAATAAGACCTTGGCAGAATTAACGAGCGAAGAAAAGAACAAAATCAGTCACCGCAGTGCTGCACTATCTCAAGCAGCTGAGGTATTGCAAAACTCTGGATAATGACTTGAAAGTACCACTTGATTCGAATATGAATACTTTTGATAAATTCTCAAGACCACTCAAAGATTTGCGGATATCCGTGACGGATAGGTGCAACTTTCGTTGTACCTACTGCATGCCTGCGGAAATTTTTGGCGAACGCTATGAATTCTTGCCAAGAAACGAACTCCTGAATTTCGAAGAGATCACTCGACTCGCATATACCTTTGCCAAGCTGGGGGTTACTAAGATTCGCCTCACTGGGGGAGAGCCCTTGCTTAGGACCGGACTGCCTTCTCTGGTGAAAATGCTTTCGTCCGTACCGGGCATAGAGGATCTAGCCCTCACAACCAATGGGTTTCTTCTCGACAAGTATGCACAAGAGCTTAAAGAAGCTGGTCTTAATCGCATTACAGTGAGCATGGATAGCCTAGACAACGCTGTATTCCAAGAGATGAATGGGCGGGGATTTGGGACGAAGAAAGTACTAGATGGTATTGAGGCTGCAGAAAATGCTGGACTAACCCCTATAAAAATCAATGCAGTGATTCAAAAATCTGTAAACGATCAATCCATCGTTGATCTAATCAATCATTTCAAAACAAAAGGACACATAGTACGATTCATCGAGTTTATGGATGTTGGAACCCTGAACGGGTGGGACCTTGATCAGGTCGTGCCAGCAAAAGAGATCGTGAATATCGTTAGCAAAGAGCATTCCATAGAACCGGTGAAAGCAAATTATGCTGGCGAAGTTGCACTTCGCTACCGCTTTACTGACGGATCAGGTGAATTCGGAATCATACCATCAGTCACGCAACCTTTTTGCTCTAGCTGCTCCCGGATGCGTCTATCACCCGATGGCCATTTCTACACCTGCCTTTTTGGTGATAATGGATTCAATATCCGTGATGCCTTAAGAGATGGCCAATCCGATTCGTATATTGAATCCCTAATTCAAAACATATGGACAAATCGCACCGATCAATACTCTGAACTCCGATCGGCTCTTTCCCAAGATTCCCCTAGGTCTAAAGTGGAGATGTACCACATAGGCGGGTAACAGTACGCTTTATCATAATACTTCGCCTCATTGGAAATAGACGACTACCCCTGAGCGAAATTACACTGCAGTAATTCATCTCTTAGGCAGCACACAACAGCGATGGAAACCATAGTGAAACAAAGATTACTAAAGGCATTTGCATCAGTAGCAGCGATTTGGACTGTATTGGCTGCAATAGCATTAATAATCGCTTCACCTAATGAGTCGTTGACTTCAACCATAAGCGACTCAGGTTCTCAAACCTCAACTCACGTATGCCTCATGGTTATTTCTGTTGCAGGAGCAATTGTGCTGATACTTGCTTCAAGCGGCTCACGAATACTACTCGCCCCTATCGCCTGGATAATAGCTCTTGCTTATGCTACTTTTATTATTCAAGTTCTGGCAACAAATCGTATCTGGTACTTACCTCCTCTAACGCTTTTTCTGACGGCTTCTTTCATATCCACATCAATCTATGCAGCAGTGAACTCCAATAGAGCAAAATTGTTCCAACTATTTACCGCTGCGCTTGCCGCTATTCTCGGTTTCTACCTTATACGTTGGCAATTCACAAACGTATTTATTGCAATCGACCGTGGACCAACTCAAATACCTGGCACCGATAAAACACTGCTCATGGCTTATGGAAGTGCTGCAGTCTTTACTTTTCTTGGAATTTTTCTCACCAGTGGAGTGGTTTCTACTTTTGTGAATGCAGTGTCTAACTCTCGAAGAACAGTACTGGTAACTGGAGGATTCGCCGGGTGCCTGACCCTAGGGAGTATAATAGGGCTCTCATTCGGAGGGTGGTTAATGATCCCATCTTCCCTCTTGCTGGGACTGGCAACTTTAATTAGCAATTCAAGAGAAGCCTAAGCTAGTAAGCACAGGCTTCTTGATCTGGAGGTCTCATGGAAATCGTATCAAATCACTACCGCTTATTTACCGATGGAGCCTGTAAAGGCAATCCAGGCCCTGGAGGCTGGGCAGCTGTTGTCGTAGATTCTTCGGGGACTAAAACGATCCTTTCAGGTAATGAAGCACATACCACGAACAACCGTATGGAACTGATAGCAGCCATTAAAGGGCTGGAAAGTGTACCTGCCAATAGCTCCGTAATACTCACAAGCGACAGTTCCTATTTAGTAAATACTATGACAGCTGGCTGGAAAAGAAAAATCAACAACGACCTATGGACCTCCCTTGACGGGCTGACCTCATTACTGCATATCAAATGGGAATGGGTAAAAGGGCACAGTGGGCACCCTGAAAATGAGGAGGCAAATGACGTTGCACAGGCGGAATCTAATGCGATTAATTCAGATAAAATTCCAGCAGCTAGTAATATTTCAACCATGCCCCTTGCTAAAGATGAGACAAAGACATTGACCCACACAGATGCCTCGGGTAAGGCTTCAATGGTCAATGTTGGATCAAAAGATATCACTGCACGAAAAGCAATCGCCAAGGGATCTATCATGATGGAGCCTTCAACGCTAGCACTCATAGAAGCAAACGAACTAAAGAAGGGGGATGCCTTAGGTGTGGCAAGAATAGCTGGGATCATGAGCGCCAAACTGACTTCTCAACTGATTCCCTTATGCCATCCAATACCAATAGACCAAATCATTGTAGAACTTTCAATTGACCATGCTACATCATCCATCGAGATCACTGGAACAGGGCAAACCAATTCTAATACTGGTATAGAAATGGAAGCGCTGGTTGCAGTATCAATTGCAGCCCTTACCGTTTACGATATGGCAAAGGCCGTTGACCGAACAATGAGAATTAATGCAATTCGACTTGTCAGCAAGACAGGTGGTCAACATGGCGATTTCTATTCCAACTGATAGACAAACCCTCCTTGATTTGGAGTGACCCAAGCGTGGATTTGCCAACCATACATACAGAAAACCTCACTAAATACTATGGCTCATCACGAGGCTCGGTAAATCGTGGTGAAATATTCGGATTCCTAGGTCCCAACGGAGCCAGAAAAAGCACAATGCTGCGACTGCTCTTGAATAGTCTCAGGCCCACTAAAGGATCTGCGTCAGTACTGGAATTTGATTGCCAAGAGGAATACGTTGAAGCCCATAAACATATAGGTTCGTTCTCCAGTGATATCAGCTTATACGAACATATGAAGGGGTTTGAACTCCTCGCCTATTTGACAGACCTTCGTGGCAGCATTAATCAAGAATATACGAATTACATCGCCCAGAAATTACTCAGCAATCGCCAGTTTTCGTAAAAGGGATCTACATAATTAGCAATAAGATTCGATAAAGGAGCTATAACTAATGGAATCAATTGAAAATCCACACGGATTCTCTATAAATACAGAATCTGACGGGACCAGAATAGTTCTGGAATGTCCTCACCAAGGAGGGGTCTTGTACAGCATCCCTGCTGAGGCTACCTGGGTGTGTGAACCAGCCCTTAGTTCAAGCCACGCTTTAGCAGGATTCCTAACTGAGCTGACTGCACTATCTGACAGTCAGATAGACACCATGCTACAACGCTGGGGAATATACTTCAGACCTCACAAGCGATTTGAAGATTAACAATCCCTGACTTAACTGTAGTTTGTTGATCCATCTCCACGCTGTAGCGTCGTTCTCTTCAAATTATCACATTCCGATAGCTTGCAAAAGATAACGACATTCGTTGATTATTACTCTACATATTTACCTTATCGCCAAAGTATGTTGTTCAAATAATTTGCAACGAATAACAATATTCGTTGGCGATTCGCACAATTAATTTGCGTTATCGCTGATTTTCATGATATATATAAAGGTTTTTGTTGCCATCAGGCATTCATGGTGCTACCCTCACAAATAGCGCTTTTCCGAACATTCTCTCGGGGTTTGAGAGGAATAGCAGCAGAGAAGCCTAAGTAAGCCTAAGGGCATGCGAACACTTTTTCGAGGTGCGACATGAACAAAAAGAGTACTTTCGGTAGATCTTGGCTCGTAAAAACGGCGGTCATCACTATGCTGTTTACAATGCTCACAGCAATCGCCGTCAGTTGCTCAGGAGCAGATGAAGACGCTCCAGTTGCCCAAGCCGTAGCGCCCACTGCAACATCGGCTCCCGTAACGAGCACTGAAGCAGCGCCTGATCCAACGGCAACTCCGACTCCGTCATACGACACCACCCTGTACGGTGCAACGTACTACAAACGTGAGCAGAATACGGAATCTGAAGTGGTTAGCTCACGCCCTGTCATAACTCAGGATGTCATTGATAGAATGCCACTCATGGCGATAGATGAGGTAACCAAGTGGATCCCTCAGACGTGGCAGAGGACTTATGCGTATGAAGACATTAAACGAGGCGGCACGTTTGTTAACGCTGTCAGCTGGGACATTGCGAAATGGGACCCACGGCTAACCGCCGCCGGCGGCACCATGGCAGTGAGCAACATGGTCTACATGGCTCTTCTCAAATTCAAGACTGGCGTAGGGGAAGACCCAGTAAACCCACCACTAACCCCAAGACTGGCAGAGTCCTGGGAGTTTAGCGGAGACTCGATGCACGCAACGTTTAAACTCCACCAGGGAATGCACTGGGGAGATATAGATGACCCTTATCAGGAAGGTCCAGAAATAGTCTCTGACGACATCAAATGGTCACTACTTCAGCTCAGGGACAACAGCGTCCATAGTGGTGCTTTCAACACGATAGAAAGCATCGATACGCCTGATAAATATACTTTGGTAATGAATTTCTCATCACCATCACTCTGGTTGCTACCAAACTTGGCAATCAAAGACCATTCTATTGTGAACCGTCACCTCTTCGAGGCAGACAGGCAGAATTTTGAAGCTGTTGGACCTGGTCCGTTCATCCTTGAGTCAGCTGAAAAGAGTGTCAAGGTAACCATGAAGGCTAACCCCAACTACTTCTTCAAAGATGAAAAGGGCGGCCAATTGCCCTACATTGATGGGGTCGACTTCCTGATCGTCCCTGACGCATCAACAAAGGTAGCAATGCTACGAACTGGACGCACAGACTACGCATACGGCGCAACGTCTGGAAGAATTGAAGAATTTGGCAAGCTCTTGGAGAGCAAGCCCGACATGATTGCATACCCAAGTCAAACTGGGTACGCATGCTGTATATCATTCCAGCAAAACGACCCAATATGGTCAAATGTAGATGCACGCCGAGCCGCATCACTCGCCGTTGACTCAAAGGGAATCGGGGACGTCCTCTTCGGATATAACCACGCTCCAGTACCACTACGAGCAGCTTGGTTCTTCTTCATGGATGAAATGCCTACATGGGATGATGACCTTGATGCGCTGTACGGCGACTATGTATGGCACTACGATGTTGCCAAAGCCCAAGCTTTATGGGATAGCACAGGCTTCGGCGAAATTGAAGAGTCGATAGAGTACTACGCTTACTATACTGCCTACACTGATACTCTAGCTCTTGTCGTAGAAGATCTTAAGAAAATCGGGATCAAAGCGAAAATTGATAGTCGTGACTACAGTGCTTACAATGGACCACTGGCAGCAGGGGAGCTTCCGGGTATATTCTGGTCATGGGCAGCAGCATTCCCAGGACTCGCTAGCATGATGTACTTCCGGTACAACGAGAATGGAACAGTCAACCGCGAGAACATCAATGACCCACTCGTCAATGATCTAACAACCCAGATGCGAGATGCCACGAACGAAAAAGATATGTTGGCAGTACTTCAGCCGCTTAGAGAACGAATACTTGACCAGGTCTACCACATGGAGATGCCTCGAGCCGCTCTAGCAATCAGTTGCTACTGCGCACAAGGCTGGGTCAAGAATTACCAGCAGGGAACCTACTCTGGTGGCTACTACTACTGGGGTCATACGCTTGATGCCGTATGGCTTGATCGAAAACATTAGGCACTAGTTAAACTGAAACGAACCAAAGGGCCAACCTGATCAGGTTGGCCCTTTGGTTCGTTTGTTGATGCGGTATGGTCATAAACTAGGCTTAGACTATTACCGAATAACCAACATGGGAGAGAGCTCTTTGCAAACAAATCCGTTAGCCAATTAAGCACAAATCTACCCATTACGGGAAGCGCAATCAGCGCGTCAAAATGCGACGATTCTCATAAAGAAACACGCTTGATACTGGTATCGTACTTTCTTGGACTATTTATTACGAATATAGCAAGTAGCATGCTCTTATAATTGATATAGCCAGTCCATATAGGCGAATTCCATATCATTTCTCGTTATTTGACACTACGTGCTATTCGGTGCTAATCTCGCCCGGATACTAAAAATTCCGTGCACCGGAGGTCATTTATGCTTCGAAATATCCTGAAGTACCAGGCCTTTCACAAGCTACTTATTGTAGCTCTGATGACTGGGGCTCTCTCCTTGATAGCCCTAGGATGCTCAGCAGCAGACGAGTCGACAACTGCTGCCCCTGTAGCCACAACTGCTCCCGTACAAAGTACTGGGTCTGCTGAAGTAGTTGCAGCCGCTACAGCTACCCCCACTCCCCAATATGACACTACGCTCTATGGAGCAACAGGTCTGGGCGGTGGCCGCGTACAAGACGTCGGACAAGCCAAACTCCAGACTCGCCCAGTAATTACCAAGGACATCATCGAGAGGATGCCACTAATGTCCATCGCTGAAGTGGCACAGTACATACCAATATCCTGGGATAAAAGTTTCCGTTACGAGGAAATCGAACGCGGCGGAACATTTATAAATGCTGTTACCTGGGACGTTTCAAAATGGGATCCACGCATGACAGCTGCGGGCGGAACTGCAGTCGTCAGTAACATGGTCTATATGGCTCTGCTCAAATTCGACACTGGCCCTGATGCAGATGCTTTGAACCCGCCATTAACACCAAGGCTCGCTGAGACATGGGAGTTTAGCGACGATTCAATGACAGCAACCTTCAACCTGCATCAAGGGATGCACTGGGGCGACATGGACGACCCCTTCCAGTTAGGACCTGAAATCGTTGCTGAGGACGTGAAGTGGTCGCTACTCGAATTGAGAGATAACAGTGTACATAGCGGTGCTTTCGCAACTATTGAAAGTATCGATACACCAGACAACTACACGGTGGTCCTTAATTTCAATGCTCCATCCCTATGGCTCTTGCCAAACCTAGCTATCAAAGACCACCCGATCATCAATCCTCATATATTCAAGGCCGACAGGCAGGTGACTGAAATAGTCGGACCTGGCCCATTTATCCTTGAATCTGCCGAGAAGAGC
>Ga0209402_10002206_pt1 | contig 19957 bp, 17 predicted proteins | sample ArcticOcean_MG_C_3_FD_187437 | JGI IMG/M metagenome (GOLD analysis project Ga0209402, IMG submission 187437) | Marine microbial communities from western Arctic Ocean - ArcticOcean_MG_CB8_126 (SPAdes) (version 2) | ecosystem: Environmental > Aquatic > Marine > Oceanic | place: Arctic Ocean... | reverse complement strand
TCACCATCCGTATCAACTCTATCGGCATGGCACTCCGGGTGATCTACCTCTTTTTTGTCGCCAAGCCCATCCCCGTCGGTGTCTTTCATGTTAGGGTTGAGTGGAATCAAGCCTTTGATTTCAACCTCGTCTTTAAGCCCATCACCGTCGGTGTCGGTATGGGTAGGGTCTGTCCTAAACGTACCCCAAAGCGTTTCCAGTACGTCAAACTCCTCTTTGTCTGTAAGACCATCCTCATCGGTATCACTGTCTAAAGGCGAACTTTTTACACGCCTGTCTTCACCGTTTACCTTTATCACCCATCCCATTCTCTCTATGAAGTCACCTAACGAATCCCCGTCCGTGTCTTTCTTAGTAGGGTTCGAAAACGCGATTATCTCTTTGCCACTATCTTCGCCGTCCAATAAGATCGTGTACTGCAGCCATTCGTCGCCGTCACTCACTCCATCGCCGTCATGGTCATACATCGTTGGATCGGTTTTCGCTACTCCTATTCGTTCGAGAAGCGGTCCAAGAAGCCCCAACGAACCAGGGCCAGTGCCTCGAAGTTCTTCACTATCAGATAGATCGTCCCCATCTGTATCCTTTTTGCAGGGGTCAGTCTTAACAAAAACACCGCTGTTGCCAATTTCTAGTGTCCCACTTGTCTCTAAGCCATCATCTAGTCCATCTCCATCAGAATCCGTAACGCCGTCCACTTTGCACTCAATAGCGGCGGGGAGGGTAGGCGTAGATGTGGGATCCTCCCCCTCGGCGTTAGCAACTCCTAGGTCAGCCAAAAATAACGTTAGACCTAGGATCGCTACGACCAACAGAGTAATCATGCGACCCGAACTAAAAATCATCCGGTTCATGTGACTGTGTTCCCTAGAAGGATTGTTCATTATCACAGGGCTAATACCGTTCCCGATTAATCATTTTCATATGATTCTTGAGTCCACATATATCTACATTCCCTCGTTAGGCTGTCATACAGACTTTTGAGGTCGTAAAGGGCTGAAAAGTTATTAGGGCAACCTTACATCGGCTTCGTCCATGCTCCTCAAGGATTCCGCCAATCTCTGGTTTTCCATTACATTCCACTCCGTGCTGTATGCGGTGCTAGCCAATTCCGCAAGGTCATTTTCGAACTCTGGCACCTTGCAACCGCTTATAAGTATTGTCAATCTGAACCCTGGCATATCATCGAAGTTAGCGAGGAAGAACCGGGACCGCCAATCTTCATAACTAGCATCTCTGGTTCTTTCGTCGAGCAGACTTGATGCCGTGCCGTCAGAGAACCGGTCCAACTCGGAACGATTGTTCGATATTACAGATTGGGTGAACGATCCGGACAACACGCATAGGGCGCTCCTGCCCGTTTGCTCCAGAAACGGAACAGTAGAGTTGGCCAATGCATTATTGATCATATTGTCGACGTCGATCCTACCGCCTTCAGGTTGTTCACTAAAACAAGCGACTATAACTTCAGGAGCATCACCGGTTGTCGTATTCCCCCCACCGGTCCTTAAGAGGTTCTTGATGTTCTGTATGTCCAACTGCTCACTGATGGTGGAAGTGTAGGCTGGCAATTGGGCCAACAATACAGGCATTAATACCTTATGCAGATAACTATTTTCATCGTCATGAAGACCATCGTAATCGTTTAAATTGTTCAAACGTCTGATATGGGAGTTGTCTACTAGAATTACTCCATCAGTGTTACGCGGGTTCTTAAGCAAGTAATACAGACTCACCAATCGGTTCATCCGCCTCTGGCGGCTATCGTCAGACCCTTCCCTTGTGAAAACTCCAAGCGTCATCCTAAGTAACGGATGGGGGGCCTTCGTATATTTGCCTATATACCCATTTATGACCCCTGATGAACCCGAACCAGTACCTCCATCCAAGCTAGCCATTGTAAGTAAGGTGTAACCTTCCCGAGATGACAGGCCTTGTTCTATCGATTCACGGTACGTCTGCGCCAGCCCCTGCCCCTGCCCCTCCTCTTGTCTCTTCAGCCATTCTTCCCTTTCATCTAGGCTCCACAGAGCAGCAGAGCGCCCGTCCAGTGCCAACCCGCCCGCTCCTCCTGCCATCGCTCCACCCGCAACGCCAACGGACCAAAAAGCGTTAAGCTCATCGTCAAGTGAATGAATTTCCCCACCATAGCCTTCTCTAACTGAAGCATTTTCTAGCAAGAAGTCTGTCAATTCGCCTGGTTCTCTTTGCCTTCCCGTCAGATCCGCCGGAACCCGCAATGAAAAATGGGTAACAATAGAGTCTTTCAGAGATCCCTGAGATCTAGATGTACCTAGCGATTGAGTTCCGTCGTCAGGCCATTGGAATTGGCTACTAGGAGGGATTATCCTTCCAAGGCTTTCTTGTTGGCTATCGAAGGATATCGCGTTCACCGGATAAACATCCTTGCGATATGAATTTATCCAGTCAGGCCGCCTCCTAAAAACAGCTGCCATTCTGGTCCCGGCTTGGCCACAACCGATGAGACGGATCGCTCCCTGTTCTCTGAGCACCCCGGAATTCAAGCCATACCTCAACCCATCATTCAAAGCTGTGCTCTCTAGTTCCGTAAGTTCATCATGCGTTAATAGGCTCTTCTTAGCCATGCGAATTCACCATTATCGACTCTATTTTCTCGGCCATGGTCTAACGTTTCGAATCAATGATCAATCATCATTTAAGATTTCTGATAATCTATGCATACATCAATGACCTTATATCGGAGCAATCATATGTATAAATGCCATGACAAAGCAAACGAATACCATTGGCCCTCAGCGGCCACTGATCACTCAATAACGATCGCATATGCATTGCGACTAAAGCCGCGAGCGAATTACAAACGACATCAGGTTAAAATGACCGATAGTGTTGTCGGTTCAATTATTAACGATGATGCTCCACCAGGATCCTATTCCTCAGACTAAATCCTATGGAAGTCCTGCAATCGTTGTGCAGGCGTATACCGGCCCTCGTGATGCTAGAAAATATCTGATCCTGATAGTCCATAACTAGAATGCTTACAGATTGGCTAGAACTACAGGTACAACCGATTGCAGTAGCCTTATTGGTGTCAATAGGGTTTTTTCTGATGGTCTTCGTAACTGCCACTCTGTTCGGCAAAAAAGTCCATCGGTACCGTCATCACCCCGAATACCAGACGAAGTGGACTCTATATCTGTTCCATTGTCTCTCCGCTGTAGCTATCGTTCTCGTAGCCATCTCAACAATAGAAGGCCACTGGGGATCTGAAGATGTCGGATTTGGGTTCACCATCAGCTGGTCAATATTTGCGCTAATGGTGTCAGGGGCACTATCTAGTCAGCCGTGGCGTTATTTACGTTGGGTCGTATCGCCCGAAAATTTCCCTCGGCCCATATGGTTATTGTCTCTAGCCACAGGAGCAGCGATAGTCACATCGTCGGTCTTATTCTTGGATGGCCGCCTAAGTTTGATCGAGCCCCAAAGAGGCGAAATCGTCGTTTCATTGGTGTCAAAGGAAATATCCAAAGATGCGCTAGGACGGTCGTTATTATCCGATACCATCACAATCGAGATTGAGCCATATTTCGATGATGCCACCGTCGGTTCCACAGTTCCGTTTGCGGTTACTGTAGCCAATGGCACGGAGCGTACGATAAAAGGACTCACTCTGTCTCCAGTCTCAGGTAAATCTGTTGGATTCGAAGACAACGTCTCTTGGGAATGGGAGCGCCTCGAACCCCGAAACACCTGGGGGCCGAAGATAACCTCAGCACTCTTTACTGCTCCTGGAAATCAGACCGTGGAGTTTGAACTAAGCTACACTGACGATTCCACATCCGACGTGATCAAGGCAGTAGGGTTCTGGTCTGGAAACGTCGGAGCTCCTAAGTTACACGTAGAACGAAGGATGTTCGTCCCAGAAACCCTGAAGACAGGGGAAACAATTGAAGTATCGTTAGTGGTACGAAATGTGGGAAACTCAACGGCTACGGTTGTGAGCTACGAACCAAATCTGGGAGCATTCTTTGAGATTATTGAATGGTCGGAGCTCCCAAGCACCATCCCGGAAGGGGAATCGGCAAGAAGGTTTCTAATAGCTCGAGCAGTAGAGTCCGGGGACTTCACCGTCCTCCCACCAAACATAACCTTCTCGGATTCGTACGGTACTGACTACGAGAACTATCCAGGATATGAAGTGGGTTATACCGATCTATCATGTGACAGTGGAGAGGAATGTTCCCCACTGGAAAGAATCCGAATCCATCCCTCGGATGTTCTAACATCGTCTGCTTCTTACGTCGCGCTTCCCCCCGTAATTTCATATGATCCCGGGACGATTACGGTTCAGCTTGCGCCCGGAGATAACCAGACTGCGACCCTGAATATATCCCATGACTCGGATCGAGAACTCAGGGTTATTTCCGCTACCTCTGATTCCATGGACCCTGTTGAACTGGGGGTGTCTGAGATCACTGTGATACCGACAGGGGGATCCAATAAAATACCAATTTCGATCCACGCCCCTACAGGAACTCCGTATGGCCATTATCAGGCAATACTACACCTAGAAGTAATAGACTCGATGCGGCCGGCAGGTAACCAGATATACGGCATACCAATCACCGTCGATGTGGCGCCCGTCTTGATTAGACATGACCTAACCCTTTCCCATCTGGCGGTCGGACAGCAATCGATGATTAACACGGTAATCACAAACGTAAGGAATCAACGGGCCACGGTGCAGATTGACATATATTTCCCCGATGGAGGTATATCTGTTGTAAGTAGCCAACTCGAACCGGTTGGCACCGTCCGTGGCACTACCGGACAGGTTTACAGTCAGGTCTTGGAACTAGATCCTGAAAAAGTAAAGAGCCATCAACGGACGGTGGTTGTCCAAATCGCCGATGATACGCCTGCTACTAAACGAATCGTAGGGGTTATTAGATATCAATTCGACGATGGCCTCAGCGGTTCGCTGACTAGTGAGACGTATATCCATGTAACTAACCCGTAACATATCTTTGTTTCAGATCGCTCAGAGAGCGAGACCTAGTTATGTCTAATCCCTGGTTTATATTTAAGTCGCTTTAACCAATCATCAGGTAAACCTATGATCTGATTACGCAACGATCCCCCGTTGATTCATGGTTAGTCTATAATCGTTCAAAATTACGGCGTGAGAATTAATATGCCTCTTACAGACAAAATAGACCGATACGACATCTCAGACGAGCTTGGGAACGGTACCTATGGAATGGTCTACAAAGCGTCTGATAACGTGCTTCGGAACGAAGTGGCGATAAAGCAACTAAAAGACCAATTCGTAAATGATCCCGATGTCGTATCTCGTTTCAAAAAAGATGGACAGCTGCTAACGGGGATAGACCACCCCAACGTCGTCAAGATAATCGATTACCTCATAATCGATAACCGTCACTACGTCATCATGGAATACTGCGGCAACGGGAACCTCGAGATTATACTGGCCAATAATGGTAGGTTCGATGTAGGGATGGCCGCTCGATACGCTAGGGAGATTTTCCTGGGATTGCAATCGGCCCATGAGACCGGTGTCATCCACCGGGACCTGAAGCCAACCAACGTGCTCCAAGGTTATGACGGTACGTGCAAAATCACTGACTTCGGACTATCAGATGATACTTTCCCAGGTAGCATGAGGAGATACCTAGCCGGAGGCACTAAAGGTTATACAGCTCCAGAGCAGGACCCCGACTTCTTTCAAAGTTCACCGGCATTGAATCATGCATTTTCGCCAACAGATCACAGAGCCGATATCTTCGCTGCGGGTACTCTCCTGTGGCAGATGCTCACCAATCGTTGGCCTTCAGGTCTACGACAGATATCTGAGCCTAATGGACTTTACCCGATGTCCATGACCTGCCAACTTCCAAACCCTCGTCAGATCAACCCAGACATCCCTGACTCTTGGGTCGAAGCAATTTCCAAATGTCGGGAGATTTCCCCTGACGACCGAATACAGACTATGACCGAACTCATAGATTTGCTCGACTTGGCCAACACAGCCTCGGCTTCGATAGAGTATAAGGACAAAGCTACCCTTGAACGAGAAACACCGATCGAGCCACAGACCCGCGTCGTCGCTAACGATCAACCGGGTACACCCCTATTCCCGACTTTAAAAGTCGCTTCAATCAACGAGAACGAACAGGTATCACCTGAAATAGATTCGTCGGTTCCTGATATTGAAGATGATGCGTCCGACGGTACATATCAGGTCGGCCAGTCGGACGAAATAACGAGCGGGACAATATTTCCTATCGCAGGTCGAGGACTCAAAGGAAGAACCGGAGACGGAGGGCCTAGCAAGAACGCCGCGTTGAATATCCCCAGCGATGTCCTCATTCACTCTTCAGGTGATCTATATATAGTCGATTCCGGTAACCATCGAATCCGGCTAATAGAGAATGACTCTTCCACGATAAAAACCATCATTGGGAAAAACGGTGTAGGTTTTTCAGGGGATGGGAGCCGAGGCGATGAGTCCAAACTAAATCGACCGTCCAAAATATGTCTTCATCCTGATGGGTCTGTATACATAGCAGATAGCAATAACCAACGGATACGCCGGGTAGACTCACAAACAACAACTATATCTACGGTCGTTGGAATCGGTGACACCAACCAATGGAATGATTCCACACCCGCCTCTAGTTCCGGTATAGGGAGACCTACAGCGTTAGCCGTAGCCCCATCAGGAACGCTCTTCTTCTGCGAGACTTCTGAGTCGACACACAATACCGTCCTAATGTACCAAGATTCCAATAGCCCATTATTCATAGCGGCAGGTCTACGTGATCAAAACGGATATAGCGGGGACGGCGGACCTGCGGCAGAAGCTCTCCTAAACGAACCTACGGACATCGCAGTAGATTCGATGGGTAACCTTTACATCGCAGATTCTAAGAATTATCGGATACGCAAAGTCGACCGAGACACACAGCGTATATCGACAGTCGCAGGTATTGGTAGCCCTGGAACTTCAGGAGATGGTGGACCCGCTTCTATCGCTTCAGTTGGGATAGTGACTAACATTGTCTTAGATAACCTTGGCAATTTATGGATGCTTGATAACGGATCTGATAATTCATCAGGTACTAGAGTCCGCAAAGTAGATGCGCTAACCAATATCATCACCACCGAAGTTGGTGGTGGAGGTATTAAAACGACCTCAGAAAGAGTTTCGGTGCAAGACGCCAATCTCTTCGTGAACGGGTTAGCGGTCGATCGTGCCGGAAACGTTTACCTTGCAGATACGATGAGTCACCGAGTATGGAAAGCTGAGTTAGCCGCTTGATATAAACGTTTGGCCTTTAGGATTTTTGTCACTGGCAACGCAGGCATGTATCAGCCCAGCTTAATCCCGCATCCAGAACAGACCAATCGTTCGTCCTTACCAATCAAGAAAGCAAAAGGTGCGAGCAGAAAATCAAGGATTAGAAGCACTATCAAAACTATCCAAAATATCACCGAGAAACTTTTTTTTGTGATGGGCGGGTTACTACTCGAGCAGTATGGACAGCTGAATCCTCCTTGAGGCCTCTGTCGGGCTACGCTTGGACCGATCGGGGTGCCACATCTCGTGCAAAATCGCACAGAAGAATCGACGGCCGTACCGCAACTTGTACATATAATTGTAGGCTGAGATGGCAGGCTGGCTGCCGTTTGGGTATTTCCCGATTGAACTACCTCTCCCTGGCGGGTTGGAGCGTCTCCACCCTGTAAAGCCCCCCCTAGGGAAGTCCCACAAGAGACACAAAACCGGTCGACTAACCCATTCATGGCCCTGCAACTAGGACACGGTACTTGGGTATTTCCCGATTGAACGACCTCTCCCTGAGGAGTTGGAGCGCCTCCACCCTGTAAAGTCACCCCTGCAAGGGAAGTCCCACAAGAGGTACAAAACCGGTCGACTAAGCCATTCATGGCCCTGCAACTAGGACACGGTAGTTGGGTATTTCCCGATTGGACGCCCTCTCCCTGGCGGGTTGGAGCGTCTCCACCCTGTAAAGTCACCCCTGCAAGGGAAGTCCCACAAGAGACACAAAACCGGTCGACTAAGCCATTCATGGCCCTGCAACTAGGACACGGTACTTGGGTATTTCCAGATTGAACTACCTCTCCCTGGCGGGTTGGAGCGTCTCCACCCTGTAAAGCCCCCCCTAGGGAAGTCCCACAAGAGGTACAAAACCGGTCGACTAAGCCATTCATGGCCCTGCAACTAGGACACGGTAGTTGGGTATTTCCCGATTGGACGCCTTCTCCCTGGCGGGTTGGAGCGTCTCCACCGTGTAAAGTCACCCCTGCAAGGGAAGTCCCACAAGAGACACAGATCTCAGCAAACCAGACATTCAAGTTGCCGCAACTGGGACATTGAACCTCGGGATCTTGCAAACTGCTCATATGTAATCCCTTCTAATCTTGTCTTGTTCCCGTTTCAAGATCGTGGCTTGAGAGCCATTTACAGTCGACTAATCAACTGTTCGGTATATAGACGATGCCAACCGTAGTGTTAGAGCGCTGTACTAGTGAACTGACTGTGCACACGATTAGCTGGCTACAATTCTTAAACAAGTATGTCTGTGTATTTTACAGCACACAATACCAGTCGTCATTTCTCGGCATATGTTTAAGCACCCAAAATACAACGAATCGTCAACGTCATGCACAGGTAACAGGTTTACGACATGGGGCACCGATATAACATATTTAACAAACAGAGGTGCCTATCTAAAAACCCACTATTACAATAACGAATTTCCTAAGTCCTTTGTATTCCCGACCGGTAAGCCATCCTTTCCAGTCTCGGTCTTTAATAGACTGTGCCGAGTGTTTCCTGATGCTGACCAAGTAGGTTGTCGTTACGACTAGAGTCATGAAAATACACAACCCTTTCTGCTGAGGATCAGCATCAGTCACTGACAGGATTACATTCCATATAACAAAACTGAACGCAACCCCTAGGACTAGGTTCCGGACAATCATTACTATGTCCGCAACCTCTAGAAGGACTAACAAAGTAGTCACCGGTGCCAACATCAAAGAGATTCCCCAAATAGCATCCGATCATTACCGTGAAGTTGATGCGCCACAGTCCCCGCAAAAACCAGAATTGCCCCGTAAATCATTCCCACAACTAGAGCAAAACCCTCCTGTCGCTGCCTGAACGTTCATAGGCGGATAGTCCCGGGGGGTGCGGGGATTTGGGCCGTATTGATTCTGCCCTGCATCGGATTCCTGGAGAGTGAAGAAAAACACTGCTATTCCGGCAAACGGAACAAAGCACAGTAAAGCAGTCGCGCCGCTTCTCCCGGTGTCGTGGAGCCTCCGTCCAAGTAGCGTGCAAAAAGGCAGAATGTGGATAACTATATACGCACATAGAACCACGGTGCCGAGTGGTAATGGGAAAAAGAAATCAAGTATAGAACCCAATATGACAACCGGTATGTATAAAAGGGTCACAAATAGATAAGCCCACCAATACTCAGACCGCGAAGAACGACCGCTTGACTCATTAAAGTTCTTGTAAAACGATTGGATTGCATCACTAAAGCTCATTATTAACCTCGCGTATAGGCCTATCGATAAAACAGTTCGCCAGCTAGTCTATCCAGATGTAGACCGGTTACGATTTCCATCGAAAATAGCGTATCTGAAAACCTAGTACTGATACAGACGTTAAACATATAACGGTTTACACAGTATTAATATAAAGGTATTACATCGCTAGTAATTTTAACAGTTAACGTTAACAATGATTGAAAGTATAATTTTACTTGCATAACATTAACGGACGTTGCCTAATCAGGAATCCAGATAGTTATTTGAAAAAAATGACTAAATCTCTTAAATACTGGTTTTAAGTGACAGCCAACTCAGTTCATTATTGGCGTATCAGATGGCTCAGAACACAATTATATGTACAAGTTGCGATACGGCCGTCGATCCTTCTGCTCGATTTTGCACGAGGTGTGGAACGACGGTCGGTCCAGGCGTAGTCCAATAGAGGTCTCGAGGAGGATTCAGCTTTCCATACTGCTCAAGTGACATGCCGCCCATCACAAAAAAAGTTTCACGGTGATTACGTGGATAATTCTGATAGTGCTTCTAATCATTGATTTTCTGTTGTCACCTTTGGCTTTCTTTGATTAGAAAAGAACGACGTGTCTGTACTGCATTCGGGAATAGCCTGGGCTGATACATACTTACTTTATGCGCCTTATTTTTGGAGCTTCCGTTCTCCTTTGGATCAGTTATCTAATCCTGGCAGCAACGTGGCAGCCGGAGTGGATGCCAGATATCTCCTTGGTGAGAAGAATCACCACCTACGAAGACCCTCTAGATGGCATGACCCGCAGCATATACGCGTTTGCACACGGAGATATCCCGGGGGCGTTTAAGTTGAACCCAATGTTCCCCGTGTATATCGGCATAGTGGTCTACGGAATATCAGCCTCACTGAGAATGTTATTTAAGATGACAGATTCCATTAACCCCCTGCCGATCCTAACCATCGTTGCAATCACCCTAATCTTGACCATGGTGATTCGAGTATTGGCGGACCTCCCACTTCGAGGATAGGACGTGAAGATGGTGTTTATTGGTCTATCTATTCCAGAAAACGCGATGATGGGCTGGCCGTGTGGCATCACTTTAGAACCATGAATAACTCTAGCAACAGACGCACCAAATCTTCTAAGGCGCAAACAGGTCTGAGTTTGGGGTTTCAGAGGGCGCTCTTTTTTCCCAATGACAACGATTATAAAAGCTCCCTCGCTTGAGGGAGCTTTTCTTGTTTTAGAGGGGTCACCATCAGGAAGCCTGGCAGTTGGGTACCTTAGCCACGTTCGTAGAGTGCGAACATACGCCTGCGCTTCTCATGCGTTGCCCAAGGTCCTGTCCCGAGCGCTAGATGAACATTAATCCAAGCTCAATACAAAGGTGGACCAATGGGCCGATAAATGGGATGCCTTCAAACAGAAGCAAGCTAACACGGATTCCAGAGATGCATTCGTGAAAACTAGTGAAGCTAGTTGCGACGTAAAGAAGGCGGCCCTTCTTATCAGGGACTTAGTTGACAATATGACTCTTTGCGGCCGCCCTAGTGGTGATTGCTTGCTCTTCCGGGCCTCAGATAGTTAGCTCTCTACAAATGGCACACGGAGGGGAGAGATCTGCATGATGGAGCCGTCTGAATGGCCCTGGCATTGGGGAAGTTGGGGGCGGCCCATAGGTCGTCAAGCGGTCGAAAAGAATACATAGATAGTACAAGAACCAACAACAAAGCCTAAATTCAAGGCACGGTAGGCACACAAAAGGGATTCACAGACTTGACAGGCTCGTTACGAGATGGAAAATAGTACTGAAATCAGGCGTTTTCGATGCGTACCAGCACTCCTAGCCTTCGTCGATGTCAGCGGCTACGGCCCCACCGAGAACTTCTAGATGCGGTGGTTAATTTGGTCTGCGACATAGACCGATACCGTTGGATGCCACCGCAGAGCCACTAGGGGAGTTGAACTCTAGACATGGCCCCTTCCATTGCGATGCACTCCTCTAGGTTGGGCCGGCGCGGCATACTAGCGCATGTACGATTCTTGTTCACTGGTTTCTATGGCGCCTGGCCGCGCAGCCCGAACAATAGCCACCTCGTTTTCGTCTGCCATGCCCAGCTCGACCAGAATCACTGCTGCGGCCGTTCCAGACCTCCCCAGACCACCTCTGCAGTGGATTAGGAGGTTCCCAGCATGTTGGATTGTGCCAACTATATCTGGGATAGTCTCCTTCCAGGCTTCTTAGAATTCCTTGTCAGTCGCCTCCATATCGTCGATAGGCATCATAAGACCGAGCCGCATTTGTCCTGATAGGCACACTCCGAACATCATAATGTGCCGCCTTATTTTCTCCATCCGCCATTGCCCTTTCCGAGATAGTTTGTTTACTAAGTGAAGCAGCTCCTCAAGCTCCCAGGTTATCCGAGGAATTTAATGGGGGGGCAGATGGTCGGTAGTATCGTCATCAAGATTGAAAAATGGTTGTTTTGCATCGTATTGCATAAACTCCCTCAAATTTAAATCGCCGGTAGATTCCAGAGCCATTTAGGTGGAAACTATTGGTTCTGTCATGGGGCCAAATCGCTCATGGGCAAAAGCTATTGGGCTAGGCCAGAGGTAGAGACTAGCTAGGCCACAAGCTCTTTCGAAAAGACCAAAATGCCGCTTCGGCAGAGAGCCAATCCGTTCCGGCTCAGTTATTGTCGGGTTAAGGACAGTTTTAGGACCGGCCACAAAGACGTCTAAAATGCCTAAACGTCCACTACGAATAATCTTATTTATAAAGTTAAATATCACGAATATAGTAACATTGGTTTAGATTGATATGACGCTATAAATGGGCGTTATTCACAGCTAATTACTCTTCATAAACCGATATAGCTACATTTAGTGTGTATACGAAATACATAGTTAATATGACGCCAACGTGGATATACTGACTACGTGGATATTAAATGAGTATACGCTCGAGGAAGGATGTGATGGCTTCTGGTCACGAAAGGCTGGCTCGGCTTAGGGGTCGTTACTCAGATTTGGTTTCCGATCGGTTCTACGCTATGACGGCGAGCACCAACTTCCGACAAGCCCAGAAGAAATGGCTCATTGTGATAGGTCGCAAGCGACCTTTCCAGTCTATCGACGATTGGGTCGAGCGAGAGAACCGTTGGAAGAATGAAGACCAAGACTCCCAGAGCTCATTATCATGGGAAGTGGACGCGATTTCGACCTTATTCGCTGTGGCGCCTTGGCATGTGCTGTGGGCTATGTTTGTTCGGGGTCATCACCCGGGAAACGATCTATCCAAGATGTTTCCGATGGACATGAATCACCCAAGAGCCCTCCTCCTAGTCGCAGGCCACGATATCGGGTTGGCCGAACAACTTCATAAGAGGGCCCTTGGCTCTGACGTTTACATCGAGCTATGCCTCGAAAATGGGCTACAACCGGAACACAAAGGTACTGACGTTCCTCTTATATCTGTTGGCATTCCTATAGAATTACCACCGGAACTGGCTCGGTGCGAGTGTAGCCGTGCCCTTAGACAGGCCCGGGACATTCTGAGAGGTTCAGGGTTACCAATGCCTTATAGAGCTAGGGAAGAAACTCAAGATTCAACCGCGACCAGCCTCGTCCTGAGGCATACCGACCCCCGGCTACTCGCCACCCTGATTCCGGTCTGTCTGGATGCCGGGTTGACCTTGCGCTCTGAGATGGATGGGAAACCCCGAGGGCAAAGCGACACCCTTTTGTCAGGACTCTATATGGAAGTTCGATTCCCGCCGACGGTCCAATCGGCCCATCTATCCAAGTTGGTAACGCGGATGATAAAGGACAGTCGCCTGATTATCAAAGGCGTGGGGTTAGACCTGGGAGATCGGCTGAGGCCTTCGGTTTTGGTGAAACAAAATCCGAGCCTCGAAGTTAACGGCCGCAAACTTCCAAAACGAGGCTTGGGAGATTTGGCAGAACGGCTCCTGGATGATTTTCCTGCCAAATCAAGCGAGTTCACTTTGGTGGGCCGTAAGGCCACTACGACGCTGAAGTCTCGGAGAAGTAAGGTCAAGAAAAGGTTCGCGAGAAAAGGATTGATTCCAGACAGCTGAACGCCATGGCACGTGACATTTCATCGGAATCAATCCCAAACTTAGCGCCGGGATTTGGCATACTTGGTGTACGCCCACGCGCGCAGGCGCAAGATTATCGCCCGCCGCCCTAGAAACCAGGTGTTGCACGGTTCAGCCCCGTTATATTGACGAACTTCCATTCAGATTTCCAACCATGATTTAAGATTGCGGACCTCCGCATCTGAACAAACCTCTTGGAGCTGCTCGGCTAGAGCAGGATGACAAGTGAGACGAGAACCTGATTAATGTCTGCCGCGAGCAGCGCATCAACTTCCTCATTCATGCACAGGTCAATTATTGCGTCGAACGCTTCAAATGTAGATTCCCGCAAAATCTCGCCTATCTCGGGGGGCGACCCGTTTTAGTCCATTGAGGGGGCCCTCCAAGTGAAGGTCGGCTACGTGGACGAAGCGATAAATCGGCAAGGTGCTCACATTAACTTTGTAGGACTATGGTAAAGGCTGACATCTAAGATATTAATTCAACGCATGGGAGTTCAGTTTATTGGAAGGATTAGCGATGTCCGGACGAATGGGCGTTCACTGTCATTAGAATCTAGAGTTTCCTCAGATTAGAAATGAGATAAAGCTATTGGGGTTGATATTTAAATAGCGTCTTCTAAATATGGAATGTACGAATGCCCATATATTGGTTTGGGACAACGATAAATCTTGATGCAGTTCTTAACGGTTCAGTCGCGGCATACCTATCCGAATCTGGGCAGTTGGTATCTAATTTGACTGCGAAAATATCAGACAATGTCGATTAACCGATTATCCAGGCAACTGAAGTCTATGATGCTTCCTTGGTGGATTAGGTCGATAACAGAGGTGATAGCACCCTGAAAGGAGATGCTTCAATATCTGAGAGTGGAACAGGCTTACTGAAAGTGGTTTCTAATGGATATAAGTGATCAGATTATACGTGTGCTCATTGCGTCTAGCTTCCAACTATGTGTTGGCGCAATCGTGTTGTTCTCTACCCTATACGTTGCTAACGCTATTCAAAGATCCGTTTTTTGGGCTATGGCACCGGTTATCGGTTTACGGCCTCTCGTTTACTCCACAGGTTGGATAGGTACTCCAGTTCATGAATTTAGCCATCTTGTTGTACTGGTAATCTTCCGGATTAAAGTGATCGACTTCAAGCCATTCTCCCCAGACTTCAAGAACGGACACCTTGGCTATGTTATATCTGAGCCAAATCCTAAGAATCCATTTCATTGGTTAGGTTATTCCTTAGCTGGGATCGCTCCGGTAATTGGAGGGGTTTCTTTGATATTGCTATTAGGAGTTCTTCTTGTACCGGGTCTAGGCCTGGCAATTTCGCAAATGATGATTGCGTCTATCGGTGAGGAAGAGGTAAGTCTACACGGTTATCTCTTCATTTTAGCTGGAAGTACATATGATGGGATTCGCATTTTATTTGACTCGAACAATATTGGACGTTGGCAATTTTGGGTATTCATATACATTGCGTCGTGCGTACTTTGTCATTTTGCCCCCAGCCGTGAAGACATGCACGGCATCGGACCTGGATTAGCCGTCCTTATAATTTTGGACCTCGTTGGGAACACAGCTGCGGCTTGGCTGGGACTCGACCCGATAAGCTACACATTTTACTTGGGTAAGTATCTAGGAGTAATATCAGGTCTTATGGGGGTCGCATTTGGTATAGGTTTGGTCAATTACCTGACAGCACAGGTAGTTGCGTTTTCAATCCGAATATTCCGGTGAAGCTTTCTGGCGGGGGGGGAATAGTCGGTGGTTGGAGCCGTGGCAATGGATATGCGCTACAGTGTCTTCTCTGCAAGGTATATTTTGATTACATTCAGATTGGCGATAGTAAGGTCTATACTTGAAACACAGAAACATCCATTATGCCGTTTAACTACAGGCGGCAGTATCGCACACGGCTGAATCTTAAAGACCTGGAGAATGCTTACCATGTTATTTAGCCGTGGAATAATTTGTAGGACAGGTGAATTGAATGGCTAAGTGTTTGTTGAGGCCGTGGATTATCGTTTTGACTTTAATTGGTTTTGCGTTGCTCGTGGTGCCCGCTACCGCGCTGGCTCAAGTCTCGCCGCCTCATTTATTCGTTGGCGAACCAGGCTCAGTGACCGAAGGGTCGAATAACGAACCCGTTAAGTCTGGAACCATAACCGCCTGGATAGATGATGAACCGGTAAGTTCGGCAACTATCGCAGACGGAGCGTACCAACTGTTAATAGAACAACCCTCAGGCTCGGATTTCAACGGCAAGTTCATCGCGTTTACCGTTGACGGAAATCCTACCGACGCGAGGGCTATCTGGATAACAGGCGGTGCTGACATATTGCCGCCTCTAAAGGTAATTACTGATGTAACAACAGCTACCGTAGTCCCTCCAGCGCAGGTAGCTACCGTAGCCCCTCCAGCGCAGGTAGCCACCGTAGTTCCAGCCTCGGCGGCAACTGGAACGTTCAGGGAGAATCCACAAACTCGGCTTAGGCCTGTTGAAGATGTGATCACTGCCGATCAGGATGGGATTATCGAAGCTTTTATGTTCAACCCATCCGTTAACGATGTGCCGTTGTCTGTCGACTTGGTTCTCACAGTACCAGCAGGCATACATGTCTATGGCCAGGGTTTCGCTTGTTCTGGCACTGGAGCCGGGACATGTGCAGGATACTTCACTATCCTGCCAGGCCAAAGTAAGACCGTGGTAATAAACGTGAAGTCAGAGAAGGTAGGTTCGCATCAGGTTCATCTTTCAGGATACTGGTGGCCCGGTGACAATAAGGATATGAGGCAGCCCATCTCCCTGACACATCCATTCAAGGTGACTTCTATTTCGAAGGATCTGACGCCGCCTGACCAGCCTGATGACGCTAATAGCTCGAAGGGTAATGATGGCAGTTGTGGAATGTCGTCCGGTGGTTCGATACCATTAGGATCGATATCATTGTTCCTCGGAGTAGGTCTCATGGGCTTCAGAGGGATGTTCGGAACATTGTTTTAGACCAAACATTAAGATCTGTTAGGCCTTGATCACAACCTACTCAAGACCTAACAGGTCAGTATCGCTTAGATTTCTGAGGCGCCCAATATATAGGGCGCCTCTTTTATTAGGCTATTGGCTATGATCCTTCAAGTTATGCTCAGATACTGATGTTCTATCTATAGGAGAGGAAATGCCAGAGATACCTATGGTGCACATGATAACTCTAGTTCTAGCTATCGTCTTGTTGTGGAGTCTGTGGTTGAACGTCAGACTTTGGTGGACGGGCCGACGTAAACTTCGTGACGCCGCTAGCAGGCTACATGGCGCAAGGGTGGACAGAGGGTTGATTGCAGAGCAGTTTGCCCCATTCAGTAAAAAATTTAGCGAATTAGGCTGGGACCCACAAGAGTTCAAGTTCCTAGGTCGACCCGTCGATGGTATCCAGTTCCAAGACGATGAAGTGATAATCGTGGAATTTAAGACTGGGGCTGCTCAGATGACATCGAGGCAGAGGAACATAAAGAAGTTGATTACTGAGGGCAAGGTAAGATTCGAAGAGATGAGGTTCTGAATTACCGCGTATTTTACAGGTAGTAGATTTTGAGCCAAAGATCAAGATGGACCCTGTATAGAGATTCAACCGTAACAACATCGCTTCGCGGTGGAATCCGACGGTAGCATCTACGTTGCAGACCGCGGTAACAACCGCATCCAGAGGTTCACCTCAGAATGTGTGTTAATTAGCAGATCTGGCTCGACCAATTCAAAGTGATCGGAGGGCCCGGGCGACGGGGAGTTCCAGGACTCTAAAGGCGTCGAGGTGGCTACATATGGAGTGTTCCAATTGAAATATGGCGGCCTTCACCACATTCTCGAAGTCCGGTATGACGTTTTCCCGGACTTCTCTGGTCGGATAACTGTATCCATCAATCAAGGGTGATTCCGGATCACCAGATCGTAACTCACCGGAGGTGACGGTTGATCTGAACCTATCGCAGTTATCAGGAAACGAAACTTGCGGAAGCAAAATTCAAAGTATCGCAAGATAACTTCATGATAATAGGTTATGTCGCCTATATACGATATGCCTACGAGTCTTCGTGTAATGCTAGTCCTATGCACTATCTGCCTACAGAATGGTTACGAGCGGAGTTCGTGCATGTCGCTATGGAAGGCGATCGATACTTATTGTGCCGAGTTTAGATGGCGTGGTCCAACATCGCCAAATGGAAGGATTTCCCGGATCCGTCACCGATGTGGAAACCCAAAAACTCCGCATGAAGGTCGAGGAGTTCCGGCCCGAGGTGGAACCATTGGATGCATAGCGGCCAGCCTGATTTACGGTTGAACATACCGATGTTTCCAGGTTTCGACTTTTCTATATGATCGAGCGCATTACATCAAACCGCCTTTCTTAAGCGTCGCTTAACGGCGACCGATCCACCGGTCCTCGCCGTTACCCTAAATCCAAGGCATCCCTGCGACATAGGGAAAGAATTGGAGGCGGCTGATGGGCTTCGCATCGACCTTGAGCGCGCTCAGGCGCAAATCAGGAAGGTCCCGTTACAGACTGGCTCAGTGGAGCGGCCTCAGCGAGCCATATATTTTCAGGCTTGAAAACGGACAGCGAACCGGCCCAAGCCGGGACGTGGTGATCATGATCGGGTTGGCCCTAGCCCGGGGCGACTCCGCGGTGGAAATCTGGGACGTGGACACGCTTCTCCTTTCCGCCGGCTACGCGCCGTTGAGGCGACGTGGACAGAACCTGATCAAACACGGTTGATAGTTTCCCCAGAGGTACGAGGTCTCTGTATTTTTACAGCGCTTGCCTCGAGGTCTGCTTTTGTGCCGGTCCAGAAGGATACCCTGGCTGATACTTTGGCGTCCCGGAAGAGATCGATCCCATTACCGAGGCTTACCTCTCGGCTTGGTCGATATACCCGCCCTGGATCTGAGCAGACTGTCCCCGTTAGATGGGTGGCTGAACCTTCGCTCCTTGCCAGGGCCCAGGCGATCCAAGGGCGAAAACCCCTGGCTCCGTATTGCGGCCGTCTGAGATGCCACGTGCACATAACGCTCAACCATGGCCAACGTCGAATGCCCCAGGTTCTGCTTCAAGAGGAACACGTCCCCGCCGTTCAGCAAGAACATGGTGGCGTAGGTATGTCGCATGAGGTGGGAATGAAGCCTATTCACCCCTGATGACTTGGCGATCCTTTTCACCAGGCATCGTAGGGCAGGGGCGGTGAGCGCGTGCCCGTCTATGCTTAAGAAGAACTCGTCCGTCTCAAAGAATACGGGCTCGCCCCGGAATCGGTGGCGGTATTGAAGGAGCGCTTTTTGGCATGAGGATCCGAAGGCCACGACCCGCTCTTTCAGGCCTTTGCCCATGGCCTTCAGGTATCGGTCTTCGATGTGGACGTCCCTATCTTTGAGGCCGGTCACTTCGGAAAGTCTGAGACCGGAATCCAACATGAGCGAGATAAGCGCCGTGTTTCGGGCGCCCATGGCGGTGTTGGGGTTAATGGAGCCCAAGATCCGGCTTATCTCATCGGGGCTTAGGGGTTCGATCACCAATTGGGACACCTTTGGCAGTTTAAGTTTGGCGAGCCTGTGCTCTTCGGTGTAGCCTTGCCGATTGAGCCACCCGAAGAATGATTTCAGAGCGTTCACCCTGGCGTACATGGTGTGGCTGGACATGTGGGGGCCTTTGATCCCCGGTCTTTCTTGAAGATCAAGTAAGAACATCCTGACTTTCAGCTCGTCCAGTCCCGACAATACGGTGGGCTCACCTTGCTCGATCAGCCAGTTCCTGAGTTTTCCGAGGGCCAGGTTGTACCACTCGACCGTCCTTGGCGATTTGCCTTCGGTCTTGTTGTGGATTTCGAAATGCCGCATAAGGTCCAAAAGATCGGTCTGTCCGCTATCCATGGGCCCCTTCCTCTGCCGTTTATTTTGTGACTCCATCATGAAACACTTGCCTCTTTTATGGGAATTGCCTGGCAGGCAAGCGTTTGGAGGGGTGGTGAAGGAGAGGAAATATGCAGGGGGTCGCTTTTTGTTTTGGGCCCTGGCCCGGTACAAAAAAAGACCGCCTAAAAGGCGGTCTCCAAGCTCGATTCCGGTCGTTTTAGAGTTAATGGTCGGGGTGGTCGGATTCGAACCGACGACCCCCTACACCCCATGCAGGTGCCCTGCCGGACTGGGCCACACCCCGACGCTCCAAAGAGTATAACACGCCTGAACAGACGCAGGGAGTGTTCGCTA
>Ga0209402_10002200_pt1 | contig 19975 bp, 13 predicted proteins | sample ArcticOcean_MG_C_3_FD_187437 | JGI IMG/M metagenome (GOLD analysis project Ga0209402, IMG submission 187437) | Marine microbial communities from western Arctic Ocean - ArcticOcean_MG_CB8_126 (SPAdes) (version 2) | ecosystem: Environmental > Aquatic > Marine > Oceanic | place: Arctic Ocean... | reverse complement strand
AACAGCCGCATACAATCCATCAAGTCGAACGCCCGCGGCTTCCGCAACTTTGCGAACTACCGCACCCGCATCCTGTTCTTCTGTGGAAAACTGAAACTCAAACCGTGCTGAAAACACCCATTAAAACCGGTGAAGAACCATTAAATAGATGGGCGGACCAAGGATCGGAATGCACATCAACAGCAGCCCGAAGAATCCGGGTATGATGGGCAGCAAAGTCATCAAACTCGCCCCCCACAGACAGCACAGCCACCCTTGGTCGCGTAACACAGCCACGAAAGCGTAGACAAACGCACCGAACAGGCTTTCGCGCCAATTGTCCCGCGATTCTTCTCTTCTCTTTTTCTTCTTGCGCTGTCGCCTGACGGTGACCGGCGGCTTGTTACTTTTTCCCTTCTTCAGGCTGGCACCGCACTCCGGGCAATCGACGTCCCTTGCCGAGACCTCAATGCTACAGCTCCAACACCGTTTGCGAGCCTTTTTGGTTGCCGACACTTTGCCAACTTGCAACGGGGAATCGCCGTCTTCATTGTCCGCGCCCGCCGCGGGAACCTTAATGCCCGTGCCGCAACCCGGACACTTCATCCTCTTTCCGGCCGCCGCATCGGGCGCGTTCAGAGACTTCTCGCAATTGTCACAATATATCGTGATCGCCACTTCGACGTCCTTCTTTGATTGCACATCAGGCAGAACGTCCGGTCAAGCAGCATCTCATTGACTTGGCCCGCACGTCTGAATCGAACAACAACAATCTACAACAACGCATCCTCGCACGCCATCAATATCCACGCAAACGGATCGATTGCGAACCTGCTACTTCCGAAACCGATTCAGGTTCACCTTCAGAAAGTGCACACCCCGGCCGTTCATGAAAACCGTGCCGACGAATTGTTCGTCGAGCTGAATGGTGCGGGCGGAGTAATAACGGGCGGTGACGTTGGTTTCCGGCAGCAAGACGACGGTGCTGTCGTTGTTCCAGGATCGGCCATCATCGTGTGAGACGTTGTACCGCAACCCTTTGTTGCGGTTGCCAACGCCCCACGTGACCAACAACCGTCCATCGGCGAGAACGGTCAGGTAACGCCCCTCGGCGTTGTCGCGGGGGTTGGGAACGGCGGGAAAATCTTCGATGGCGGTCCAACTGTTCCCCTGATCGGTCGAGCGCAGCAGGACGGCCCCCATCGCGATCAGTGTTCCTTTGGCCGTTTGCACAATCTGCTGGAATTCGTGCTGTTTGCCGTCAGGAACGGTCAACGGGAACAGGGCCAACTCGCCGTTTTTCGGATCGAACAGCCGCGGCGTTCCCACGCGCATCGGCAACAACCAGCGGCCTCCATTCCAAGGCAGCACATTATGTCGCACCGCGCCCAAATGTTTTCTTTCAACCGGTCCGATTAATGCCTGTTCGCTCCAGGTTTGCCCCTGGTCCGCGCTCACCGTGTACAGCAACGCCCGCTCGTAGTAACCGTCATTGGCTTTGTCGTCGGCAATATAGTTCCAGGTCACAACAATTCGGTCGTCCGGAAGCGTGTCCGCTGTGCCGGGGTAAACTTCAAACCTGTTGACCTTTCGGATCACGTCCGGACGTTTGGCCGAGGTGGCAATTGGCACCGGTTGCTCCCACGTCGCCCCATCGTCCATCGAGCGAGACCGCATTAACACGTTGGCCCCCTTGTAAACGACAACCAGCGTGCCATTCTTCGTGCGGCAGATCGAAGGATGAATGTGCCCTGAAATCCGGGCTGCAACAATCGAGACCGGCTTGTCTTCGGCGTGAAGCAGTGAGCTGTGGGCGAGCACAGCCGGCAAACACAAGCCGACGATGGCACCAACGCGAACGGCAACAGTTTGGTGGCGTCTCATTGCGGTTCCAATCTGGAATGTCTCAACACGGGTGAACTACGACCATATTGACGCAATGACCCGTCAACTTCCAGCAATCACGCGGAGTCCCCCAATTCTCCGCGCGTTTTGCAATGACTTCAACAGTCTGTAGTATGATGAGACAGAGACGATTTGGCCTGATCGATATTTCATTGGTGACGAAAATGCAAAAACTGTTTGCTTGTCTATGCCTCGCTGTTTTTCTCCATGTCGGTGTCGCCGCCGCCGAAGAACCGTTTCGAGCTGCGGCCGACCGTCCGGTCGATATTACGCACATCAGACTGAACGTCGATGTGTCACTCAAAAAGAAGCAACTCGCCGGAACGGCAACGATTGACCTGATTCCGCTAAGGCCGGTGCGGACCATTCAATTCGATGCCATCGACTTCGAGGTATCCGGCGTAACCGCCTCGCGAGCCGACAGCGAGCAACAGCTAACGTTGCCGTTCGACAACACGGGCAAAAAGCTGATCCTGACATTTCCCGAGCAACTTGCGATGGGCAGCCGCTGGCGGGTGGAAATCAGTTATCGCGTCCGCGATCCGAAAACGGGGCTGCACTTTTTTGGACCATCGAAGACCGAACCCGATGTTCCCTGGATGGCCTGGACGCAGGGCGAGGCGGAATCGAATCGCTATTGGTTCCCTTGCTTCGATCATCCTAACGAGCGACAGACGACCGAAATCATCGCCACCGTCGATTCACGTTTTGAAGTCCTTTCGAACGGCACACAGATTTCCAAGGAAAAGCAGCCGGAAGGGAAAATCCGCTGCCATTGGTCGCAGCAGAAACCCCACGTTGCTTATTTAGTCACGCTGGTGGTGGGTGAATTTGCGATTGGCCGCGACGAATGGCGCGGCAAGCCAGTGCTGTACTACGCACCGCCCGACCGCGCCGCCGACATCGATCGGACATTCGGGCGAACCAAGGAAATGCTCGATTTCTTCAGCGACCGATTCGGAATCGAATATCCCTGGCCCAAGTACGCCCAGGTTGTCGTCGAACAATTCACCGCCGGCGGGATGGAGAACACGAGCGCGACAACACTGAATCAAATGGTGATGCACGACGAGCGGGCGATGTTGGACGGCTCGCCCGATTGGCTCATCGCCCACGAACTTGGTCACCAATGGTGGGGCGACCTGGTCACGTGCAAAGATTGGTCGCACCTCTGGCTCAACGAGGGCTTTGCGACGTACTGCGAAGTGATGTGGGCCGAACATAAAGAAGGGACTGACGTTCGCGATTACCGTTTGCTGGAGAAAAGCCGATCGGCACGCTCGGGACCGGCGCTCAAACGGCCCATTGTCGATCGCCAGTATTCCAGTCCAGGATCGATGTTCGATTCTCGCGCCTATCCCAAAGGAGGGTGGGTGTTACACATGCTACGCCGGCGCGTCGGCGATGATGCGTTCTTCCAGGCGCTGCAGCGGTATGGCACGGTGTACGGTTATCAAACCGTCGAAACGTCCGACATCCGCAAGTCGATGGAACGTCTGCTCGGTATTTCACTGGAACGATTCTTCTACGATTGGACCGAGCGGCCCGGACATCCGGAACTGACCGTCAAAACGACTTACGACGCGGCCGATGGTCTCGCCCGCATTTCCATCGCGCAGACTCAGAAGGCCGACGCATTTCATTTTCCGCTCGCGATTGAAATCCACTGCGACGGCAGCGATCAGCCGGTGACGATTACGAAACGGATCACCGAAAAGTCGCTGACAATGTACGTGCCTGTTCCGGGACGGCCGAAACTTGTGCGGGTCGATCCCGAGTTCTCGCTGCTTTGCAGCCTGAAAGAAGAGAAATCCCGCAAGCTATGGGCCGCACAATTGACGGCCCCCACCGTCGCCGAACGCGTTCGTGCCCTCGAACACTTTGCCGAGAGCAAGACCGATGCCGACCGGGAACTCGTTCGCGGTGTGCTGGAATCTGATTCATTTTACGGAGTCCGCGTCGAGGCCGCCAAATCGCTGGCGCGTTCCGGCGGCAACGTCTCGCGTGACGCCTTGATTGCGGCACTGAAGCAACCCGAAGCGCGTGTCCGTGCGGCGTCTGTTGCCGGGTTGGGCAAGTTTGTCGGAGATGAGACGGTCACACGTGAACTGACTCAGCGACTAAAAAAGGGGGACCGTTCCTACAAAGTGGAAGCCGCGTTGCTGTCGTCGCTGACTGCGGCCGCCAAGTCGGCACCGATCGATGTACTGCTTGCTTCGCTGAACAAGCCGTCGCATCGCGACGTCATCCGCACGGCCGCACTGCGTTCGCTGGGGACGATTCCGACTGAGCAGACACTGAAAACGCTCGGCGAATGGAGCACACCCGGCCATCCGCGCGCCTGTCGCATTGCCGCCATCGCTTCGCTTGCCAAGTGCGTCAAGAACAGCAACTTCACAACGGCGAACCAACAACAAACCCTCGAACAATTGCTGGGGTTCACCGTGGGCGATCGGCCCAGAATTCGCCGTGCCGCCGTGACCGCCATCGCCAACTTCGGTCCGTTGGCGGAATCGGCCCGCGCAAAACTGATCGCAATCGCAGAACACGATGCCGACCGCAGGACTCGACTTGCGGCAGAAAGCGCGATCAAGAAGCTTGATCAAAACGCGCCATCCAAAGGGGACATCGCCAAGCTTCGCAAGGAACTCGACGCCCTCCGCAAGCGGAATGTCGAGTTGGAGAATCGCCTGAAGAAGCTCGAAGCAAAGTGACACCCAAGCCATCGTCCTTTGCCGGTCCCGCGAAATGGCGTTCTGTCGATGCCCCGGTGCCGTCAATAAGAATAGCGAAGTAGGAAACGTCCTGAATGGAATCCCCCTTGATAGATCTCCTGGAGTTACTGATGGATTTCGATTTGCCTGCGGCCGGCCTGCCGTTCGCTCTTTGTACGCTTGCTGTCCTGGCAAGTGTCTCGCAAACAACCGAGGCCGACGAAACGAAACCAGACGAACCAACCTTGAGCATCGATCGCATTTACGGCGGCGATGAATTCAAGGGCAAGACGGTCTCGGCGCGATGGTTGAAGGACGGTGACCATTACACGACGCTCGAAACGTCGGCCGATCACAAACAACGGCACGACATCGTTCGTCACGATCCGGCCACCGGAAAAACGCACGTCGCCGTCGCAGCGGCCGACTTGATTCCGCCGGGGGAATCGACACCGCTGAAGATTGAAGATTACGCTTGGTCGAAAGATCAGGCCAAGCTGCTCATTTACACAAATTCCAAACGCGTCTGGCGACACAACAGTCGCGGCGACTACTGGCTGCTCGATCGTTCGAGCAAACAACTTCGCAAACTCGGCGGAGACGCAAAACCCGCAACGCTGATGTTCGCCAAGCTCTCGCCGGATGCAGAACACGTTGCCTACGTTCGCGACGGAGAGATTTACGTCGAGGACCTGTTCGACCACACCGTCAAGCGTCTCACGCATGCCGAGAGCGACGAGGTGATCAACGGCACCACCGACTGGGTTTACGAAGAAGAATTCGGGCTCCGCGACGGCTTTCGCTGGAGTCCCGACGGCACTGCGATTGCCTACTGGCAAATCGATACCCGCGGCGTACAGAAGTTTCCGCTGGTCAACAATACCGACTCGCTGTACCCGAAGGTCAAATGGTTCCCGTATCCCAAAGTCGGACAGCGGAATTCCGATTGCCGAATAGGGGTTGTTAATTGTGCGTCGGCGGAGACGACCTGGATCGAACTGCCGGGAGAGTCGCGAGAGCACTATATTCCCAAAATGCAGTGGGCCGAGAATTCTGATGAACTACTCCTGCAACAGCTGAATCGTCTTCAGAATACGAACCGCGTTTTCCTCGCCGATGTCCGCAGCGGCAAGGCAACATCGATTCTTACCGAAACCGACGATGCTTGGATCGACGTCAACGACGAACTGAAATGGATCGACGATGGCCAGCAATTCACGTGGCTCAGCGACCGGGATGGCTGGCGGCACGTCTATCTGGCGCCGCGTTCCGGCGGCGATTTGACGCTCGTCACGCCGGGCGAATTCGACGTGATTCGGCTGCTGCATGTCGATGAAAAGTCCGACTGGCTGTACTTCATCGCTTCGCCCGACGATGCCTCACAGCGATTCCTGTATCGCGTTCATCTGGACGGACGCGACCTGCAGCGTGTCACGCCGGAAAATCTCCCGGGGACACACAGCTATCAAATCTCATCGAATTCACAGTGGGCGATCCACCGTGCTTCGCGATCCGGCGAACCGCCGTCATCGGAACTGATTGCGGTTGCCGACCACTCCAGCGTGCGCGTTCTCGAAGAGAATGAAAAACTCAAGACGAAACTGAAATCGCTCGACAGCAGCCCGACGGAATTCTTTCGCGTCGATATTGGCGATGGCGTTGAACTGGATGCGTGGTGCATCAAGCCGCCCAATTTCGATCCGCAGCAGAGTTACCCTCTCTTGGTCTACGTTTATGGCGAACCGGCCGGCCAGACGGTCGTCAACCGTTGGGGCGGCAGTTCGTATTTGTGGCATCTGATGATGGCACAAAAGGGCTACGTCGTCATGAGCTTCGACAATCGTGGCACGAAGTCGCCGCGCGGAAGAGCGTGGCGGAAGAGCATCTACCGCAAGATCGGCATTGTCGCACCGCAAGATCAGGCGGCGGCAGTCGAGACGGTTCTCAAAGAACGGCCCTATCTCGATAAAGCACGCGTCGGCATCTGGGGTTGGAGCGGCGGCGGTTCGTCCAGCCTGCATGCGATCTTCAAGTATCCCAAACTGTATCGCACGGCCATCGCCATCGCGCCGGTTCCCAATCAACGCTACTACGACACGATTTACCAGGAACGCTACATGGGGCTGCCCGAAACCAACGTCGAGGGATTCCTGCAGGGTTCTCCCATCAACTTTGCGAAAAACCTCGAAGGAGACTTGCTGCTGATCCACGGCACCGGCGACGACAACTGCCACTACCAGACGATGGAAATGCTGATCGACGAACTGATTGCACACAACAAACAATTCCAGATGATGGCTTACCCCAACCGCACGCACGCAATCAAGGAACGCAAAAACACCTCGCGGCATCTACGCGCTTTGATGACAAACTTCCTGCTGCAAACTCTCCCGCTCGATCCGCAAACTAAGCCTGCGGTTGTGGACACGGGCAAGTGAACTCGCTATCGCAAAACAGGCAGACCCCGAATACTTGCGTACCAATCACCACAAACGGAAATGGGATTCCTCAGACATGACCGACAAGCAAGAGGCCAGGATTTGTGCCGGCGTTCCGGCGATGAACAATACGCTGTTCTGGCGAATCGGCTTTATGGTGGGTGATCCGGTCGCCTGTGTTGAATTTTCAACCGCCGGCGGGTCAAAGAGTGTCCTGCTGCTGCGCGACATCGAGATGCAGCGGGCGCGAAAGTCGGCGCGTGTTGATCGGGTGGGTTGCCCGGCCGGCTACCCGCCGGAAGGGGGACTTTCCGGAGATCGTGAAACGGCCACTGCGCAGGCGGCCGCCGAATGTCTTCGTCGTGAAGGCGTGACGGCTGTCACGGCCGACCGAACTCTGCCGCTCATCTTTGCCGAGTTTCTTTCACGGGCCGGCATCGAAGTGAAATGCGATACCGAACTCTGGGTCGCCGAGCGCCGGCAAAAAAGTGAAGAGGAAATCGAACACCTCCGCGAATCGCAACGCGTGACCGAACAGGCGATGCGATATGCCTGCGAAATGGTGGCAGCGGCCGAGGCGCGATCCGGCGGCGTGCTGTTTCACGACGGCGAACCGCTGACATCCGAGCGCGTACGCATCTCCATCGATCATTTTCTGATGGATCGGGGCTTCCTCAATCCCCGTTCCATCGTCGCCGGCGGCCCGATAGGGGCCGACTGTCATGATTACGGCACGGGTGAACTGCTGACGGGAACGCCGGTCATCATCGATATCTTCCCCCGCAATCAAATCACCAAATACTGGGGCGACTGCACCCGTACGGTGGTTCACGGCGAGATTCCCGATGCGATTCAGGCAATGCATACAACTGTGCGGAAAGCCAAGGCCGCCGGTGAGGTTGCCGTTGCTCCCGGCGTGACCGGCGAAGACGTCCACCGCGCGACGATTGCCGTCATCAAGGCAGACGGCTTCGAGACCGGCCTGCCTGGTGACGATTCGCCCGACTCCTATTGCGCCATGACGCACGGCACCGGACACGGCGTGGGATTAGACGTTCACGAACCGCCCCTGCTCGATTTCAAAGGCCCCGAACTGCTGCTGGGCGATGCGCTGACAATCGAACCGGGCCTCTATCGTCGGGATATGGGCGGTGTCCGCGTCGAAGACATGGTGGTGGTGACGACGGATGGGTGCATTAACCTGAATGAGTTGAGTGAAGGGTTGACGTGGAAGTGACCACCCGTCTATGACGGTCGGCCATTAATTATCGTTTGGCCGCACCACGGGCAACGCCCGGTAATGAGGGAGCGGTGACTGGCAGCACACAGGTCGGCGTACTTGTTTACGGGCAGCATCAACGTTGCCGTTTCGCCGCTCTCAGTTTCAAAATCGTGGGAGAACACCTTACTGCCATCGCTCGACACGTCGCGTTGAACGAGCCTCGCATCGACCAGCAGCGATAGAGTGCGATACACGGTCGCGCGGCTGGTTGTTTCGAGGGCATTGTAAAGATCCTCCACTGCGAATTTCGTCGAACGCGGCAGAGTAAACACGGTGACAGCAACCCGCCGCCGCTCTTCGGTCATGTGCAGACTACGACCTTCGAGGAACTCGTGGAATTGTTTGATTGGATTCGAATTCACGTCACTTCTCGATTCGATCAACCCGTGCCTGCAACGACTTGAGCTTGTGTTTCGTGAGTTGATTGTCCGCAAACAACCCACAGCACATGATGATCGCAACCAATCCCCAGTAATCCATTGTGTTCGGCTCCACGATTGGATGACGCGGTTCGCAACAATCCAGCGTGTATTGTTACGAACCTCCAAAAGAATACCAAGAACTGGTTTCAAGACTCCCTCTCGCTGTGGGAGAGGGTGCGGAAAAATACACCGTCGCGCGGCATACAGGCTTTGGGCGAGCTTCCAGTTTCAGGCAAGGATCTCGGAAATCGTCCCTGTGCTGTCCGCATACTTCTTGTGGTTGATTCCCAGCACCTGCAACTGTGTTAGCCAGAGGTTGGCCAGCGGGGTACCCGTTTTGCAGTGGATGTGATTGCCCAGCTTCAGCTTGCCGCCGCCACCACCGGCAACAACCAACGGTAGATCGTTGTACTGGTGAGTGGTGCCGTCGCCCATGCCGGCGCCGAGCGTGAAGATGGTATTGTGGAGAAGCGTTGTGCCGTTGGCTTCCTCAATTCCGTCCATCCGCTCCACCAGACGTGCAAAAGCCGCGACGTGGAAGTTGTCCAGTTTCAGCAGGTTTTCCACGTGAATATGGGGCGCGTGTGTCATGGCGTGGTGACTGTGCGGCTTGTCGAGAATGCCTTCCCAGTTTGTCGGCGTGGTCCACCGTTCGGGGCCCACCATCAGCGTGCCGACATTTGTCACGCCGGATTGCAGAGCCGTCACCATCAGGTCGCCCATCAGGTGAATATATTCGTTGCGTGGCAAGATTTCGGCCGGGCGTTTCACTTTGGCCGCAGCCAGTTCGGACTTCATCGAGTCGATGCGGTCCATCCGTTTTTCGATTGTGCGAATCGCCTCGAAGTATTCATCGAACTTCCGTCGATCCGATGTGCTTAGCCGCCGCTGCAATTGTTGGGCATTGCCGAGGGCCAGATCGGTGATGTTGCGGAATCGCGTGTTGGCTTGTGTGCCGAAAAGCCGGTCGTAAACCTGCCGCGGATTTCGCATCGACGGTGCAACGTGACCGGTCCCGTACCACGACATATTGTCGAAGTAGATGGACTCGATGTTGTTCTTGTGGTCGTTGCAACTCAGTTCGAGAGTTGAATAAGGCGTCGTCTGGCCGATGCTGTCGCCAACAATGTGGTCCAACGTGCGTGCCAGCGGATAGGCAGAGCCTTTGACCTCGAACGGCGCGACGCTTGTCAGGAAACAGGACGCACACTGGGCATGCGAGTCGGTCCCGTGCTGGAAGATGCGATCCAGGCCGGTAATGAGAGAGACTTTGTCCTTCACCTTGTGCAGCGGAGCCAGAGTGGGCGAGAACGTCCAGGGGTGGATGCCGGGCGGGACGGTCTTCCCTTCAAACCGCCAGACGTTGTTCTGACCGGCAAACTTCGGCAGCGCCCGATCTCCCTCGCCGGGAAAGAAGCCGCGCCGCGTGATTCCGTTCGGCATGTAGAAGAAAGCAAGACGCTGTGCCGGTGCGGACGATTTTTTCCCGTCTTTGGCGTCGCATTGATTGGTGAAGCTCTCAAGCCAGGGGAGGCTCAATGCGACACCGCCGGCACCCGCAAGAAATCGGCGGCGTGACAAAGAGCCGGCGTTTGTGTATTTCATCATTTGACATTCCAGCATCTGTGTTTCAGGTAACGCAGTTCACCGAGAGATTCTATCGGTTTCCGCCTCCGAAAGTCTTCGCGACTTTCGCTACTTTTATTTAGGGTCTCGCATGTTCTTGTGAAGAAACGGTTCGCTCATTGCGACGCTTTTGAGCACTGCACGGAATTGGTCGTTGCCGGCCATCGCTTTCGCGGTCATCTCATCCAACGCGGGGGAATCCGCCGGCCCAAGATCCCGACCGAGTGCATAGGAAAGTAGATGCGACGAGAACCCACGGATGAACCGCTGTTTCTCCTTCAGGATCAGCTGCTTGAATTCGATGACCGTCTTGAATTCATGTTGGTTGAATAATACTCCGCTGACATCGACGACGCGGCCGTTCTCATACTTGTCTCGCCAGACACCTGTGGGGCCATAGTTCTCGAGCGCGAAGCCGAGCGGATCGATTTTATTGTGGCAACTGGCGCAGTCGGCTCGCTTACGATGGAGAGCCAGGCGGCCCCGAATTGTGAGCTTTTCGAGTTCTTCTTTATCGACTTCCGGCAGTGGCGGAACGTCGGCAGGCGGCGGTTCGGGCGGGTCGTTGAAGATGACCGCGTTGACCCAGGCACCACGAGTGATGGGTTGAGTACGCGTCGGCGTGGATGTCATCGTCATAATTGCCGCGTTGGTGATCACGCCGCCCCGACGTGGATCGTCGAGCGGGACACGTCGAAAAACCTGCACCTGAACTTCGTGCCCGGATTTTGACTGGCCTTCATAATTCTGCCGAAGCATAGTGCTCTGCCAAGTGAATTTCGGGGCCAGCAGATCAATGATCGATCGGTCTTCAATGTAGACCGTCTCGAACAGCAGCAGCGGCTCGGACATCATGTGCAGACTGGTTCGGTATCCGTTGTAGTAGAAGTAAGGGAATTTCTTCGGGTCGGGGATCGACGTAATCAGGCGATCCAGTTGCAACCACTGAGCCGGAAAGTTGTCACAGAAGCGACTCGACCGGACGTCGTTCATCATCCGATCGATCTGGGTGCTGAGTGTTTTGGGATCGCTCAGTCGGCCCGATTCGGCGAGGTCGAGCAAGGCGTCATCGGGAATGCTGCTCCAGAAGAACTGAGCAAGACGCGAGGCCAATTCGTAATCAGTCAACCGCTGGCGACCCGGATTCTTGCCACCTGCTTTCCCAGCTTCGAGCGATTCATAGAAATAGAGGAACTCAGGCATCGCCAGCACCGCTCCAACGACGGTACGCATGGTGTCGTCAAACGACGCTCCCGACTTCAACTGACCTTCGGCAAACTCTGCAAATCGGTCGAGCGTTTGGGGATCGACCTTACGTCGAAACGCACGTCGGAGCAGCTTCTTGATTCTGGCACGTATTGCGTCGTTTTCGGCAAGCGGTGCTGGATCCGTCTTTGGCGTATTCTTGCGTCCGGTGACTTCGACGAAATCGAGACCGAAGAAGTGTCGCGGTGACTGTTCATTCTTGCCCACACATTGGAATCGCAGCGTGTGTACGCCAGTCGCAATCTTTGCGGAAACGTCGTAGTCGGTTCGTCCAACTTTCGAGTCGTACAGGTCGATTGTCTCGTCGATCTTCTTACCGTCGAGATAGACGGCGAACGTTCCGTAGTCGGGCGATTTCGTGAAGGCACAGCGAAGGCCGCTGCCCGCCTCTGTCGCTTTAAATGTCAGTCTCATTTCCAGGCCCTGCTTTGGGCAGCGCCAAACGAGGTGAGCGTTGCCGCTCCAGTCTTTTCCATAGTTCTGCATTTCCTGACGCGCTGCCCGCCCTTTGGGTCTCCCGATAATCTTGATCTGGCTGCCTGTTTCACCCTCGTATCGGCCTTCAACCAGCCTGCGGACCGGCTTACCGGGCGGGGCAATTAGCCAATCCCAGCTACGGCATTCCCGCGGATTGAGATCGGAGCTTTCCACAATGGTCTGACTCAACTTGAGGAATGACTCCATCAACAACGGCGAGAGCGTGAGATGATCGGCACGGTTGTCGAACCCGTGCTCGGCTCGTTTGTCTTGCGGAAAGGCGGCCACACCGTTGAATCCCTCGGGACGCTGATTGTCGATGTCCTTGGCAAGCGGACGGCTGGAAACGCGAACAACGGGTGGCATCTTGCGGGTCTCGGGCTGGAAATAATCCTGCCGCCGCCGCATCAGTCGCTCGTTGAGTTGAAAGATGTCGCGATCCAACTCGAGCAGATCGACGACGGCGTTGTTGTATTGAAAACGATTCATCCGCCGGATCGGCGTCGGGACGAACGCTTGTGTCTTCAATGCCTGCGCCAGCATCGTCTGAAGTTGCGAAACCATTTGCTTTCGCTTCGCGTCGGGAAGCGGCGGCTCGTCTTCCGGCGGCATCTCGCGATCCTTGAGCACCCCAATCAGATCTTCAAGCAACTCAGGCCGAGCCAGCAGGTCATCGCCGGATTTCAGCGCCAACAAATTTACGTCGCCTTCGATCTCTTTGCCTTTTCCGTGGCATTTGTTGCAATGCGACTTGAATGACGATTGCAGGAACGACAGCGAATCGTCGGCCAGCAAAGACGATGGCAGAACAATCGACAGCAAGAGGGCGATCGGTGCCTTGTACGCGGTTCGCATAATCTTCAAACCATTCTGATTGACATTTCGCAGAAATTACTGAAGCACATTATAGTCGATTCCTGGCCGGAGTGTTGCAATCGACTCTGAGAGAGACTCTTGTCGCCAGAACAGCCAGAACCAGGCTCAACCTTTCTGGCCGAGTTGCTCGAGAGATGATCTTGCGTATCCGTGCCACGGTCGCGAATGTCAGAAACACTCAGCGACCAATGCCTGGGAATTGGAACCATGGCCGAGACAGTGAACGTTCTTGCATGTAACGTCGCTGGACGAGGACACCTACTCCAATGGTATAATGCTAGTCCCGCCTTCTAACGCGACAAACACGCCTCATTAACGAAATCCCACCGCATGAATTTTCGACTAGCAACTCTGACAGCCGCCGTTCTGTTGGCGGTGACTCAAGGTTCAGCCCTCGCCCAGAACGACGAGAAAAAGCCGACCGACGCGCCCGGCGTCGAGTTCTTCGAGAAGAAGATCCGGCCGGTACTTCTGAAGCACTGCTATGAATGCCACTCGGCGAAGGCGAAGAACGTCAAAGGCGGCTTGCTGCTCGACACACGTGAAGCAGCGCTGAAGGGTGGAGACACCGGCGCGGCGGTTGTGCCGAAGGACGTTGATAAGAGCTTGTTGATCGGCGCATTACGGCATGACGGTTTTGAGATGCCACCGAAGGGGAAGCTCCCCGACTCGGTGATTGCCGACTTCGTCAAATGGGTCGAGATGGGAGCCCCCGACCCCCGCCGCGGAGAAGCCATTGCGAAGTCGACGATTGACTTCGACAAGGCGGGCAAGCACTGGGCATACCAGCCCATCATCAAGCCTGCCCAACCGAAAGTAAAACGGTCCGATTGGCCGACGAATGCCATCGACTTTTTTACGCTCGCGAAAATGGAACAGCTGAAATTGCAGCCTGTCGATCGGGCGGGAAAGCGCGAGTTGATCCGCCGCGCGACATTCGACCTCATCGGACTTCCTCCCACTCCGGAAGACGTTGCTGCGTTTCTTCAAGACGACTCACCGGCGGCATTCGAGAAGGTGATTGACCGGTTGCTTCGATCGGATCACTACGGAGAGCGGTGGGGCCGCTATTGGCTGGACGTGGCAAGGTACGCCGAAGATCAGGCTCACACTTTTGCGGTCAAAGAAAACACAAATGGCTATCGATACCGAGACTGGGTGGTCGCTGCTTTTAACTCAGACATGCCCTACGACAAATTCGTGCGAATGCAGATTGCGGGGGACCTGATCGGACCGGAGTCGGATGACTCATACGACCATCTCGTCGCGCTCGGATACTTTGGTCTCGGTGCACAGTACTACAAGAACAGCGATGCGGCCAAGGCGGCGGCCGACGAACTCGACGACCGCGTCGATACGCTCACGCGTGGTTTCCTGGGACTGACGGTTTCGTGTGCCCGCTGCCACGATCACAAGTTCGATCCGATTCCGACACAGGATTACTATTCACTCGCTGGCATCTTTCGCAGTTCGAGACTGCACAACGCTCCGTTGTGTAAGCCCGCCGACATCCAGACGTACAACGCCGGTCAGCAGCGAGTTAAGAGCACCGAAGCCGACATCAAGAAGTTTCTGGCCGATGCGAAATCGACTGCTGCCGAATCGAAGGTCGGCGAGATTGCGAAGTACATCGAGACGGTATGGTTGCATCAAGCGGCCGCCACGAACGGTCAGCCGACTAACACGGCGAAGCTTGCTGAGAAGGCCGGAGTGAATGAGTTCTTGCTGAAACGGTGGATTGGATTTCTGGATGCGAAGCAAAAGGGGAAAGTTGGCGAACTCGAATCGTGGTTTGCACTCAAACTCGAGAAGTCATCGGGCAACGACGGCCAGGCAACTGTGCCGGAGGCCGTCTCGAAAGTTGCAAGTGGTTTCCAGAAACATGTCGAGAGCCTGCTGAATGTTCGTGATGGAGTCGCCACAACGAACCTTGCCAAGGTGGTGGGAGACCAGCCACACAAGCCGGGCAGTCCGCGATTCGTGACACCGCTCGTCACAAAGGTTCGCCCAACCGCCGGCATCGACGTCGATATCAGCGGAGCAAAGCAATTGTTCCTCGTCGTCTCCGACGGAGGGAACGGAAAAAGCTGCGATCATGCCGACTGGATCGCTCCGCGGCTCGTCGGAAAGAAAGGCGAATTGAAGCTGACGGAAGTGAAGTGGAAGTCGCTGGAGGGTTTTGGCGGCGGTAAGATTAATCGCAACTACGGAGGCAAACCCATTCGCGTCGGTGGAAAGAAATACGAAAACGGTATCGGCGTGCATGCTCCAACCGTAATCGTCTACGACCTACCAGAAGGGTATCAACGTTTCAAAGCAACCGGCGGCCTCGACAACAGTGGATCGGACCAGGCGGGCGGCTGTGGTGACCAGGCAAGCGTGCAATTCAGCGTCTACACCGAAAAGCCAATCGACGGACCGATCAGTCCCGGTAAGGACCTGCTGTCCATCGTGCTTGGCAAAGACGGTCCGCTGGCAGTGAGTGACGGCGACCTTGAGAACTTCCTGACCAGTGAGAAAAAGGAACAGCTGATCAAGCTGCGGGCCGATTTTGAAGACGCAAAGAAGACCGCTCCGGCGATGTATGCGATCGCTCATTCCTACACCGAGGGCAAGATTGCCGACATGCGAGTTTTCGTACGCGGCAATCCCGCCAGACAACGCGAAGTGGCGCCACGGCGATTCCTGAGAATCCTCGCCGGAGAAAAACGCGACCACTTCACAAAAGGCAGCGGTCGCCGAGAACTGGCCGAAGCCATCACCCAAGCCGACAACCCGCTGACGGCCCGCGTTTTCGTCAACCGAATCTGGCAACATCATTTCGGTCGTGGAATCGTTGCCACGCCCAGCAACTTTGGAAGACAGGGTGACGCTCCGACTCACCCCGCGTTGCTGAATTATCTTGCCGCGAAATTCATCGAGTCGAGCTGGTCGATCAAGGCGCTGCACCGCGAAATCATGCTCTCCTCAACGTATCGGCTCGGCACGTCGCGTAGCGAGTCCAACGCGAACATCGATGCCGATAACCGATTCGTCTGGAAAATGACAAGGCGACGTTTGGACGTGGAAGCGTGGCGTGATGCATTGCTCGACGTTTCCGGCCGACTTGACCGCACGCTGGGAGGTCCATCAACAAATCTGGCAGACGCCAACAATGTTCGCCGAACGGTATACGCGAAAGTCAGCCGCCACGAATTGGATAGCCTGCTGCGACTGTTCGACTTCCCCGACGCCAATATCACAAGTTCCAAGCGAAGTGAAACGACCGTGCCGCAGCAGCAGCTCTTCGTGCTGAATAGCCCGTTTATGGTCGAGCAGGCCAAGGCATTCTCCGCGCGACTTCACAAGGAAGTCCCCGAGGGCAACGAAGCCCGAATTCAACGCGCCTTTATGCTTGCCTACGGCCGACCAGTGTCGGACGTTGAAATCGAAATCGGCTTGGCATACCTCGGCGGTGAAGTTGATCCACAAAGCAAGTTGACGCTGTGGCAAAGCTATGCCCAGGTGCTACTGGGCAGCAACGAGTTCATGTACCTCGATTAGCGAACGTGACCAGACAATCGCCCCGCTTCGCGTCGCTCAAACAACCCAAATTCAAAGAACAAATATGAACTCCGAACGACAACGATACGGAATGACTCGCCGCGAGTCGCTGCAATGCATGGGCACAGGTTTGGGAGTACTCGGCCTTGCCGGCGTTCTCGCTCAGGACGGCATGCTGGCGAGCGGTGCGGAATCGTCCAGTCCGCTGGCTCCGAAAGCTGCGCACTTTGCACCGCGGGCAAAGCACATTATCCACCTCTTTATGAATGGCGGACCGTCGCAGGTCGATACGTTCGACCCCAAACCGGCGCTCGAGAAGTTCAACGGCAAGCGCCCCCCTTCAGCCGACCTCAAGACCGAACGGAAAACCGGCGGTCTTCTCATGTCGCCGTTCAAGTTCAAGAAGTACGGAGAGTCCGGCATCGAGGTCAGCGACCTGTTTCCGAATGTCGGGTCGTGTATCGACGACATTTGCGTCATCCGTTCGATGCACACCGACATTCCCAACCACGAACCATCGCTGCTGATGATGAACAGCGGCGAGACCCAGCCCACCCGACCGGCGATGGGTTCATGGTTGCTGTACGGGCTGGGAACCGAGAATCAAAACCTTCCCGGTTACGTTGTGTTGTGTCCGGGAAAGCCGGTCGTCGGGCCGCAGTTGTGGAGCAACAGTTTTCTGCCCGGCATTTTCCAGGGAACGCACATTAACCACGCAAACAGTGTCGATCCGAAGAAGGTCATTCGGAACATCAGCAACCCGTATCTCACAAGCCGTGGCCAACGCCGACAGCTTGATCTCTTAAAGAAAATGAACGAGTTGCATCTCGAAAAACGTGGCGGTCAGGACAATCGCCTCGAAGCTCGAATCCAGTCGATGGAGATGGCGTTTCGAATGCAGTCGGAGGCACAAGAAGTTTTCGACCTGAAGAAGGAAACGAAACAAACGCGGGAATCGTACGGCACGGGGCAGTTTGCCACCGGTTGCCTGGCTGCCCGGCGGCTCGTCGAAAGCGGCGTGAGAATGGTGCAGGTTTATTACGGCAACGGCCAGCCGTGGGACGACCACGGAAACATCAAGGCCCATGCAGATAAAGCAAAGAATGTGGATCAACCGATTGCGGCGTTGATCAAAGACCTGAAACAGCGCGACCTGTTGAAGGATACGCTAATCGTCTGGGGCGGCGAATTCGGCAGAACCCCGGTCGCCGAAAACGGAAACGGTCGAGACCACAATCATCACGGTTTTTCCATGTGGCTCGCGGGTGGCGGCATTAAGGGCGGAATGACATACGGTGCCACCGACGACTTTGGATTCGCGGCGGTCGAGAACAAAGTTCACGTCCACGACCTGCACGCCTCAATTTTGCACTTGATGGGGCTGGATCATGAAAAGCTCACCTTCCGCTACAGCGGTCGCGACTTCCGTTTAACGGATGTGGAAGGTCGTGTGGTTCACGAACTGTTTGCATAGTCGATGCCCCACGCTACGGCATCTTCCAATACGGGAAGAGCGCGCAAACATTTTCGCGACTTCGGGTCAAGACCGACTGAGAATTTTCGGCTGCAGAGACCCAGCCAAGGTGGACTGCCAGTTGCCAGTACACAGAGCAGAAGTCGAACCTGCAAACATCCGGCCCTTTTCGATTTAAAGCCGAGCCGGATCGCTCTGCCGATTGGCGTATCTGGGCATTGCTTCGTTCATGACGTCCGTGCGATCACGTCCAAAGTTCAAATCACTCGCAAGCGCATCGACGTTTTTCAGATGGCGACGCCGCTTGCGATTGGCGTCGGTCCACAGCATCTTGTTGGGCACGCGTCACTGGCCGCCAAGGGGTTGTGTCGTTAGACAGCGAACTTTCGACATGGGCCATGTATTCGTCTGCCGTTTTGAACCTAGGTCGTTCGTCATGGGACTACCGCCCTGCATCAGATACGAGTGTCCGATCTGCAAGTTTCGTGCATCTCGACCCACATGCTCTCGAATCCGGGTATTCAGGGCATCAAACCAAGCTCGCAATGGGATTCCAGCAACCACTGAGTCACGAAGCACGGTTCCGTCTGGCATCATTTCAATGAAGCCGAAACGCCGACGAAGTGCAGCATCCAACAAAGAGATCGAACGATCTGCAGTGTTCATCGTGCCGATGACGAACACGTTTCGGGGTATCGTGAAAATCTCCTGACTGACCGGAAGCACGATCCGGTTGGTCCTTTTGTCCTTCTCCAAGATCGTCAGCAGTTCGCCAAAGATTCGTGGGATGTCCCCCCGGTTGATCATCGTGTCACACGCTACAAGATTGACACAGTGGACGACGCCATCTCTCGTGACCTTTTCAACTCGGGCCAACGGTTCTCCGACCGACGAGAATGTCCGCACAGAGCGTCTCCCCCACGCTCCCTATGAAAAAATCCACACCAACAATCGTCGGCGTGAATTTCGAGTGGTTCGGATTGTCGTTGTGCCAGCCCGCCACTCTCTCGTCGAAGAGGTGAAACGAGGCAATGTGTGGACGAATCGCAGTATGCGGATGCGTCAGTTGCTACGCGGCAAGTTCTGTTGAAAGCCAAGTATGGAGTCTGAGCAAGTCTTCAAGCACAGTGACCGATCCGGATAACTGACTGACCAAACGAGAACCATTTCGCATTTGATGCTAGCTCATTGCCGGATGTTTGCAGACGATTTAGCGTGCACTAACAAACCTACCACCGTTTTGTTTTGCAAGATCCTTCAACAGGGCACTGTGAGAATCTAACCCGGTGGATATATCCAGCAATCGCATTTGCACACAATGAATCTTGGTGTTTCCGATGTTGGCTTGTGACATGCGTTTCAAAGCCACGAATTGCGAACGCCGGTCGAATGGGCTTTTGTCAACCGCGACGAGGTACATTACATCCGCTTTCTCTTTAAGAGCGGTTTCGACGGCATTCTGGATAATTACATTGTGAGAATCCACTCTGCCAGCAAACGAGCCTGCGAATTGTGAAACAGGCTTGTACGAAGATGTTGCAAAATGCTTTGCACGTGCGATTACGTCTCGTTTGTTTCCGACAAAACTGACCTTTCGGAAATCGGGTATTGGATGGTTTGGGTGCCTGCAGATATAGAATTGCACCTGAACTGTCTGATTCGCACTCAGGCGGTTGATACTTTCTGTGAGCTTCTTAATGACCGCGTCGATTGGGCGTCCTTTCATTCCTGGTGATCCGTCGATCACGTAAAGAATACTTTGTCCTTGATCACTGATACCCCAGAATGAGACATCCACACTCGGCGGTTTTATGTAACTACCCAGTGACGAAGATGTGCGCTGGCAGGTTGGGGGACTGGTGGAAGGCGGATTGGATGCCGTCCAGGATTTTCAGGTCGTTTTTGCGGAGCGTCGAGACGTAACCGCGGATTCGGCTGAAGATTTTCCCGCCGCTTTCACCGCGAAAACAGCC
>Ga0209402_10002198_pt1 | contig 19979 bp, 25 predicted proteins | sample ArcticOcean_MG_C_3_FD_187437 | JGI IMG/M metagenome (GOLD analysis project Ga0209402, IMG submission 187437) | Marine microbial communities from western Arctic Ocean - ArcticOcean_MG_CB8_126 (SPAdes) (version 2) | ecosystem: Environmental > Aquatic > Marine > Oceanic | place: Arctic Ocean... | reverse complement strand
AATAATCTTACTGGTAAATTTCTGAATATCCTTAATTAGACGATTAATTCACACAAGAAAAATTAAACTAGGTGTATGGAAAGAACATATATCTGGATATCCATCAGCTCAACAACAGTTTAATAGATCACAAGTAACTGGTCAATCTCGTTAGTTAATAACAAGGAGAAGTAATATGAGTGATACAATGACGAAAATTTCAGAGTTAAAAGACTGTAAGATGTACTTGGCAGGTCCGATTGATAAAGTGAGTGATGATGGTATAGAGTGGAGAGAAGAGTTTAAGCAAAGGATGAAAGATAATGATATTGATATAAATGTCTTTGATCCTTGTGCTAAACCTGGGGACATGGGTTCAGAAGTTGGAACAGAAAAAACTAAGGTTAGAGACTTGTTAGCAGAAGGAAAATGGGAAGAAGCCCAAAAGTTCTGTAAGAGATTTAGAAGAATGGACTTGAGAGCAGTTGATGCTTCTGAGGTAGTTATCGCTCGTATCGACCTGTCATGCCATATGTGCGGCTCGTACGACGAAATGTTCACTGCATACCGTCAGGGAAAACCTGTCTTTATACTTATGGCAGATGGACAAAAGAAAGAAGATGTATCCAATTGGATACTCACCTATATTAAAGGCCCTGAAGACATATTTGAGTCTATGGACGAGCTTATTGGGTTCTTAGATGATATTGATTTAGGAAATATTGAAAAAGATTCAAGATGGTTGAAAATATACTAAACGGCATTTTTGAATAATACACATTTAGAGATTGAAAAGCGAAAAGCAATAGCTATAATAGAAATTCGTTAGTTAGATATAATATAGTCGCAATACACAGGAGCACAATCGATGGCACAAGAAAAACCAAGTTATGAAGTAAACGAAGAATTTAACGGTATGGCAAAACAGCTTGTTGAAATACATGCTGAAAAGTTTAATGGAATAGATATTGATAAAGTCTGTTGCGTTAATACCAGCAAGAAGCGAAAAGACAATGGAGTTTTAGATAGAATATGGAAAGTTAATGCTGTAAAAATGCCTGAAGCTATTCATAATAGGTATGGTTGGTATGTAATTCTTCATGCTGACGATTGGGATGAACTTTCAGAGAAACATAAATTAGTATTAGTAGCAGATGTCCTTCATGGTCTACCTGCTGATCTTGATTCTCAGGGTAAAGTTAATTCTTGTGATGCTAAGGGGTATCTATCAATGTTCAGTACATTTGGAATTAATTTCCAAGATGATCCTGATATTCCACATCTTATTAACGATGAAGTTGAATGGAAGTAAAATGTATCGGATAGATAGATTTTTAGAGTATTACAATAGATTGGGTAGCACTCAAGCAGAAATAACAAAAGGGGTTTGGGTTAACGCTCAACCCTGCCCCTTTTATTACGGTATTCTTACGATAGGATACTGGCAAGAAAAAAGACAAAAATTAAAAGATGCTATAGCTGTTTTCAAAGGAAAAGCTGTAGCAGTAACATAGGAGCAGTAAAGTATGGCAAAGTTTCAATTATGGTCAAGAGACGAGTATGGGCAGGGCAGTATTCTGTTTACATCGGAAGATGTTAATGAAGTTATTAAGAGAGGCAAGCAGGAAGTGACAAGTCTAAATGTCGGCAATGCTCTAACCTCTACTGACAGAGAGAATAACTGGGAAGCATACTTTGTTGACGTAAAAACATCTGCAAAGAGTTCAAAAGTCACGTATGTGTATGGTAGTCAAGACGTTCATACTAAGGACAGGGTGTATGCAGTAACAGATAAAGACGTTAAGAGTATTGTTGTCGGAGATGTTCCCAAGCCAGTTGTTAATGTATATCTTGGCAATATCTCTGTTAAAAGAAATGAAGAAATTGACTGGGTAGCATCTGATCTAAGAGTGAGACCAATTGCAGATTTAACTCATCCTGATTTGGCAGACAAGACTATATTCTTTATTAAGAAGGTGTAATAAAGGCAAAATGGAAAGGATATTTGCACTGTGGATAATAAGTTAATTATTGGTATCTCAGGCAGGAAGCAAGCAGGAAAAGACACGGTTTGTAGCTTTTTGAAAAAAATATTCTCTGAGCAGTATTCTCCTGAAGATGTGGCTATACATAGTTTTGCCACAGCCCTTAAGCGTAAGATTTGTATTGATGTTTTAGGACTTACGGAAGAGCAGGTATTCGGCACAGATGAGCAAAAGAACACTCTGACTAAGTATAAGTGGGACAATCTACCTTATGATATTAGAGTTAGGAACTCCATTGAAACAATACCTGGAACCGAAGGAGCTCGAATGCCTAGATATGGGCTTATGACTGCAAGAGAGGTAATGCAGGTTGTAGGAACGGATATTTTTAGAGACTATTTTGATCAGAATATATGGGTTAATTCAGCTATGAATAATATAGAAAACAGTAGTGCTAGAGTGTTTCTTTTTAGTGATGTTCGTTTTCCTGGTGAAGCTGATGCTATTATTGACAATGGTGGTTTTGTTATAAAACTGTTAAGGGACGTATGTGAGTTAGACATTCACCCATCGGAGTCTGCTTTAGATGACTATGATTGGGGTAGAGATAACTGTTTTATTATTGACAATAGAGAAATGACTATAGAAGAAACTAACGATGAAGCAAATAGGATTGTTCTTAAGATTCTGTTGAAGCAAGGAGAAGACTCTGGTGTATATCCCTGATCCTATAGAGAGAGGTGAGATGAGAGCTAAGAGTTGGGCTGATGAGAACATTGTCGGAGATAAGTTCAAATGTGCTTGTGGAGAGTGGTGCGACTTAGATGATGGCAATGCCGTAGACTCAGATATGTATTCTCCACCATTTTGTCAAAAATGTTGTGAAGAAGCGTATAAGGCAATAAAAAAAGCCAATAAAAAAAAGGAAAAAGAATGAGTTTAGATCAGCCATTAGCATTAAAATACCGCCCCAAAAAACTATCACAAGTAATCGGGCAGCCAGTGGTGGTTAAGGCATTTACAAATGCTTTTAAGATGGACAACCTTCATTATGCTTACATATTATCAGGAGCGTCTGGCTGTGGCAAAACCACTACAGCACGTATAATAGCAGCTATGGAGAATTGCACAGCATCGGGTAAAGATCCGTGTGGCAAATGTATTAACTGTGTTGATATTTTTGCAGGAAAGTCTTATGAAGTTAAGGAGATGGATGCAGGTAGTGAGGGAAAAGTAGATGACATTAGAGAGCTACATAAGTCTCTATGGTCAAGCCCAGTTGAGTGTGTGACTAAGTATGTTATTATTGACGAAGCTCACAATCTGACAGGCAATGCTTCAGAGGCTTGTCTTAAAATGATAGAAGAGCCTCCACCTAGTGTTAGGTTCATTCTTTGCACAACAGAGCCACAGGCTTTTAAGGAAACAATTCATAATCGTTGTATTACGTGGGGCTTTAATAAGGTATCTAGGGCCGATCTTTTTGGTCATCTTAAAAATGTTTCAGGAAAAGAAAATTTAGACTGTGACGATCAGACATTGCAAGTTATAGCCAAGTATTCAAAAGGTTCTGTTAGAACCTCCTTGCAGCATCTACAAAAAGTGATGAATTATGTTGGTGAAGATCCCATTACATATGAGTCTGCTGTTGAGTCTATTGGAGTTATTGACGGTGCTTTGTATTTTGACTTATTTGATGGGATAATTGCTAAGGACACTATTAAGTGCTTTACTACAATAAACGCTATGTTTAGAGATGGCAAAGAGGCAAAAACTGTTTTAGATGGAATCTATGATCATTTAAACAGCCTGCTCGTTACAAGGACGTGTAGAAAAGATCTCAGTAATTTTGACTACACTCAAGAAGAGATTAAGAGGTATTTACATCAAAACTCGACTGTTTCTAAGAATGGTGGAGATGATATACTGAGGATGATGCATATGCTGAGTGGTGTTAGCTTTGGTGTTGAGTATAGCTTGTCTCCAGTTCAGTTGCTTAATAAGTTTGCAGTAGAGTCTATTAGGATGACAGCTAGAAGGTAGATTTAAATATATAAATATTGTGTTAGTTATAAGACCATTATCAGATTAATTTTTGATAGTGGTCTTTTTTTACTATTTTTCCGAAAAATAAAGTTAATTATTATGCCGTAAGGGGTATTTTTGAAATAAAAATGAGTATATAGTGTTAAAGGCAGAAAAAACAAAGTTTTCTCTTGAAAGCGAAAGATATGTTGTTATAATCCCACTTGTAAAGTTAATTTATTATTTTAAACATTGATCAAGGAGATCAGCAATATGACAATAGCATATGTAGAGCAGAGGTTGATGAGCCTTAAGAATCATAAGAAGTACGAGATAGAGATGGAAATATCTGGAGAGTGGGCACTGTGGTCAAGGCCTGACACAGGAGCTAATAAGGTTTCAGAAATTTGTCCGTTTTATAGTTCAGTCAAGGGGATATTTGAATCGGTTTTATTCATGCCTACTGTGGAGATTTGCCCAACAGAGATAACTATATGTAATCCTGTAAAGTTCTCTCCATACTCGTTAAACTACAGCGGTATGCATCGTAGAGACAGGGAGATAGAAAGTGAATCAACGATGCAAATTAGATTTTCAACACTCAGAAATGTATGCTATAAGTTGAAAGCTATAGCTATTAATAATAGAGATGAATCTGTTATTAGTGATCTAGCTAAAAAGTATGTAAAAAACAATATAAATCACGCTCATGCATATATTGACATGTTCAATAGGCGGTTGAAAAGAGGAACATTTAGAAGGGTTCCTCACCTTGGCAAGGCAGATTTCTTATGCGATTATTGTGGCCCCCCTAGAAGTGAGACAAAGGCGTGTGAGTCTATTAATAAGAATATCAACTCTATGTTAGTGGCTTGTTTTGACAAGCCGGTCAAAGGAAGTTTTAACCCTGTTTTTGCTCAGAATGTAAAAATAGAGAAAGGAGTTCTTAACCTTGTTAAATGAACTTAAAAATTTAGTAGATAGCATTCCTAGTAATGATGATAATAGTATTCACCTGTTCATTAAGGACGTAGATAAAAAAGCTCCAAATGAAAAAAAAGATAAACTAATAGATAATAATCATCTTAGAGTATTAGTTGACAGCGATCTTTCTATTTCTATTCAAGCAGTTACTGTTGGAGATTTGAAAAACTCTTATTATGTCAGTCCTAAAGGGCAGGGCTCTTTTTTGAATACTACAGTTAATATATCAGCTAGCACAGATCAAATTGATAAATATATAAATGATGAAGATATAGAAGAAATATCTAAAAACATTAAAATAACGGTTTTTAATGTTAATGTTCTTAGTATCGCTACGCTACTAAAAGAAAGAGTGACAAAAAATGATAAAACTGAGCCGATGATCGTACTTTGTGATAGGTTGATAAATATGTTCTCTAGTGATAATTTTAAAGAATCTCAAGATAAGTTTATTAAACTCATCGTTGATCAAATACTAGAAAATAGAAAACTAGAAGATAAAAATAATCCAATCGGAAAAATTAAAATTCTTATAGACTTAGAAGATTGGTATGAGTTGGGAATAGAACCTGTTCGCAATAAAGAAGTAAAGCAAGCAGTTAATAGTGAACTGTTTAGATATGATAAGTTGTCAGGATCTAATAATACGTCTAATAAAAAAGATATATTTGGAGAAAATGCAAGCATCAAGTCAACTTTTCCATCTGTAACTCTGGCTGGATTCGGAAAAGTAATATTAATGTCAAGAGCTAGTGGTGTTAAATTTAAATCAGTGTATGGGACTTCAGGATTAGAATCTTGCCCTATATCTGATGACTTTATGCAAAAATCAAAAGATGCAATGGATTATATTTTTAAAGCAGAAAATAAAGGCATTTTATGGAATACTGTTGATGAGGGAAAAACAACCAAACATGCGTACGTTGCTTATATCCCTATATCAGAAAAAGATGGGGATAGTATTAATAAGCAAAAGAATATTATGAAAAAACGGCTAGAAGAACAGAACTATGCAAAACTCAGACATGGAGAAATGGTTGAATCTGAATCAGGTGATACTCCAAATAAATTCAAAGATTCAATTGATCGTTCAGAGATTAAGAACGTCATTAGAAGCCTTGAAGATTGTAGCCCCCAATCATTAAGTGATGAAGTGCATATGCTGTCTATGTGCAAAGTTGGAAGTGACAGCACTCCATCTCCAAAGAAGTCAATTGTATCAAATGTGGAAGAAATTGGAAGACTCTTAATAGGGTGGAATGAGGGAATTGAAAACTGTGATAATCGCAGATTTGTTTTAAAAGAAAAAAATAAAGAAAAGGCATACAAAGTTGTTTATAAAAATTCCTATAGAATATCTATGTTGGATTATTATGAAGTGCTTAATAAAATGTGGAGCAGAAATGGAAATTGCGTTATTAGCCAAAAAGTACCTGCTCAAAATCACGATATAAAATTCCCAGAATGTCTAGACGTTTTTATGGGTGAAGAATATGTGGTTGACAAGCATTTAAAGTCCATTAGCAAGAATCACATATACTTACTAATAGATGTTAGCAAGAGATTAAATAGAAGAGAAGATTATAATTTATATAAAGGATGCGATAGGTTAGACGTTACTAGTCTGCTACCTATTATTGGAATACTTCTTCATAAAAAAGGAATAATACTTGAAGATTATAGAAAAGAACCTGCGTATAGGATTGGTCAGTTATTAAATGTTCTAGACAAAGTTCAAGTAGAGTATTGCAAAAGTAGAAAAAAATCAATGCCAGCGGAACTGTTGGGAAGTAAGCACATAAATGGAATTATGCTTAATCCAAAATCTAATATGAATAGTGTTTTAAAGGATTCTCAATTATTTTTATCCTACTGTAGAAGATGCAGGTCTATTAATATTATAAATGGAGAAAGCCAAGGATTTTTTAACACCTATGCTTTCTCAGATATTATAAAAAGATTTAAAGATATGGATATGCCAAATAAGTTTGGTCATACGGAATCAATTTATTTTTCAATGGGGTATTACTCAGGATGGAACAACAATGAATAAAAAAGAAATATATGACTTAGGAAGCAAGGTGTGCCTTATTAATAATATTCAAATAGCATATTATATTGAATATAAGGAAGTGTCCAACTTGCCAGATATGCTAATATGCGATAAATTAATTCTTGGTTTTGCAAGAGCTCCCAAGACTTTTTATCCTAAGATTTTAATAGCTGCAAAATCTTTTTCAAAGTCAATGAAAAAAAGATTTTCAGACAAAACGTGTTCAGATAAGGGGGCTCAAGTATATAGCAGGGGGACGAAAGCTATATCGTCATTAAAAGAGTATATGGAGACTTTTGACGTTTACAATAAAAAAGATTTTGAAGCAATGTGCTTAATGGGATACAATAGTATCAATTTATAAATATGTAATTTTAATAAGGATTTTTTCAATATGAAAACACAAAGCAGTACAAATATCGTTGATGGAAAAGATTTAGTAACAAAGACTCAATTTGGAGTTGTAATCTTGGATGTAGTTATGTCTAATCCTAATGGGTGCATTGATTCAGATAATGCTCCCAGAGATGGTTGGATCTCTTCTCAGTGCTACAAGCATAAGGTTAGAAATCTTATATCAAATAAGGAAGGTGTAACGTGGGACTATATTAAATCTGAAATGGATTTAAATGATGACAATTTTAATATTTTTGAATCTCCACATAAGGGTTTTGATGTTACTTCTCAAAAAGAGGCAATTAAAGAATTAAAGGAAATGATTAAATCTGATGGAGATCAGATTATGAGTGATAGGTATTGGGATAATAGAGTTTTTGGATCTCTATCTTTAGAGAAAAAACCACCTTCTAAAAAAGGTAGTAAAAAAGACAGTAGTTCAGAAGAACCAGTGCCAATTAGTTTTAAAAGAACAGGAGTAGCTCAGTTTACTCCATTAAGATCAATTCTTAATTTAAACGTTATTGAAGGAACTTTGACTAAGGCAAACTCTTTGTCAGAAGATAAAATTGAAGACGAAAATTCTGCAATTGGTTCAAGAGCTATTAAGGTTGTTGAGCATGCTGTGTATTTTGGATATTACGTTATTAATCCTACTGATGCACATGTGAATGGCACTACGAACAAAGATATTGATCTATTGAAGTTTTTAATGCCTCATGCTTTTGATTGTTCTACATCTGCTTGTCGTGCAGGAATAAACACATTACATGTATACCATGCTGAGACAGATAGTCCCTTGTCTTCAGGTGATAGATTTGCTTTTAACAACATGGTAATACCAAAAGCTATTGACCCCGACATGTATTCATCAAAGTCAGTTGAAGATTATAGTTTTGCGGCTATTGAAGATTTGAGAAAAGCGTTCCCTAATCTAAAAATTACAGACTTAAAGAACCCTTAAAAGTGTAAAAATAGGCAAAAAAATTGCTAAGAAAACAACATAAACCCATGTGGCATAAGAAATTATGTCCCATGGGTTATATCTACCCCTATTTGGGTAGTTGATTACAACACAGCCGTTTTGCCTTGTTGACTGTTTTCAGTTATATCTACCCCTATTTGGGTAGTTGATTACAACTCCAAACTGTCTTGCAACCAAGTAATATGTGTTATATCTACCCCTATTTGGGTAGTTGATTACAACGAGTAGTGCAATGTCAGGGACGGTCATTGTGTTATATCTACCCCTATTTGGGTAGTTGATTACAAACAATAGCAAAAGTATATTATTTGGTATATGTTGTATCTACCATTGTTTTGGTAGTTGATTATAATAAGAATGTCGGGACGTTTGCCGATGGGACCAGTTGCACCAGTCATTATTTTGGCTGTCGATTACAATTTTAATACTATAACAAAACATTTATTAATTACAGGATAAACGAATGGCTTATTTAGCACATAGCTCAGATGAAGAAAAAGATGTAAATAGTCAACTCTATAAAGATCACATAAATGGAGTAATGGAAAGATCTATAAAAGCTTGTGACGAGATGCTTGAGCACTACACTGGCTCCGATGAAGAAAAAAAACTTATAAGAATGGCGGTTGAAAAATCCACCATGTACCACGACTTAGGAAAACTAGACTCAAGGTCTCAAGAAATACTAAGTAAAAAAGAGGGGGTATATGGAAAGATGATAAATCATGTTGATGCAGGAGTGGTTCTTCTCATGTCTGACTTCTATGAAGGGATTGAAAATGAAGTAGTAGACTATAGCTCTTTGTTCGCAGCTATAACAATATTGGGACATCATAGAGGAATACTGAGTTATAGAGAAAAAAATGATGAATCTGAGAAAAGTTTTGAAATAATTAGAGACTCTATTGGCGAAGATGGTGGAGAACTTGTTCTTAGAGATGTGAGTAGGGTGACTAAAAGGTGTGCAAACTATACGAACCTACTTGACCCAGAAAAAGGTATGCTAGAAAAAGTTTATGAGTTTGTTGACAGAACATTAAAAACCATGATAGAAATTCATGAACAAGAAATGGACATGGTGGTAGAAATAGATAGAAGAGATTTCGACATTCATCCAGATAAAATAAACATGATGTTAAAAATGATAATGGCTTGCCAAGTTGAAGGTGACTTTGGAGACACTTCTGCAAATTACAAAGAAGTGTCACCTCAGAGTGGAAAAGACCCAATATTTAAGGAGAGACTTGAAAAGTTAAAAACAACGGTTAAAAAACTTAGCGAGGATTCTAACAAGAATGGGACAGCTTTGACAATAAGAAGAAACATAATGAGAAATAGGCTGTTTGAAGAAAGCTTGAGAATAGATGATTACCTCAATAAGGGGAAAAGAATTTTTAATATAAAGGGGTTTGTTGGATATGGAAAATTCTATGGAGCACTAGCAGGTGCTCTAAAAGCTTCTGTGTCGTTAAACAAGAGGAGAATAATATACGTAGCTCCATTTAATAGTATTGTTACTCAAGCTGTGGAAGAAGCAAATAAGGCAATTGTTCTAGATGGAGAAAAACCAAGTGAGGTTGTATCTGAACACTGTCAAAGTGCAGACTATTTTAGAAAAGCACAAAGAGATAGAGCATATTGGAAGCTAGTAAAAATGTATGCCACCAACTGGATGGCACCTGTAATTATCACCTCAGCGGTGCAATTATATGAGACTCTGGCATCTAACAGACCTGCCAAGATAAGAAAAATGCATAATGTTCCAGGGTCTGTGATAATTATAGATGAATCCCACGTAACTGCCCCTGTTAAATATATGAGACAGATAATGATATGGCTAAAAGATATGGTTGACAATTGGGGATGTGTAGTTATATTAACTTCTGGAACCACAGTTAGGTTCTGGAACGAAAAAGATTTCAACTCCTGCAATATGGAGGTTACTGAGCTGATAACTGATGAAAACTATTCAGATATGCAGACACAAGAGGGAGATAGAATAAGATACCACACTATAAAAAAAGATATATCTGTTAAAAAACTTATTAAAAAAGTATTTGATAAAGACGGACCAAGAGTCGTAGTGTGTAATACCATAATGAATGCAGCTCAGTTCGCTAAAAGAGTTGAGAAGGATCAAGGCCGTTGCAAGGTGGAATTTTTATCAACTGCTCTATCTCCAGAAGATATAGCAAAAGTAGTAGAAAAAATAAAAATAAGATTAAACGATGAAGAAGACAATGATTGGGTTCTAGTGGCTACGTCAATGATAGAAAATGGTATAAATTTTTCTTTTAGAAATGGCTTTAGAGAAAGGTGTAGTCTTATGAGTCTAATTCAGTTGGGAGGAAGAATTAATAGGAACTGCGAAATGCAAACTCATGGGAACCTATATGATTTCTCATTTGTAATGGAGGATGGAATAACAGAGAACATGCATTTTTTAAAATCAGAAGCAATACTGAAGAGAATGTTTGTAGAAGGAAAGATTAACCCTGACTACTGCACGGAGGCAATGTTGAGAGAGTCAAAGGAGAGCAATGCTGATGTGAAGCACATTGAAAAATTTTGGGAGAAAGGGAATCATCAGAAAATGAATGATAAGTTTAAGATAATACCAACAGTAACATCACAAGTAATTGTTAATCAGGGAGTTATTGAGAAAATAAAAGATGGAATATTGCCACACTATAAAGAACTGTCTCAGGGAAGTGTCTCAATAAGGACAGACTCTATTGAGAAGGGGAAGATGTATGCAAGGGTTATTAAGTTGGCTAATGATATAGATGATACTAATTATGCAAAGTATTTTTATCTTTGGGACGACAAATACCAATCTGACTTTTTAGGCTATATGGCATGCGAGTTTGAAGAATAATCGTTTACATGCGATAATATATAGATTATATTGTGCAGTTGCTCTTTTGCAAGTTAATATTTTTAATAAAAAACATGTTTATATAGTTTTTGAAATGAGATGATGCTCATTATTTTTTAATAAAAAACAACATAAAACCATGTTGTGTATGAAGTTACACTTCATAAGTTATATCTACCATTGTTTTGGTAGTTGATTACAACACATTCCATGAGTTAGTAAAACCAGTCTTTGTTATATCTACCATTGTTTTGGTAGTTGATTACAACACATCCCATACGTTCACTGACCATCTCACGTTATATCTACCATTGTTTTGGTAGTTGATTACAACGCCTACTACCTTGACTTTGAAACAATAATGAGTTATATCTATCCATGTTCGGGTAGTTGATTACAATTTCATATTTTTTATCATCTTAATCCAGTCAGTGATATCTACCCTTATTTGGGTAGTTGATTATAACGGAATTACAAACGTTAGACGAGCGACTGTGCCATATCTACCCCTATTTGGGTAGTTGATTACAACCATAACGGCATCTCAAAATATAGAACACCAGTTATATCTACCCCTATTTGGGTAGTTGATTACAACGTAGTGGGTATGTATATAGTGGATGTAGTTATATCTACCCCTATTTGGGTAGTTGATTACAACATCACAGTAATCAGTGCTGACAACAGGTCGTTATATCTACCCCTATTTGGGTAGTTGATTACAACGGTGAACATGTATTAGATTTATTAGTTACGTTATATCTACCCCTATTTGGGTAGTAGCTTGCAATTAATCAAATTTCGATCATTTGTCGATATAAAGATATCATTGACATTTGATCGAAAGGAGATTGCATGGCAAAGAAGCGTAAAGCTGTTACTGTTTCAGGACCTGTTGAAAAATTAGAATATGAAGATTTAGTGGAAGTTGTTAGGGGTAATACAAGAGTACAAAGAAAGAATGACGCTTACAACGAAATAGAGAAAAGAATAAAGCAAAAAGTATCATATATTGCACGACAGTTTTATATACCTGGACTTAATTTCGATGACATATTACAAGAAGCTCTATACGCACTGAGATTTAAAGCAATACCAGATTATGATAAAACTAGGGGCAAAAATGAGAGTCCCTACCCTTTTGACAAATTTGCCATGCTATGCATACGAAGACACCTGTCAACATTGTTAAAGAGTAGTTTTAGAAATAAAGAAAAATCTTTAAATACAAGCTTTTCTTTAGACCAGGATCGTAGCTCTCATGATGATGAGAATCTATTTTTAGTAGACATATTAACTAGCTCAAATGACTCGTTAATTGACGAAGTAGGTAAAAAAGAGTACTATCACAATCTAATAGAAAATTTATATAAAAAGCTTTCAAAGTTAGAAAAAAACGTATTTATTCTGTATTCTTGCAAGTACTCTTATGTGGAAATAACTAGTAAGATCAATAAATTTTATAAAAGCAAGGGTAAAAAGAGCAAGGTGAGTATTAAGAGTATAGATAATGCGTTGTCAAGAGTGAAGTGTAAAGCTAGGGAGGTTTTTGAAAAATATGAACAAGATTATAATAAATAAATAAGGATAGTAAATGCTTATATGTGAATAATAGTTAAAGCACTTTATAATGTGTTTATAGGATACTTTGACAATGAGAATGACTCAGCTTTGGCATATGATTGTGTTGCAAAAAAGTATAATTTCCCATCATATAGGCTGAATATTAAATAATAACATATAATCTATTCATATCGTTTGAAAAGCGATTATAAAAACGTATAATGAAGTAGTAAATTGATAATAATATTTTTAAGGAGCAATACCATGATATTTGAAGTAAACAAAAAAGAATTTATAAGAGCTATGGGACCTGCAATCGAAGTTGCGAGCACTAATACTCTTAAAGATTTTAAATACGAAAACTTAGTAACAATTAAAGCAGAAGAACACCAAGTAGTGCTACTTGCTTTTGGAGGGAATCTAAGCTTAATTTCTCCCATCTCTTCTAAAAACTTTGGATCAATTGATTACAAATGTGAAGAAGAGGGACAAACTACCGTATACTCTGCGGACCTTTGGAAGTATTGCAATGCTTTGCCAGATAACTATGATAAAATTAAAATACATCTAGAGTCTAATGAGCTTAAATTGTCTTTAGCGTCTGACAGTGTTAAGGGGAAAAAGGGAAATACTCAAAGAACTATGGAAACACTATCTGAAATAGTTCGTCCTCCAAATTTGGGAGAAACTTTTGATCAGGACATTGAGATAAATCGAGAGATCTTTGTAAATGGTATAGACAGTGTTATTTTTGCTCCCGCATATGAAGAAAAACAATTCTCTTATATGTGCATGTTATTTGAAGTAAGTGCTCCAACAGACACTAAGCAAGAAGTTAAATTCTCAGCAGGCACAGGTGGAAGATTTGCTATTAAGTCAGTAAATGGAGATAAGATAATAAATAACAATAGTGATGCAAGAATGATATTTCCTAAAGATAGTCTTTCAACTATTTCAAAACTACTTTCAAATGCACAGCAGGGCTATGTAAATGTTAAGTCTATTGGAGTTGATAAAGGTAATGGCATAGCAGAGCATATTATGATTGAATTTGATGGTATGATTCTGTGCATCTTTGGATTAGACCACTTTACTAAATATCCAGATCTATCTAAAATTATTAATCACAAGTATTCTAATAGAGTGTTTAGTAGTTTGAAAGACTGGAAGTCTATCGAGAAGACTATTGATGCTAGTAGAAATAGGTGGGGAGATAGTATTCATAATACAGAAATCAATGTCGATATAGACGAAAGCATAATTCAGGTTACTCCTAAGATTCCAGGTGCAAACCCTACGTTCATTGACATGGACGATAAAGATTGTGTTGTTAAAGGTGAGAAGGTATGGTTCCGTTGTAACTCTGATTACCTAAGAGAAATGGTAGTACAAGGATCTGGCAAGGGTAAAGTTCAATTTAACTTTGAAAGTCAAGAAGTTTTAAAAGACATTAAAGATGAGAAACAAGCTCAAAAAGCTATGAAACCAATTCTTGTTAAGTTTGAAGAAGATGTTGATAAGGCAAGAAATACAGTTGATAACTTTTACATGTTCTTTTCTGTGTCTAATAAATAATAAATAATGAATAAAGTAATAGTGTTAGAAGGCAATTCATCTGAGCGTAAGAGAGCTCTTAAAAAGATTAGGAACTCTCTTACGGATGGATACAATACGACTATCTTTGATAATAAAGATAGTTATGATCATGTTTCTAACTCTATTACGGAAATGTCTTGCTTTGGTGAAGATAATCTTTTCATAGTTAGGGAGCTGCCAAGGATTGAAGCTCCTACTGATGCTCAGGCAAGGACTAAGGTAATTGGTCGCTTCAAGAAGATATTTAAAGACATTCCTTATGGAAACGTTTTAGTTTTTGACAACATTGGCTTGTCTGCTAACTCATTTTTAAAAGAAGTTAAAAAGTTTGGAGAGGTTCATCAATTCAAACAAAAGGTGAATAAGCCAGATGGTAAAAAGGCAGCCATTAGTTATTTTGATCATAAAAAAATGGTTATTAGCGAAGAGGTTGCTCAATTACTAGTTGACTCATTAAACTTGGATGGAGATGAAATAGACATAGATAAATTTAATTTACTAATGCATAAATTTTATCACTATGTTTACAATAAAAAAGAAGTAACTACAAAAGATGTGCACTCTGTATGCCTTGCCTCTAAAGACTTTGTGACATGGACACTGTATAAGGTGCTTGATAAAATAAGTGCATCAGAGGGTAAAGATATTACTCCTGCTGTTGTTCTAATTAATGACTACTTGAATAATGTAAAGCACTTTCAGCATGAAGCGGTTATGCTAATTAGAGGCATGTCGTGGAGATATGGTCTTTTACTATTAGCCAAGCAAGGTGTCAATAGCGGAATGGCTCAGAAGGAGATTGTGAACCAAATATCGAATATAAGTAAGTTGGAGAGCAAAGGCAGAGCTTTTATGATGAAGTTGAGTCAAAAAATGGATAAAGACCAACCAAAACAAGAGTACTCTACAGGAATGATTAACTCTGTAATGAGTAGCTATTACGGCACTGCCCCATTGACCTGTTATAGCTACGATCAGCTATTGTTGATATATTATACCCTTGTTAAGACGGTGCTGAAGGTTAGAACTGGATGCACGGATTCAGAGATAAGAATAGCCATATCTATAGTAATTGCTGTTGTGTGTGGAGTGATAAGTAAAAAGAATACTGTAGATGGGATATTAGAGCACAATAAGATGGGGTATGGAATTAGAGGGAACTAAATGGAAGGCATGTATAAGAATTTATTACTGTTATTAGGTGAATTAACTAATTTATCACAAGCAACTTATGAGTTAAAATGTAATCCTACAGAGCAAAAAGCAAAGGATATTATAGAAAAAGTTAATGAATGTGAAAATAAGTTCTTGAAAGTGAAAGAGGAAATTGCTATAATAATGTCGTCTTCAGGAGATGACGAGAATATAAATGAGGATAGCAAAATATCAGCTATAAAAACAGATAACGGGTTTTTAATTACCAAGGAGTAACAGTATCATGGCAGGAACAGGACAAAAAACAATTACGGCAACAATTAGTGATGATGGAACAATCGAATTTGACCAAGTTGGGTATACTGGCAAGTCATGTTCGGGAGATATCCGAGACTTACTTAACTCAATGGGCAGTGAGAAGTCAGTTACCAAAAAGGCTGAATACTACAACGAAGATCAGCAACAAATTGAACAAAGGTTCTAAAGGAGATTTATTATGCCGTTTAAAAAAATAGTTACATCTAGCGGTCAGCCTATTGTTGTGGGTAATCATGACAATAAAAAGGATTTATTTCCACCAGGTTTTTCTTATAGGATAGGTGGACTAATCTATACTGTCAAAGGTGATGTCACTCAAGATGTAGGATCTTCTATGAGGGAGGTACGTTTGAGCGATGGTGCTACAGAGATAATGACCATAGAGAGCATTAAGAACGATCTTAAAGAAAATGGTTGTGAGATTTTGCCTGTAGATGAAAGATTTACAATAAAAGAAGCAGTGGTTGAAAAGCCTAAGACAAAAACTAAAAAGAAGAAAAAGAAGAAAACTAAGAAGAAATAATATGAAAGAAGTAACATTAGAAATACTTCCAAGTGGGCATATTCGTATAGGTCGTGGAGATGTTGATTATAATACTAGGATGAAAAAAGTTTTATCCAAAATGTTTGATGATGATAAAAAAACTATGGCAGATGTTGATGAGTTTTTAAGTGGGTCTGAAGGATCAGAGTTGCTTATAGGTGATAAGATTTTTTGTGGCTAAATGTTAAACGAAGATGACAATGCATAACCCTGAGAATATCGAGAGCAGATTAGATATTTAGGATCTACAAATAAGTAATTATTAATGCCAGGATGATATCTTTATATGACTAAAAATATTGGAGAAATTCTGATTAAATGGGGATTTATTTCTAAGAAAGATCTCGATACAGAACTTGATCAGTGTGAAAAGACATATCAAAGACATAGGATATGAATATTTTAGAGAGTTCTACATCAGATTGGATAAGAAACCTCCATACGGAAAAGAATAATTCAGTATAAATTGTATACACCTTAACACTATAAAATAAACCGTAGACTTACTCTAACTTAGATAGCTATGTGGGCAATACCATGTAGCTATTTTTTTGTCCATATCTGTTTCCATATCGAATATATTTATATTAAATAATAAAGGCTACACACTAGATAACTGTGTCTCTTGTTGTGGTGTGTGCAATAAGATGAAAATGAAACACAGTGTAGGTGATTTTTTAGATATAATTAAAAAGATATACATGAACCATTTTAATGTGTTGTAGGTGTTTGTCATTCCTGACGATTAGTTCAATAGGAAACTAATTAGTTAAGGAGTAAATGGTGTCTAAAATAATCATAGGAATCGACGTAGGATTGACAGGAGGACTTACAATTATAGACGGTAGTAAAACACCTTCTGTTCATCCAATGCCCCTCAAGAAGATCGTGGTGAACAAGAAGGATAAGAGAGTGTATGATATGGTGGCAATTGTTGCCATATTCAAAAAGTATGTCGGCAAAGATGTAGTATTCGTCATTGAGAAGCAGGGAGTTCGTCAAGGAGAGGGAACAGTGAGCGCAATGACCATTGGCAAGGGTTTCGGACAGCTTCTAGGTGCAGGTTTTGCTTTTGAATTTGAGGTAATAGAGGTCACTCCTCAGAGCTGGAAGAAAGACTATCCAGAGCTAATAACTGATGAAATGAGAGATATTAAGGACGAAATGAAGGCATTACGTTACGAAGCTAAAAAAATAGAGGGAAATGAGGATAAAAAGGAGAATAAGAAGCATGTAGATAAATTAGGTAGAAAATTTAAATCATTGGCAAAAACTGAGGCTAGAGGATTAGCTTCTAAGCTTTTTCCTATTTTGTCTGACAAGTTTGTGAAGGTTAATACGGATGGCATGGCAGAGTCTGTGTTGATAGCCCTCTACGGAAAAAATAAATTTGCATAAGGACATATATTATGAGCTGGTTTAAAATTGCAAAAGACTTTAGTGATCGCAATGTAGTTAATGACAAAATAAGATACCTACAAGAGATAAGAAATATTATCCTTAGTAACTCTAAGATAGTATTTCAAAGTGGTAAAACGGTAAAAGATTCTAGCTATAGTATGATCTCTTCGTCTAAAATATCCTCCTATCCCTCATTACATGAGGTTCTAATCCAAGCAGATGCTTTGGTTTTAGATAGTCCTTGGAGGTTCGGGGGCTTATGTGCAGAAGCAGTGGATAAAATAGATCAATTAGTTTATGCTTTAAAAGAAGAAAGAAAAGTTCTAACTTACGGAACTGAGAAAATAAAATATAAGAAAGGTTTGTTTTAATGTCAAAAAATGAAGGGGTAATAATAGTATCTAGAGATGATGAAAATAATGTTGCTCCCCGCTCTTTTAATTTAGATAGAATAGAAAAGCCAAATTGCAACGTATGCCAATGTGAGCATAGGGATTTTGCAGAAGATCTGTTTGACTCTCAGAAAAAGAAGAACTATTCTGAGATTAAGAGGAGATTAAAAGTAGATCATGATTTCGATGCTACTTCTAGAGGCATTAAGAATCACATGTTGTATCATTATCAGGTTATGAGTAGGAATCTTTCTTTACAAGAGTATTCTGAAGACATTGATAAGTGGACAAGCATGCAGGGAAGTAGGGTTTCTTCTTTAAAACGAAGAATAGCCATGCTGGAAAGATCGATGTTTATGATTGCTCAAGAAAGTGATGAGAGCATAGACATAGCAGAGAGAAGAAAAAGTGCTGAAACAGTTAAGAAATTAGCTGAAACTATTTTAACTTATGAGGATAAGTTAGCAGAGTACTTAGAAGATGCCAAGCCTATTACTATTGTGTTTAACCACCTACAGGTTATTGTGAATGAAGAGTTAGAAAATGTAAATGAAAGTAAGACAAAGAAGGTTGTCAGCACTATTCTTAGCAGGTTAAAGACTAGTGTTGGAGATATGACAGCGTAGTATAATTTTATTAAAAGGTGAAAAAATGGCAGATTTTATTAACGGAAGAAAAGATTTTATTGTTGGAGATAAGATGAGAACAGTTATTTCTATTGGGAAAAAAGTCACTGGTGCAAAAAAATCATCAATAATATCTAATACAAAGACTGCTACTAAAAAACAGTGTAGCGGTTGTTCAAGAAAAAGAAAAGTGTAAAGTGGATAAAGATACAATTTTATCATGTTTGAGAGGGGTAAGATCTTTATCTCCTTATTTAAATGATTCTCCAGATCTTTTATTTAAGGAGATTGAGTCTATAGTCCCTTCACGATATATGGTTTATCCATGTGATGTTGTAGATCTAAGAACTGTTTTCTTAAACGAGAAGATAGTTTCTTCTAATCCTGTTATCCTGTTTTCTACTAAGTTTGCAGATAAGTATTTAAAAGAGTATTCTTTATTTTTAGTTATAGACTCCGAGAGAACTGGAGTGGAACATTATAAATTCGGTGGTATACAATTTAATTTTTGTGAAGAAATGGATATAACTAAAAATATAACTAGAATAATAATAAATGAGCCATCTGCAAATGGAGCTTTTGATAAGGTTCAGGGAATGGTTTCAGAATTTGGAGTAGGAGTGGAGTGCTTAGTTTCAAACAGTGTTCCTGGTATTTCTGCTCCCAATAGGAGATTGTCACATGTTTTTGAACCTAAGGGAGGTTAAACTATGGGATCTAATTGGTTTAATAAAGTAAAGCTATCTCAAGCAGCGCCGCTTGATGGGTATGAGAATGTAGTAGATGATGAGATTAAAAAAGGCCCAAAACCTGCTAAATCTAAGTATGAAAGAGGCATGATAGTTAGAGATAGAAGAAGGTCTTCTTCTCAAAATCAAGTTATGGGTAAGGTTGATCAAGTCTATAATAACAAAGTTAAAATAGTATGGAATTACAAGAGCAAAGCTGACAGTGTGGAAGAAATTTTTGATGTAGTAGAAGACACAGAAATATTATCTATGCTTGTGGGAGAGGTGTAACATGGCATTGCAAGCTGCTTTCGGAGGAGTAAGAGTAGCCGCCACTGATGCTCTTATTAATAGTATAACGTACTATGAGC
>Ga0209402_10002187_pt1 | contig 20040 bp, 20 predicted proteins | sample ArcticOcean_MG_C_3_FD_187437 | JGI IMG/M metagenome (GOLD analysis project Ga0209402, IMG submission 187437) | Marine microbial communities from western Arctic Ocean - ArcticOcean_MG_CB8_126 (SPAdes) (version 2) | ecosystem: Environmental > Aquatic > Marine > Oceanic | place: Arctic Ocean... | reverse complement strand
ATTACTACTTTGAAACGGCCCATGAATTGGCGGAGAAAGTGGCCGCCAATGCAGACCAAATAGACATTGACCGGCAGATTCCGGCAGAACTAACCGGCGAGTTTGCCGATAAGGGTTTCTTCCGGCTGTTGCTGCCCAAATCCTTGGGCGGCGCTCAACTGGCCCACTCAGATTTTCTCAAGATACTGGAGATTTTTGCCGCAGCGGACGGCAGCACCGGGTGGTGCATGAACCAGAACAACGTATTCTCCACAAACTCGCTCCGGATGCCCCAGGGTGTTGCGGAAGAAATCTATGCGGAGGGTCGGGCTGTGGTGACCAATGGGCCGCCAGATTCATCTGCCAAGGCGGTACCCTGTGACGGCGGATACAAACTAAGTGGACGCTGGAATTTCAGTAGCGGGATCACCCACGCCACCTGGATTGCGGCCCTGGCTCCCGTAATGCCCAAAGACCAAGAACCCGGCGCAGTATTTGTGCGGGAGAGTGGCCGGGTGATGCTGATTCCTAGAGATGACGTGAAATTTGTGGACTTCTGGCCGGTTCGTGGCCTGAGGGGCACCGCCAGCTTCAGCTTTGAAGTTGATGATTTGTTTATCCCCGAGGAAAGGACCTACAGCCCAACCAACGAACCTAGAGAAGAGGGCCCGGTGTACGGAATACCCACCACGCTGCTGTTCTCGTCCGGGTTCTCAACCGTGGCGCTGGGTATCGCCCAAGCCAGTTTGGGTACGGCCATGAAGCTGGCTGAAATAAAGATTCCAGGTCGTGCGTCTCGGCTGCTGCAGGACGAGCCTACCACCCAGCGGATCATCGGTGAAGCCGAGGCAATCTGGCATTCGGCCAAGGCGTTCCTGCGGGAGGCCCACGCGTCGGTTTGGGAGAGCGCAATTGCCAACAAACCCCTGACTGTGGAACAGCGAATCAAGCTGAGGTTGGCCGCCACGTTTGGGATTCGCAAATCGAAGGAGATTGTCGAGACTGCCTACGAGCTCTGCGGTTCCAACGCGATCTTGGAAACGAACCCAATCCAGCGGCAGTTCCAGGACATCCACGTGGTATCTCAGCACATCCAGGGCCGCGCTACCCACTTTGAAACTGCAGGCCAGTTCTTCATGGGCATGACCCCCCAAGGCAACTTCTGACCGGCTGAGTGCGTTGCCAGTCCGGAATGGCCGCTTGCAGGAAACCCCCGCAGCCCCATGAAAACGCGGCTCGCCGCCCGCCTAGTCTTCTAGGTGGATGTCTCCGCTGCGACCGCCGCTTTTTTGCACCAGGCGGACGGCTTCGATGCGCATGTCCCGGTCAACTGACTTGCACATGTCATAGAGGGTCAGACCCGCGACGGTGACGGCGGTCAACGCCTCCATCTCCACACCGGTGCGAGAGGTGGTTTTGGCGGTGGCTTCGATGTTGATTTGGCATTTCGCGTCGTCCAGAGACAACGCAACGTCCACTTTATCCAACGGCAATGGATGACAGAGGGGAATAAGCTCTGAAGTTTTCTTGGCGCCCATGATGCCAGCCAATTGGGCAATGGTCAGAACGTCGCCCTTCTTCATCAGCCCTTCTTTGATCAGGCGCAGCGTCTCCGGCTGGACTGACACATGGCCACGAGCCACAGCCACCCGACTGGTGATGTCTTTGTCGCCCACATCAACCATCTTGGCGTTGCCCTGGTCGTCTAGGTGGGTCAGATGAAGGTCCGGGTTGTCATTGGCAGTGGACATAACGTGCGGTGCTCCTTGGCAGATGTGTGGCCCTTCGACAGGTCCGATAAATTGGGACTCACGACCTTGGTCGAAGCTCAGGACGAGCGGTAGGAGTAATTTGCTACTAGGCAGTGCCGGCTTCTTTGGTGGCTGCGGAATCAGCCAGTTCGTTGCCGCGGTCTCCGCTGTGTCCGCGAACCCAACGCCATGAGACGTCACGGTTCTTTACTAGGCGGTCTAGTTGATCCCAAAGGTCGTTGTTGACCTTGCGTTTCCAGCCCTTGGTCATGGTGTTGATGACGTAGGTGCTGTCAGAACTGATTAGCACCGGAGCCGACGGGTCGATGGCCTCCAGCCCTTTAATCACAGCGGTCATTTCCATGCGGTTGTTGGTGGTTTGAAGTTCGCCGCCGGAGATAATCTCTTGGGTGCCGTTGGTTTCAATGACGGCTCCCCAGCCTCCCGGGCCAGGATTGCCCTTGCAGGCACCGTCAGTGTGGATCACGTATCCATTAATCTGCATAAAACTAATAGCCATCAGCCTGCAACCACCAGCCAAAGAACTGCTGACCGCCGACGGCCCACTACCCCCCTATTTGGTACATCTCTATCTTTCTGGGTGCGCCCGGTTCATTGGGCGCGGCGGCGCGTTCCTCCGAGTATCGGTCGGAGCGCACAGACCAGATGCTGGTGATGAGTTTTCGCAGGTCGTCGTCGGTTGCGCCGGCCCGGATGGGGTCCATCAGGCTGACACCCTCGCTGGCGAAGAGACAGGTAAATATCTTGCCGTCGGTAGACAGACGCACCCTGGTGCAGTCGCCGCAGAACGGTTTGGTCACCGAGGCAATCAGGCCGATCTCGCCGCTGCCGTCCTTATAACTGTACCTAGTCGCAACCTCGCCTTTGTAGTTGCTTTCAGTTGCTTCCAAGGGCATCTCGGCATCGATGCGAGCGATGATCTCGTCGGCGGGTACAACCTGCTCCGACTGCCAGCCGTTGCGGTTGCCCACATCCATGTATTCGATGTAGCGGACGATGTGGCCGGTGCCCTTGAAGTGGCGTGCCAGGTCGACAATGGTATGGTCGTTGACGCCCTTCTGCACCACGCAGTTGATCTTGATGGGTGAGAGACCCACATCGGCGGCGGTCTGGATGGCCTCAAGGACTCTTTGAGTGGTGAACCCACGGCCATTCATAGTCTTGAAGACCTCGTCGTCCAGGCTGTCCAAGCTGACCGTGATGCGGTCCAGGCCGGCGTCCTTCAACTGTTGGGCAAACTGGCTGAGTAGATAGCCGTTGGTGGTCAGCGTTAGGTCATCGATGCCGCTAACGTCAGTCAGCATCTTTAACAGTGTCGGAAGGTCGTTCCGCATCAACGGTTCCCCGCCGGTGATGCGCAGTTTGGCGATGCCCAATTCAGCGAAGATACCCACCAGCCGGGTTAGTTCCTCAAAGGTGAGAATGTCTTCGCGGGGCAAGAACTCATAGGCCTCGCCGTAAATCTCGGAGGGCATGCAGTAGGGGCACCGGAAGTTGCATCGGTCGGTCACGGAGATACGCAGGTCACGCATGGGCCTGCCGAATTTATCAGTTAGCATTTTTTAATTCGTCTGCTTTTAGCTATCGAATATCAGCTTTTTGAGGGATTCCACCACTATTTTGGCGGCGTTGCCCCGGTGGCTGAATTGGTTTTTCTCGGCCAATGAAATCTGGGCCAGGGTCCTGTCGCGAGACGGAATAAAGAACACGGGGTCGTAGCCGAATCCGTCATCGCCCTGTGGGCTGTATTGTATCATTCCGTCCACTGAGCCCTCGGCTTGGGTGATTAAATCGGGGGCAGCATCCCCCTCTAATCTCCCTTTACTGAAGTGGGAGGCTTGTTCCCCTTCCCGATTCAAATCGGAATAAAGAGGGGCTAGGGGAGATTTGGCAACGGCGATCACGCACCGGAACCGTGCTGTCCGCTCATCCCAGGGCACGTCTTCCAGATTCTTCAATAGTAGGTTGACCCGGTCACCGTCGCTCTGACAGGCGCCACCGCCATACCGGGCGGAGCGCACACCGGGCTCGCCGCCCAGGGCATCAACCTCCAGCCCCGAATCGTCAGCCAGGGTCAGCAGACCGGAAAGCGCTGCGTACTCGGACGCCTTCAACCAAGCATTCTCCTCAAAGGTATCGCCAGTTTCATCCACCTCGTGGGTGATACCCAGGTCTTTTAACGAGACCAACTCAAAAGAAATACCCGACAAAAGCTCCGAGTACTCACGCATTTTGCCGGGATTTCCGGTAGCGATTAGCAGGCGAGTTGGTTGTGCGCTGCTCATCTCAGATTGTCCCCTCTTCGGCCAATTCGCCCAGGTCGTCATCACCTAAGCCCAGCCATGAGAGGTAGATGTACTGGTTGTGCTCTCCCACAGTTGGGCCGGCGTGCTGTACAGCGCCAGGAGTTTCGCTGAATTTAGGCACCACACCCAGCATCTTGGTCTTGCCAAGCTCCGGGTCGTCGATGTCGATGATGTCTTCCCGGGCCAGGTAATGGGGGTCGGCCATTATCTGTGGGGCGTCATAGACCGGGCCGACCACCCCGCCCGACGGGATCAACTGGTCCATGGTCTCTTGCAAGTCTCTCTGGCCCAGCCAACCTTGTAGTTCGTCGTTTAGGATTTCCCGATTATCTAGGCGGGCGGCGTTGTCCTTGAATTCAGGCCGGTCGATCAGGTCGGGCATGCCCATGGCCTTGGCCAGACTTTCAAATGTGCTCTGGGAGGTTGCAGAAAGGCCCAGCCAGCGGTCGTCGCCGGTCTTGTATAGGTTGCGGGGCGCGGCGTCAGGGAAGTCATTGCCCACCCGCTCCCGGTTGATGCCCAGCATATCGAACATGGTGATATGGGGGATGCAGAGTCGGAAGAGCGGCTCAAATAGGCTCACATCAACCACTTGGCCCTTGGCATCAGGATTTCCCGATGCGTCGCGGTGGTAGAGCGCCATCATGCCGGCCATGGCACCAAACACCCCGGCGATTTCGTCGGCCAAGGGGATGGGCGGCAGGTTGGGCGGGGTGTCTGGAAAGCCGGTCATACCGATATACCCGCTCATGCACTCGGCGATGGTTCCAAAGCCAGGCCGGTCTTTGTACGGGCCGGTTTGGCCAAACCCGGAATAACGCAGCATCACCAGCTTGGGGTTCACGGCCAGTAATTCGTCCGGTCCCAGTCCCCACTTTTCCATAGCGCCCGGCCGGAACCCTTCTATAAGAACGTCAGCCTCGACAACCAGTCTCTTGAGCAGATCTTGCCCCTCTGATGTGCCCAGGTTCAGGGTGATGGACTTTTTGTTGCGGGAGTGGACCTTCCACCACAGTGAGACACCATTAGCGAAGGGACCCCAATTGCGGAGCGGGTCGCCGGTGCCTGGTCGTTCCACCTTGACCACCTCTGCCCCAAAGTCGGCCATTAGACTGCTGGCAGTGCCCCCGGCAACGATGATTGAAAGGTCTAGGACTTTTAGGCCCGCTAGCGGCCCTTGGGCTGTGGTCAAATCTAACTCCGATATTGGTATGAATTTAAGGCATGGGACGAGTGAATTAATACTACCAGCCTGCCTAAAGCTGGAAAAGGCGGGAAAAGGTGGAAACATCGATATTTAAAACCGGCCAACAGAACCGGTCAATCTTGCCTGTAATGGCGTGGGTTACTCTGCTATAATTTGGAACGATTCCGAAGGGTAACTTCGGCTGGTTCTATCCGCCTGCGGCAGACGCTGGCGCGTTCATCAAGGTCCTCGTAAGAGTTTTTAGGCCATGCTAGACGATTATTTTAGGCAATACGGGCTAATCGCCATCTTTTTGGTGGTGGCCGTTGGCGTTCCCATCAGTATGTTGGGTATGTCTTCTATGGCGGGCCGACTTGGCCTTCGTCCCAACAACCCAACCGAAGTTAAGCTCGACACCTACGAGTGCGGAGTTGAACCCATCGGTGGCAAATGGGAGTTATTCAACTTCCGGTATTACATGTTCGCCATTCTCTTCGTCATCTTTGATGTCGAAGTCGTTTTTTTGTATCCCTGGGCGGCCAAGTTCCTGCAATTGCCGTTGTTCGCACTGATCGAAATGGCAGTATTCGTGGGTATCTTGGTCGTGGGTCTGGCCTACGCCTGGCGCAAAAATGACTTGGAGTGGGGTTAGATAGCGCTGATGCCATTGGAAATATCTAAAGAAGGCGGCCCGTTGCAGGCACGCACTTGGGATTTGGACCGGCACGAAGGGTCGCTAGTCCAAGACCTAAAAGACTCGTCCATAGAACCATTGCCTGAACCCTTCATCGAAGTACCGGACGACCTGGAAAATAGCTTGATGGTTACCTCGGTTGATGCTCTGGTCAACTGGAGCAGGAAGTCAGCCCTTTGGCCGGTGACCTTTGGTCTGGCCTGCTGCGCCTTTGAAATGATTGCCACCGCCATGGGCCGATTCGACATTGCCCGATTTGGCATGGAGGCCTTCCGAGCCTCACCTAGACAGGCAGACCTGATGATTGTGGCTGGAACCGTGACCTGGAAGATGGCTCCGGCGATTAAACGCATCTACGACCAGATGGCTGAACCCAAATGGGTTATTTCCATGGGCGTCTGCGCCACCAGCGGCGGCCCTTACTACGGTTCCTATAGCGTGGTGCCCGGCGTGGATCACATTATCCCGGTCGACGTTTACGTCCCAGGCTGTCCGCCACGTCCGGATGCCCTGCTCTACGGGATCATGGCCCTGCACGAGAAGATTAAGAAATACCACAACCTGCCCAATGGCCCGTTCGGTCGGGGCGCCAAGTCAGAGAACTCCTAGATGGTCGTTCTGAAACTGAGCGGCGAAGATTTGACGGAAAAAGTCGGCGCGGGCGTACCGGACTCTCTGGCTTCAGCCTTTGAAAAACCTACCGGACAAACTTCCAATGACGAGCTGTGGATAAAGTCTTCCAGGGTTGCTGACGTTGCCAGTTTCCTGAAATCCGACACTGGACTGGACTTCAATTTCCTGAACTCCATCTCGGCCGTCGATTACATCAACCATTTTGAGGTCGTATATCACCTGACCTCTATGAATAAAGAGCACACAGCCATCATCAAGACCCGCTTGGATGGCCGCGAAGAACTGAGCCTGCCATCGGTTTATCACCTGTGGCGCGGGGCTGATTTCCAAGAGCGGGAGATTTGGGACCTGATGGGCATCAGCTTCACCGGGCACCCCAATATGAAAAGAATCATGCTGTGGGAGGGCTTTGATGGCCACCCACTGAGGAAGGACTATCTATAGCTGACAGCCGTCAGCCATCAGCAGTCAGCTTGAATAAAGCTGAGCGCTGATCGCTGAAAGCTGACCGCTTTCTAGCCATGCCAATCCAAACTGAGCCGATGACGGTGAACATTGGGCCGCAGCACCCTAGTACCCACGGGGTGTTCCGGCTGCGCGTTACCTTTGACGGTGAGGAAATCCTGGAAGTTGAGCCCATCTTTGGCTACCTGCACCGGGGCACGGAGAAGCTGGCCGAGGAGCGCAACTACACTCAGATAGTTACACTGACCGACCGCCTGGACTACGTTTCTTCCATGATTAATAACCAGGCCTACTGTCTGGCCGTGGAAGAATTAGCGGGTGTTGAAGTCCCGCAGCGGGCCAAGTACCTACGGACGCTCACCGCCGAGTTGCAGCGGGTGGCCAGCCACCTAATGGGCATCGGTTTCTTCCTGCAAGACCTGGGTACCTTAGGCACCCCATTGATGTACGCCTTCCGGTCCCGAGAAAAAATACTGGACCTTTTTGAAATGCTCTGTGGAGCGCGAATAACCGTCAGTTATATGCGCCCCGGCGGCGTGTTCTTCGACGCCCCGGAAGACTTCTGGCCGGCCTTGGAACAGTTTCTGGAAGACTTTGAAACCGAGTACGCAGAGATTGAGCAGCTGATCTTGGAGAACGAGATTGTCATGGTCCGTACTCGCGGGGTCAGCATTCTGCCTCTGGACATGGCCATCAACGCCTCGGTCAGCGGCCCTGTGTTACGGGCCAGCGGGTCTGACTGGGATTGGCGCAAGAAAGCCCCATACGATGCCTACGACCGCATGGAGTTTGATGTCCCGACGGCCACCGGTGGCGACAATTACGACCGGTTTTGGGTGCGTATCCAAGAGATTCACCAGAGCATTCGCATCGTCAAACAATGTATCGAGCAGATCGAGCCGGGCCCGACCCGCGCCAATGTGCCATTGATTATCAGGCCCAAGCCCGGTGCGGAGGCCTACGGACGCGTGGAGGCCTCCAAGGGTGAACTGGCCTTCTATCTGGTGTCCGACGGCGGGATTAGCCCCTACCGAATGAAAGTACGCTCGCCATCCCTGATCAACCTGACGGTGACCGAGCATCTGCTGGTGGGTTGGAAACTGGCAGACATGATCGTGACCCTGGGCAGCCTGGACATCAACATGGGTGAAGTGGACCGATGAACTGTGTTCTAGGTTCCGACAACATCCTGAACGATACCGTTTTGTACCGGGTAATATACGAGGCTGTGGGCCAAGTATTGCCCTGTGGCATGTCCTACGTAGTGGCCGGGTTGGCGATGATGCTGCTCTTGGTCAACGGCGTGCTACTGGGCGCTGGTCTGTTCTCCTGGGTTGAGCGTCGTTTGATTGGCCGGTTCCACAACCGGATTGGGCCGAACCGCTGGGGCCCATTTGGCATGCTGCAACCGTTGGCTGACTTGGTGAAACTGCTCACCAAAGAAGACCTGACTCCCAGGGGTGCCGACAAGTTGGTTTTTGCCATTGTCCCGGTCGTGATGGTGGCCCCTGTGATTTTAGTGATGGCTGTGGTGCCCTTTGCCAAAGACACCGCCCTGGCTAACCTGAACGTGGGTATCCTGTACATCCTGGCCGTGACATCAATAACGTCCATTGCCATTTTCATGGCTGGTTGGTCGTCGGATAACCGGTATGCCATGTTTGGTGCCTCCCGCGGTGTGGCCGTGCTCATCAGCTATGAAGTGCCGGTGGTCATGTCATTACTGGGCGTGGTGATAGTGGCCGGGTCAATGTCTCTGGATGACGTTGTCACTGCCCAAGCCGTTCCCTTCTTCTTGGTCCAGCCCTTGGCGTTCTTCGTCTTCCTGGCTGGAACGTCCGCTGAACTTAACCGGACGCCGTTTGACGTGGCTGAGGCCGAGTCAGAGATTATTGCCGGATATCACATTGAATATAGCGGGGTGAAATTCGCCCTGATACAGGCCGCCGAGTTTGGCGCGGTTCTGACCTCATCTGCCGTGATGGTGACTTTGTTCCTCGGTGGTTGGTCTGGACCTTTTGCCAGCTACTTAGGCTGGGCCTGGTTCCTGATGAAAATAGGTATCTTGGCCTTTATATTCAGTTGGGTCCGGGCCACCTTCCCCAGATTGCGCATTGATCAATTGCTGGCCTTTGCCTGGAAGTTTTTGCTGCCCCTCAGCATTATCAACCTGTTTGCCACTGCGCTTGAGGTCTACTTCCTGCGTGATGCCGCCGGCACCCTGGACACGACCGACCTTTGGTTCATGGCCGGGATTAACTTTGGCGTAGCATTTGCCTGCTTACTGATCTTTGGCACCCTGATCAAAGAGAAAGTCCGCCCTGCAGGCCCTATAACTGGAGCTACCCTCTCCACCGGGGAGGCTGATTAATATGTACGGAATAAACCTGGCCAAGGGTCTAATGGTGACCCTCAAGAACTTCACCAAGAAACCGTTCACGGTCCAATATCCTGAGGAACGGGTCAAACAGCACCCACGGTTCAGGGGTGAGGAATTTGTCTGGTACGAAGAGCGCTGCACCGGTTGTGCCTCCTGCGCCAAGTATTGTCCGCTGGGTATCATCAAGATTGTGACCTCCCCCAGCGAGACGGCTCCCGCCGAGGGCGACAAGTACAAGCTGGAATTGTTCGATATATCGATCAACCGGTGCATGTTCTGTGGGCTGTGCGTTGAGGCCTGTCCTTACGACGCCCTGTTCATGGGCAGCGGTTTTGAACAGGGACAATATTCCAGAAAAGATATGGTTGTCGACATCGACCAACTGCGCCAGGCCGACAAGCATCCCAGCACTTTCTTCCGGCCCCAATTGGAGGACACCGGCTACGACCCTAGAGCCGACCGTCCGCTCCATTGGCAAGAGGTTGGCCGTGAGGGCTGGCAGTGGCATCAACGAGAGAAGATGGGCATGAGAATATCCAGGCCAGTGCCCTCTGACCTGCTACCCGACGAACCCAAAGTTGACTCGTCTTTCGTCGAAGACAACCCAGCTACGCCTGCCCTAACTCCAGCAGAGGAAGCCGAGTAGATGCTCTTTCAGGACATCGTATTCTGGATTCTGGCCGTGATGGCCATTGCCGGAGCGCTGGGAGTTGTGTTGGTGCCCAACCTATTCCGTGCTGCCCTGCTCTTGATAGTGGTATTCGTTGCTGTGGCCGGGATGTTCATCCTGCTCAGCGCCGAGTTCTTGGCCGTGGTGCAGATACTGATCTACGTTGGGGCCATTGCCATACTGATAATATTCGCCGTCATGCTGACCAGAGACGTTCAGCACGGCAACCTGCCCAACCGCATGAATATACCGGCTGCGGTCTTTGCCGCCCTGCTTTTCACGGCTTTAGTGGCCGTTGCAGTGGATACCAAGTGGGAATTCCTACCTGCTGACCAGCAAGAACGGGCAGAATTGGTCCAGGTCAACGCGGTGACGACGCTGACCGGAGAAGTTTTGGACGACGCCGGTGTTAGCCCCGAGGACCAAGCAGAGGTGCAAGAATCGGGACTGGCTGACCTGTTGATTAGCGATTACGTGCTGCCTTTCGAGGCAGTGTCAGTTCTTTTGTTGGCCGCCTTGATCGGCGCGCTAGTTTTGGTGCGTCCCAATCTTGGAACGGGGAGGGGCTAGCGCAGTATGTCGTTTGAAGCATTTTTGATCGTTGCAGCAATTATGTTCTGCATCGGCCTCTACGGGGCCTTAGCCAGACGGAACGTTTTGGCCGTTTTAATGTCCATTGAACTGATGTTCAACTCGGTCAACATAACGCTGGTGGCCATGGCCAAGTACCTGGCTCCGGCCGGACTCCAGGATGACATCAGCACGGTGCTCACCGGGCAGGTATTTGCGGTATTTATCATCACCGTGGCCGCCGCTGAGATTGCCCTAGGACTGGGAATAGTATTTGCCATGTACCGAACTAATGAAACGGTGGACCTGTCAGAGGCCACCCAATTGCGGTACTAATATATGTGGGTTGAATTTAAAAAGGCGCCAAACCTGATGCTCGCGGAAATGTGGAAGGAGGTCCTCGAAGGTGAGGGCCTACCAACACGCATCCTGCCGGAGGGCGACATATTGGATTGGGGCGAACGAGTCCCTTTCAATATTCTTGTCCCCAAGGGCCGGGAACACGTCGCCGAAGAGATACTGCGGAAGCTATAGATGGTTAGTGAAGCAGTAATCTGGTCCATATTCTTGTTGCCGCTCGGCTCCTTTGTGTTTGCCGCATTGGTCGTCAGGCCGTTCTTCAACCGGTTTTCTATTGTCAGCGGGTTCGTAACCATTGCTGCTTTAGGAACGGCGTTGGGGTTCTCCATAATGACCCTGCAATCGGTTATTCTGGGGCACAACCTGGAATTTGAACCCTTTGAATGGCTGGTAGTTGGTGACGCCACAATCGAGATGGGATTGCTGGTGGACCCGTTGACCGCCCTCATGCTGGTAGTAGTTACCGGAGTCAGCCTGTTGGTCCAGATTTACTCTTTGGGCTACATGAAAGGCGACCCCAGCTTCTCCCGTTACTACGCCTATATGTCGCTGTTTACTGCGGCCATGTTGGGGTTGGTTCTATCGTCCAACATCATTCAGCTCTACATGTTCTGGGAGTTGGTCGGCGTTTCTTCATACCTGCTGATCGGTTTCTGGCACGAACGCCCCGCCGCCGCCGCCGCCGCCAAGAAGGCATTCATCATCACCCGCATCGGCGACGTTGGCTTCCTGATTGCCATCCTTTACCTGTTCACCCAGGCCGACACATTTGCTGCGGCCGGGCTGAACGCTTTCAACATTCAAGACATCTGGCAGGCAGCCCAACCGGAGGCCGCAGCCGGTGCGATAATCGGCGGCGCAGCCTTGACCTGGCTGGCCCTGGGCATCTTTGCCGGAGCCGCTGGCAAGTCGGGCCAGTTTCCGTTGCATACATGGCTTCCCGACGCTATGGAAGGCCCCACTCCGGTCAGCGCATTGATTCACGCCGCGACCATGGTTGCCGCCGGTGTTTTCCTGGTGGCCCGGTTCTTCCCCATCTTCGAACAATCCGTTGACGCAATGACCGTGGTGGCTCTGGTGGGCGCTTTCACTGCAGTGTTCGCCGCGTCGATGGGCCTGGTTATGAACGATATCAAGCGCGTGATGGCCTACTCCACGATCAGCCAGTTGGGTTACATGATGGCGGCTTTGGGCCTGGGATTATATGCCCCGGCCATCTTCCATCTGGTGACCCACGCAGCCTTCAAAGCACTGTTATTCCTGGGTGCCGGTAGCGTTAACCACGCCACAGGCACCTTTGACATGCGCTACATGGGCGGCCTGCGCAAACACATGCCGGTCACTTATGTTCTGGTGCTGATTGCCGGTTTGGCTCTGGTTGGAATCATCCCGCTGGCCGGTTTCTGGAGCAAGGACGAGATACTGCTGGGCGCTTGGAACGGCGATGGGATAGTTGATACCTGGGTCAGTCGAGTGACTTTCTTCTCGTTGATTGCTGGTGTAGTTGCCACCGCCTTCTATACCATGCGGATGATTATCCTGACCTTCCACGGCGAGTTCCGTGGTGGCATTGAAAAAGAACTCGAAGACAAGGCCCAATCTGATCCGTCGGCAGAAGCGAGTCACGGCGGGCATGGCGGCATCCATCTGCATGAGTCGCCCTTTGTCATGGTGCTACCCATGGCGGTGCTGGGAGTGGCTGCGGTATTTATTGGTTACTTGGCTAACCCGCAGTGGGTTGACGAATTTGGCATCCCCCAACACTGGATAACAGGATTCTTGGCTGACGGACTTGCCGAAGCTCTGGGGGCCGTTGGTCATCAGGAGACTCTGGAATTCAGTTGGTCGATGGCTGCCGTATCGACCGTGGCAGCGTTGTCCGGCATCGGTCTGGCCGCATTGGTGTATCTGCGTAATAAGGGCCAGGGCGCTGATCCGCTGGAACGAATCAAGCCAGTACACACCCTGCTATCTGAAAAGTATTACATGGACACCCTTTACGAGAATGTGATTGTCCGTAAGTGGTTCTACCGGGTCTTTGCCGGGACGTTGGATTGGATTGAACGAAATTTTGTGGACGGGACGGTGGATCTGATTGGCTGGTTCTTCAGAAACATTGGAACCGCCATTGGCAAGTTGCAGACCGGCCAGGTACAGACCTACGCAACCGGCATAGCGTTTGGCACACTGGCAATAATTTTGGCGCTTTTGTTGGCTAATTAGTCATGGGAATTCTTTAATGGTAGAAGGCTACAACGGACTTTTAACGGCGACAGTGTTCCTGCCTATAGTGGGGGCCCTGGTCTTGTTGTTGGTCGTCAAAGGCGACAAGAACGTGCGGAATTTTGCCGTTCTGATCGCATTGGCTGACCTGGTTCTGTCGCTGATAGTCTTCAGCTTCTTTGACCGGTCAGAGGGCGCGGACCGGTTCCAGTTTGTCGACAAGATTACCTGGATTCCCGATGTGGGATTGAACGCCAACTTCTTCTTAACCGTGGACGGGCTTAGCGCGCCGCTGGTGGCGTTGACCGGTTTGCTGGGCATGTGCGCAATACTGGCATCGTGGCACATTGGGTTCCGAGTCAAAGAGTATTTCATCTGGCTGTTGGTGCTCCAATCTGCGGTGATGGGTGTCTTCACATCCATGGACCTGCTGCTCTTCTTCCTGTTCTGGGAGGTGGAGCTGGTTCCCATGTTCATGCTCATTTCGGTCTGGGGTAGTGGTCGCAAAGAATACTCGGCCATGAAGTTCCTGATCTTCACCATCCTGGGCAGCGGGTTCATGTTGGTGGGTATCGTCGCGGTCTATCTCACGCCGGGCTTGGGTACATTTGACATGGTGGAACTTTCCACTAAATCAACTATGTTGACCTCTGCCGGGCTGCTGATTCCCATGGGTGGGTTGTTCTGGCTCTTCTTTGTTGGGTTTGCTATCAAGCTGCCAACCTGGCCGGTGCACACCTGGTTGCCCGACGCCCATACTGATGCGCCAACTGCGGCCAGTGTCATGCTAGCGGGTGTGCTGCTAAAAATGGGCGGTTATGGCCTGCTTAGAATCAACGTGGGCATGTTCCCTTCGCAGGCGGACAAGTTTGCCTGGGTGTTGGTGTTCTTGGGAGTGGTGAGCGTGCTCTACGGCGCAGTGATCACCATGCGACAGACCGATTTGAAACGTCTCATCGCCTATTCCAGTGTCAGCCACATGGGTCTGGTGCTGGTGGGAATTGGTTCGATAGGAATCTCCGAAGGCACGCTGACCGTGACCGGACTGAATGGCGCGGCGATGCAGCTATTCACCCACGGCACGGTAACGGGACTATTGTTCCTCTCGGTGGGCCTCGTCTACGAAAAGACGCATACTCGTTACATACCTGATTTGGGCGGTCTAGCCGGTCGAATGCCGGTAGTGGCCGTGGCCATGCTAATCGCCGGACTGGCTTCTCTGGGTCTACCGGGCCTGAGCGGCTTTGTGTCGGAGTTGTTGGTCTTCCTCGGTGCTTACGAGGCCTACGCATGGCCAACAGCGCTAGCAGTGGCTGGAATAGTTTTGGCGGCCGGTTACATCCTCTGGATGATGCAGCGGACGTTCTTTGGCGAAAGGCGCGCGTCCTTTGATGACCTGCCCGACGCCACATTGGTGGAAGCTATACCGTTGGTCTTGATGTTGGTAACAATCATCGGCGTGGGTGTTTATCCGGCAATATTGACCGACGTTTTTGAATCTGGACTTAACCCTATGGTGGACGTCCTTAATGGGGTGATTAACCCGTAATGACAGTCCACGATTTTTACGTTTTATCGCCGTATCTCGCAATGGCTGGAGCAGCGCTGCTGATCATCCTGCTCGACTTGGCTCTGCCGAAAAAGAGCTTGCTGCCCTACCTGACCTTTGCGGCACTGGCCGGGCCGTTGGTTATGAGCGTGATTCAGGTTTATGACTTGGGTTCTGCCACCAGCCTGGTTCAGGGTTCCGACGCCTTCGCAACGGAAGACCCAAGCGTTCTGCTGGGTGCGTTATCGGTTGACCGGTTCGCGCTGTTCTTCAACTTCCTGATCATTGGTTCGGTGGCGTTGGTGGTGCTGGCCTCCACTGATTACGTGCGGAACATGGAGCGGTTCCAGGGTGAGTATTTCGCCCTGATTTTGTTTGCCGCCACTGGAATGATGCTCTTGGCTGCGGCCACTGAGCTGATTACCATCTACGTGTCCCTGGAACTGACAACCCTGCCCATGGCCGCATTGACGGCCTTCCTGATGACCCCTCGCTCCAGTGAAGCCGGTATGAAATTCCTGATCATTGGGGCCGTCAGTTCGGCTCTGATGCTCTATGGAATGGCGCTGATTTTTGGCTTCACCGGCAGCACTCAATTAGCGGAAATATCAACTGCCGTTGGCCAGGCGACCGGCGACATGCCATTTGGCAACTACGCACTGTTCGTTGGTATAGTCCTGATGATTGCCGGTTTCGGATTCAAGCTCTCTGCGGCTCCGTTCCAGATGTGGGTGCCAGACGTCTATGAAGGCGGCCCCACGCCAGTGGTGGGTTTCCTGTCGGTGGCCAGCAAGGCCGCCGCATTTGCCGTGGTCATCCGTGTTTTCTTCACCGGGTTCTTTGATGTGGCTTTGGACTGGGGAATCCTAATCGCGGGTATCGCAGCGGCGTCCATGGTCATCGGTAACCTGGTGGCCATCAGCCAGAGCAATATCAGGCGCCTGTTTGGCTACAGTACGATCTCCCATGCGGGCTATATCTTGGTAGGCGTTGCCGCCGGTGTGAAGTCTGGCGACGGAATATTAAAGGCACCGGAATTTGCGGCCATCGGCCCAGACTCGGTTCTGTTCTACCTGGCAGCCTACGCAGCAGCCAACCTGACGGCGTTCTTCGCTATCACCATCATCAGTTCAAAGATAAAGAGCGATGAGATTAGCGACTACGCCGGTCTGTCCGCCAAGAACCCCGTGCTGGCCATCATCCTGGCCCTGTCGTTGTTGGCCCTGATCGGAGTGCCACCCACTGGGATATTCATCGCCAAGCTGTACGTATTCACGGCGGCTGTGGATAGCGGACTTATCTGGTTGGCCATCCTGGGCGTGATTAACAGCGCGGTCTCGGCCTACTACTATGTAAAGATCATCCGAGTGATGTTCACTCGGTCAGACGATTCAGAAGAGAAAATTTCAGCGTCGCCCGCTCCGTGGCTGGCGCTGTGGATTGCCGGGGCGGCTATGGTCTTCATGGGAATCGCGCCCGGATTTGTCATGGAAGCCGCCCAAAATGCAGTAAAAGCACTGGCGGTGTAAAGTGTCCGCGACGAGCTGCTAAAGGATTAAGTGCCAGGCTAATTAAAATAGGTTCATAATTAAGAACCTCTAAATAAGACCAGGTTCATAAAAATCGGGAACCGAGAAAACTTGAAAGCAAAACCGGGAAAGCAAGACCAGGATAGCAAGATCAGAAGAACTAAAAAGCCAAGAGCGCCGGTAGATACGCGATGAAAAACATCGGAATCATATACAACGCCAGAGTGCCTGAAGCCCTGGATCTGAGCACGGCCATTCTCCACGACCTGAACCTGTCAGAGAATAGCTGGCTGGCCCCGGCCGAGAATATGGAAACCCTTATTCCCAGGGCTGAAAACACTGATCTTGTGATTACCGTGGGCGGTGATGGCACCATTTTACGCGCCACCACATTCACAGCACCGGCGGGAATACCAATGGTTGGTATCAACATGGGCCGTCTTGGTTTCATGACCGAATTGCAGGTACACGAGGCAATGGAGAAGTTGCCGCTCTACTTCAACGGTGATTTCAGGATGGACGAACGAAACATGCTGCAGGCCACCGTGCATAAGGCCAACGCTGGCGGCACAGAAGGCCCCTACCACGCGTTGAACGACGTTGTATTGACCCGTGGTGAGGCGTCCAGAGTGGTGACCGTTGCCGGGACCATTGACGGCGCACCGGTGACGACCTTCCGGGCCGACGGCGTGATCATGTCCACCGCCACCGGCAGCACTGGCTACAACCTGGCCGTCGGCGGCCCGATCCTCGACCCGGAGTCGGATTCCCTCGTACTAAAGACCGTTGCCGCCCATATGGGTTTGAGTGCAGCCATGGTGCTTAGGGCTTCGGCGGAAGTTGGGCTGACTCTGGAAGGCTACCAACCTGCGATTTTGAGCGTTGATGGCATCATCGACCACCCGTTGGGTTTGGGAGACAGGGTGGAACTGAAACAGAGCCCTCACAAAGCGCGTTTCCTGCGGGCCCACCCATCCAACTATTTCTTTGGGACGCTGACCCGACGCTTGGGCTTCAGCATCCGTGGTCAATAAACATGCCAGAAAATGATTCACTACAATCTATAAAAGAAACAACCATTGGTACCGAGCGCATCTATGAAGGACACATTATCAATGTGCGCAAAGACTCCGTAGAATTGCCCAACGGCAAGACTGCGAGCAGGGAAGTGGTTGAGCATTCTGCCGCTGTATGCATCGTGCCGGTGGATGAGAACGGCAACGTGCTGCTGGTGCGTCAGTTCCGAGTTCCAACCGGTGGGCCGCTCCTGGAAGCCCCAGCCGGTGGCGTGGAGGAAGGCGAGGTCTCAGAAGAAGCTGTACTGCGTGAGCTTCAAGAAGAGATTGGCTACACGGCAGGTAAATTGCAGCATCTGGCCAGCTTCTGGGTGGCCCCGGGTTGGGCCACCGAGTTTATGCACGCCTACCTGGCCACTGATTTGATTCCATCCAGGCTCGACGCCGACGAGGACGAGAATATCCAGGTGGTTCGCCTGCCGTTTAATGAGGCGATCGCCATGTTCAAGACGGGCGAGATTCAAGACGGGAAGACCATCGCATCGATGCTCTTGGCCCAGCCCCTGCTGCCCTAGGAAATAAGCCGGGAAATAGGATACTAGATAGCGTTTGAACTTGGTTCATATAAAGGCTCCTTAGCTAACCAGCACTGATTAGACAGTTCGGTACGGTCAAAGCTGGATAGTTGGACTCCTTTTTTGTTATATTATGTGGCGGTCTTCGGCACATTCTTGGGGATGAGTCTTTGAGAATAGGCATAAACCTAAGACCAACCGACTGCCTAAGGCGAATATGCCTAGGTGAAATTGGAGGAAGTAGACAAGCATGCTCGAGCATGATGTCCTGGTAATTGGCGCAGGTTTGGCAGGAATGCGGGCGGCCATCGCCGCCCGTGCCAGCGGTGCCACCACAGCAATTATTAGTAAAGTGCATCCGGTACGCAGCCACTCAAACGCGGCCCAGGGAGGCATCAACGCCGCTCTGACAGACCGTGGTGACGAGTGGGAAGACCACGCCTATGACACCGTGAAGGGAAGTGACTTCCTGGGAGACCAGGCCGCCATTGAGGTCATGTGTAAGGCGGCCGGTCAAGCGCTAATCGACATGGAGCACTTTGGAGTCACGTTCAACCGCGACGACGAAGGGCGCCTGGGAACCCGGGCTTTTGGCGGTCAACGCCGCGCCCGTACGTTCTTCGTTGGCGACTTCACCGGGCAGGCTCTGCTCCACGTGATGTTTGAACAGCTCATCAAGTCCGGCGTCCGCCGCTATGAGGAGTGGTTCGTAAGTTCCCTCATCATAGAAGAGGGCAAGGTCTGCGGGGTGATGGCCCTGGAGATTCGGACCGGCCAGATCTATGCGATCAGGGCCAAGAAGGTGATTTTCTGCACGGGCGGCTTTGGCCGGGTCTTTGAACCCAGCACCAACGCCCTCATCTGCACCGGTGACGGTACGGCTTTGGCCTACAACGCCGGGGCGGAGCTAATGGACATGGAAATGGTCCAATACCACCCAACAACTTTGGCCGGCAGCGGAGTGCTAATCTCCGAAGCAGCCAGGGGTGAGGGTGCCTACCTACTTGATAAAGATGGAAACCGCTTCATGGAGAAGTACGCTCCCAACATGATGGAGCTGGCCTCCCGTGACGTGGTCTCCCGTGCCGAGCAAACCGAGATTAACGCCGGTAACGGCGTGGATGGCTGCGTCTTTTTGGACTGCCGCCACCTGGGCGAAGCCCTGATTATGGAGAAGCTCAGCCAGATTCGCGAGATCGGTATCGACCTTGTGGGTCATGACATGATCAAAGAGCCAATCCCGATTAGGCCCGGCATGCACTATGCCATGGGCGGCATCCGCACCAATGTTGACGGCGAGACCAATCTTGAAGGTGTCTACGCCGCTGGTGAATGCGCCTGCGTTAGCGTCCACGGTGGCAACCGTTTGGGTGCCAACTCGCTGCTGGACACGATTGTGTTCGGTGAGCGTTCCGGCAACCATGCTGCCGAGGCCGCCCGGGACTCTGAGTACGTTGAATTCAACGTGGACGAAGCCGTCCGCAATGAAGAAAAGCGTATCCAAGACTTTTTGGACCGGCCTCAGAACGGTGACCGGATCGCCTCTGTCAGACTGGCAATGGGCGAGTCCATGAACCGGAACCTGGCCGTATATCGAAATGAAGAGGGTATGAAAGAGACCCTTTCTGAACTCAAGGATATTGAAAAACGTTACGAGACTGTGCCGGTGGACAACAAGGGTAAATTGTTCAACACCGACCTGATATTTGCTCTAGAGTTGGGCTTCATGCTCGACTGTGCCACCCCCATTGCAATGAGCGCTCTGGATCGCAAGGACAGCCGGGGGGCCCAGGCCCGCACCGACTATCCGGACCGGGACGACGAAAATTGGATGAAGCACCTGGTGATCAAGAAGGGAGCCTCAGGACCGGAATTGTCTTACGCCCCCGTCAGTATCACCCAGTGGACTCCTGAAGAGAGGAAGTACTAACTGATGGACGTCACGCTAAACATAAAGAGATTTGATCCGGAAGTCGCTGATCCCCAGCCTTACTGGCAGGAGTTCACGGTTTCAATCGATGACAAGGGCACGGTGCTGGACGCCCTGATCAAGGTCCGCGAGGACAATGACGGAACGTTCAGCCTGCGTTGCTCTTGCCGCAGTTCAATCTGCGGTTCCTGCGCTGTCCGTAT
>Ga0209402_10002170_pt1 | contig 20129 bp, 18 predicted proteins | sample ArcticOcean_MG_C_3_FD_187437 | JGI IMG/M metagenome (GOLD analysis project Ga0209402, IMG submission 187437) | Marine microbial communities from western Arctic Ocean - ArcticOcean_MG_CB8_126 (SPAdes) (version 2) | ecosystem: Environmental > Aquatic > Marine > Oceanic | place: Arctic Ocean... | reverse complement strand
ACCGGGATTGGTCTTTGGCCGGAACAGCCGGAACAGCCGGAACAGCGGTTCGTTCTGAGGGGGGCACCGAGAAGTACACATTTTCGCTCGGCGGCCGGTTTCGGTTCGCTCGCCAGAGCCGATGCGGTCTGAGTTCGTGGACGACGTTGGCCGGGTGCAGGGCCTTGGCCACCGGGTGGTCGCAGCCGGTTGAGGCGATGAGCGTTGCGGCGCACAGGAGCGTGCTGGCGAGTGCAGTTGTTGTGCGTGGCGAGGGGGGGGTGGTACGCATCGCAGGTTCGAGGTTCATTCGGAGGCCGAAGACCATGCCTGATGGAGGCCTTGAGCTCGAGAGCGTAGTCGAGCGGTGGTGGAGTCACCAAGAGCGATTTGGTGTGTGTGTGTGTGGCTGTTGGTGGCTGTTGGTTTACCAGAGAGTGTAGCCGCCATCGATGACGATCGAGGCACCGGTGACGTAGCGTGCGGCGTCGCTGGCGAGGTAGACGGCGAGGGGGCCGAGGTCTTCAGGTTTTCCGAAGTCACCAGCGGGGATCTGGTCCTTGAAGGTGGCGATGATGTCGGGGTTTTCGGCGGCCCATTTGACGTTGGGTTCGGTCATGAAACCGCCGGGGCATATGGCATTGACTGTGACGTGTTGCGGAGCCCAGTCGGCGGCGGTGGCTCGGGTGAAGTGGATCACGGCGGCTTTTGAGGTTTCGTAGCTGCGGCCTCCGATGTCGCGGTTAACGATCATTCCCGAGATCGACGCGATATTGATCACTCGGCCACCGTTGCCTCGAGCCACCATCGCTCCACCGATCAACTTGGTGCACAGGAATGTGCTGTTGAGATTGAGGTCGAGGATCTTGAGCCAGTCTTCGAGTGGCATGTCAGTGGTCGGGACATCGATCCGGCGTCCTCCGACGTTGTTGATCAGGATGTCGATGGGCCCGTGTTCGTCCAGGGCGGTTTCGCAGGCGGCTTGGCACTGGTCCAGTTGGCTGACGTCGGCCACAATGGTCGCCGCCTGGCGGCCTCGGTCTCGGATCTCACCAGCCGTCGCTTCGAGACTCGCTTCGTCCCGCCCTACCAGGATCACGTCCGCTCCGGCCTCGGCACACGCCAACGACATTTCGCGACCCAATCCCCGGCTGCCTCCGGTGATGAACATCGTCTTGCCGTCGAGTCGGAATCGGTCCAGCACACTCACGAGGCGGCTTCTTCTGGGGGGGGCGTGTTGTTGTCGGATTTTCGTGCGAAGAGGTGGAGGTCCATTTCCTGGATGGTCCACAGGTCCTTGGGTGTCCAGTCTTCGGGCATGTCGAAGGAGGCTCCGGCCGGAGTTCTGAGCACGAGGGCCGCGTCGTCGGTGGTGGTGTCGTGGCGAGCAAGTCGTTGAAGAGACCGGTACAGGGGCGAGCGGTCGAGGAGCTTGGGGATCATGGCGAATGGTGGGTCGCAGAAGACGAGTTCGAAGGGGAGCAGGTGATCGACGTTCTTGGGACGGAACGAGCAGCGGAGCATGTCGGTTTTCCAGCACAGGCAGTCGTCGGCGACTCCGATCCGTTCGACATTCTTCTTGAGCAATTCGTGGGCACGGCGATCGGCTTCGACGAACACGACGGAGCGGGCATCGCGACTGAGTGCTTCGAGGCCGATCGTGCCAGCTCCGGCAAACAGGTCGGCAACTTTGCGACCGGCGACGAGGCCGAGGTCTTCGAGTCGTTGAAAGAGGATTTCCTTGAGCAGGCTGGGGATGGGGCGGGTGGTGTTGCCAGGCGGCGACAGCAGTTTGCGGCGTCGGTACTGTCCGGCAACGATCTTCAAAGCTGGTTCTCCCGCTGCCATTCCAAAACTGGGCCCGGACGCCGCGTTACGCGAGTTCAGCGGGCCACCAGACGTCCAAACGTGACACTCCGGACGCCGTGCAGCAAGTCTGTAGCCAGTCTGCAGCAGGAGATTTCCGGGATCGGTGGGCCAATCATGAGTGCCGAAGCTGGACGACTGGGGGCGATGGGGGGTTTAGGTCCGTGATTGGTTCGAGTGACCGAGAGGACAGAACCTGCAAAAGCGCGGAAAAATATCAGGGATTCGTTGACAATCTGGAGCTTCGTCAGTTTACTACGCGACATCGTGGGCTGCGGAGTCAGCCTGCAGTGAATTGTCGAGACACTGAGAGAGGAGCTCATGCATGGCTGGTAAGGCGATGACCAAGACCCAGGTTCTGACGAGCTTGGCGGAATCCACAGGCCTGTCCAAGGGCCAGATTGGCGACGTGATTGACGCACTGAGCGATTTGATTGGCAGCGAGCTCAATGCTGGCAACCCGTTCAACGTGCCGGGGCTGATGAAAATTACGACGCGGATCAAGGCTGCTGCTCCGGCTGGACCGCGGACGAATCCGTTCACGGGCGAGACTAAGATGGGCGAAGCCAAGCCGGCTCAGACGATCGTCAAGGTCCGTCCTCTGAAGGGACTCAAGGACCAGGTGACGGCTCCTTCGTCCTAACCGGCAGCATCGGTAGTTGTCGAATTACCGAACGAGCAGTCCTCGTTCTGATCCTCTGCCGCGGGGCCGACATGGGGCTTCATCGGTGTTTCAGAGGGTGACTGCGGTCGCAACTGGCCGATTCTGCCGTTTTTTTGGCAGGTTGGTGACCTGATGGGCAGGTCGGCCTGTGGCGACTCGTCTGTCGGAGTGACGGTGACGTAAGTCGTTGTTGATATGAGGTTTCTGATTTTCCTGCAGATCATTCGGGTTTTTGGTTTGCGGAGAAATTGGTGATTCTTGTTGTTTGGTATTGCGCAGGGACTGAAAGTCGGGTTGTCGGCTAGTTGACCGACGTATACCGGCTCCGTAGAATAATTTGCGCCTCGGGTTGGAGGTTCATTCTGCGGTTGAGCTGTTCGAGAGGCTCTGTTTTGGGGCTGGATCGGGTTCGATTTCAGTTGGGTCTTGAGTGCGGGGTGAAGTTGGGTCCCGGGTGGGTTGCCGTTGGTGGCGGTCACCGGTCGGCCGTTTTCCATCCTCACGAGAGACCTTTCAGATGCTGGTTCTGTCGCGCAAGCGGGACGAGAGCATCGTGATCGACGATCACATCGTGATCACCGTGGTGGAAGTCCGCGGTGACAAGGTGCGGCTGGGGATCGAGGCTCCGCGGGAGGTGCCGATTCACCGCAGTGAAGTGCACGATGCGATTCGCATCGAGCAGGCTGCGGGGTCGGACGCGGAATCTCCGGCGGTCACGACGCCCGAGGTCTGATCGACTACGATTGTGTTGAGTTCGCTTCGAGTCGATGTCAGTGAGAGACTGATCCCAGGCTGGTACTGGAATGGTGCTGGAATGGGAGTATCGTAGTGGTTCGGGCGGCTTGACATTCGGGGCGATGTGCCTAGAGTCTGCCCCAAAACCGAAATGGCCCCGTCGTCTAGTCAGGTTCAGGACTCCGGACTTTCGATCCGGCAACAGGGGTTCAAATCCCCTCGGGGTCACTTCTTCCAAAACGACTCAGCCCTCATTCCGCCGAGCCCGGCGTAGTGAGGGCTGAGTCGTTTGTGCTGCGGTGGGTCAGGTCATGGGGATCCAACGTTTGAGTGTCATGGCAGGGATGAGCAGCGACGCGATGAGGATAGCTGCGGTGGTGTTGGCTGTGGCTGCGAGTGCGAGTGTGGCGTCGATCATGACGAGTGACAGCAGCAGGATGCCGACTCCGGCTTGAACGCGTTCGGGTCGAGGGTCTCGGATGGCGGCGATCAGTCGTCGGTTGATCGAGACGACGATCAGGGCCATCAGCAGCAGGACTGAGGTGGAGGCATTTTGTTGTGCGTTGGCGGAGGCGAGTCCGGCGAAGGTGACGAGTGTGGCGAGTCCGAGGTTGACGAGCATGACGGCGGCGGTCAGTTGTCTGGGTTGGCTGGTTCCGGCTTCGTGTCTGGCGAACCAGGTGACTCCAGCGACATACACCCCCAGCCCGGCGGCGACGTGGAGCACTGGTCCCTGGCAGAGTGTTTCGGTGGTCCCGGCGGCGGTGGCACCGAGCAGCAGGTTGAGGCTGCGGCAGGCGCCCATGGCCAGCGGGCCGAGGGGTGTCGATTTCAGCAGGCCATCGTAGGCCATCACGCAGGCGGCCAGGGCCAGTGCGACGAGCAGGCTGGTGGGTGAACCGGTGAGTCGGGAAGCGGCAGCGGCCGCCATCGTCCCGCCGACCATCAGGAGTATGCCGAGTGACACAGCCACCTTCAGGCTCACTCGCCCCGACGGCAGCGGCCGTCCCGGCCTTTGCAGCAGGTCGCGGTGTCGGTCGAAGACATCGTTGAAGACCATGCCCGAGAGGTAGAGGCCGGCGGAGGCGACCAGGAGCAGGATCAGGGTGTTGAGATGCGTGGTGGCGGTTTCGGGGTCCGGCGGCCCAACCAGCAGACTTCCCAGCAGGATGTCGGCCAATGCCGTGAACACCGTCGGCAGCCGAAGCAACTGCAGGATGGTCAGCAGCCGTGATGGAGAATGTTGCGGTGTGGGTTGCGGTGTGGGTTGCGGCATGGGGTGTGTGTCAGATGAGTTGTTCGAGTAGTGAGTCGAGTCCAATCCGGAGTTGGTTGAGGGCATCGATTGTATTGCCGTGTCCGGGTCGGGTTTGTCGTGCGAAGCCATAGAACTTGATCTTCGGTTCGGTGCCCGAGGGTCGCACGGCGAGTGTGATGGCGATGCCATCTTGAGAGTCTTCGCCATGAGTTTCGAAGATCAGCAGGTCGCTTGTCGGTTTGGGCAGTGGTCGGGCGTGGCGGTTGTCGGGCAGGCTGCGGGTTTCGTGTGCGAGGTAGTCCTTGACCTGTTGCCAGGCGTGTTGTCCGAGTTCCGCGGGGGGGTGTTGTCGGAGTGCGGTCATGGCGTCGTCGAGTTTCTGTCGGCCGGTTGGTCCATGAGCGTAGACGGAGTGTTGAAACTCGTCGACGGATCCGTACCGATCGTGAATCTGACCGAGTCGATGCCAGAGAGTTTTTTTGCCAAGTTGGCCGCCCTCCCCAGGTTGTCCTTCTTGCCCTTGTTCGTCGTACAGGAGTTCCAGTGCGATGTCGGCGACGATCAGTGCGGCGACGGCGGCGTCTTTGTCTCGGCAGTAGGTCCCGACCTGGTACCCGATCGATTCTTCGCAACCGAAGAGGAACCCACGGGGTCCTCGTGTTTCGATTTCTCCGGCGATGTGTTTGAACCCCACCAGCAGGTCATCGACGACCTGAACGTTGTGTTCTTCGCAGAGGATTCTGACGAGCGGCGTGGTGACGAGTGTGGTGAGCACATAGTCATCGGGAGTGTGCTCTCGGTTGCGGAGCAGGTGATCGAGCAGGATGGCTGCCAGTTGGTTTCCGGTCAGGACGTGCCAATGTCCGGAGTCATCGGGGGCAGCGACGGCGAGTCGATCGGCGTCGGGGTCGGTGGCCATCACGAGGGTCAATCCATCTTTCTGGGCCGCCTGGATCGCCGGCCCGAAGACTTGATGTCTCTCGGGGTTGGGCAGTTGATCGGGGACACGAGCAAAGTCTGGATCGGGTTCAGCCTGAGGCGAGAAAAGTCCGATGGAGTGGAATCCGGCCTGTTTAAGAACGGGCATGACCGAGACGGCTCCGACGCCTTGAAGCGGTGTGTAGAGTCCCTTGAGTCGATTGGGGTCCAGTTCGAGGCGATTGGCGGCGACGGTCCGGACATCGAGGATGGCGTGTTGGTGTGCCTGGTCGATTTCGGGTCCGAGTTGGGTGATCCGTTCATCGGCGACAGCCTGATCGTAGTCGAGTTTGGGGATGGTGGAGCTGTTTGCCACGCAATCGACGATTCCTTGATCGTGAGGCGGCAGGACTTGTCCGCCGTGGGACCAGTAGGCTTTGAAGCCATTGTCGCTGGGCGGGTTGTGCGAGGCGGAGATGACGACACCGGCGACGCAGTCGAGGAATCGGACGGCAAACGACAGAGTGGGAGTGGCTCGGTGGCCGTCGAATTCGAGGACGTGGAATCCGTGAGCGGCGAGGGTGGTGGCGGTCAGCCGGGCGAATTCCAGTGAGCGGTGTCGGGTGTCGTGAGCGACGGCGATGCGGCCTGTGAGGTGTCCGGTTTCCTTGAGATGGCAGGCGAGGCCGTGGGCACTTTCGGCGATGGTGCGGTCATTGATGGTGGCCGTGCCCAGCGGCCCCATCACTCCACGTCGGCCGCCGGTCCCAAAGGGGATCTCTTCCCAGAACAGTTCGACCAGTCGATCGAAGTCATCGGCGTCGACGAGTGCCGCGACGTCATCTGCGAACTCGGCCAGTGCCGGGTCGATGATCCAGCGGGTGATGCGTCGGGCGATCTGGCGATCGATCCGACCGTTCGCAACCGCCTGTTCCAACCGCGCGATGGACGACTGCACGGGCTCGGGTCTCTATGGCGTATCGAGGACAGACAGCCGTCGACTAGCGTTTCTTCTTGGCCCGTTTGCCAGCCGACTTGCCGGCCGTTTTTTTTGCACGGGTTTTGGATTTCCCTGCAGACTTGGCGGATGTCTTTATTCCACTGCTGAAAATCTGATCCCAGCCGTCGCGGAAGTTGTCGTTGGATCCGGTGTGGACCGTGTATCCGGTCATGATGTTGCTGCCACTATTTTGTCGAGGAAAGTCATACAGGTCGGCTCCATTCTGGAAATGCACGGACGGGGGTCAAGGGCTGTGTGGTGAAATTTTGGAACTGGGCCGATCGTTTCGTGACCGGCATCGAAAATCTGTTAGGATGAGATTGATGGAAAGTCCGAGTCGATCGTTGCTGAGTCATCCGCGTCTGTCTCGTCGTCAGTGGTTTCAGGCCGGTTCGATCGGGTTGATGGGCCTGAGTGTGTCGGAGCTTGAGGCGGCTCGTGCGGCAGCCGGTCGATCTTCGAAGATGTCGGTGATTTACTTGTTTCTTTCGGGTGGGCTGGGCCAGCACGACAGTTTCGACCCCAAGCCCGAGGCTCCGGCGAACATCCGCGGCGAGTTCGACCCGATTTCGACTCGAACTCCGGGCCTGCAAATTTGCGAGCACCTGCCAGGCTTGGCGGCATGCAGTGACAAGTGGGCGGTCGTCCGATCGTTGTCTCATACGACGAACGGTCATTCGCTGGGTCATCACATCATGTTGACCGGCCGCAGTGACACTCCACGCGGTTTTTCTTCGAACAAGCCTCAAGCCACCGACCATCCGTCGATCGTGTCTCAGGTGGGTTACCTGTTGCGTGACCGCAGTCGGTTGCCGTCGGCGGCCGTGATCCCCGACCTGTTGACTCATCACAGCGGCTACATCATCCCGGGCCAATTTGGTGGAGTGATGGGTGAGCGTCACGATCCGTGGGTGATCAACGCCTCTCCACAGTGCCAGATGTACGGTGCCTGTCCGAACTGTTTCGACCACCAGCGGCGGCCAATGCAGCACGTGGGCAGCACCGAGTTCGCTCCACCGAACCTGGCGTTGGCCGAGGGTGTGACGCAAAGTCGTCTGGGCGACCGCACGCGGTTGTTGAGTATCGTCGAGCGTCAGCAGAGGCATCTGGATCGGATTGCCACGGTCAGCGATTTGGGTCGTTACCGTGAAAGTGCCATTTCGTTGCTTTCGTCGGGTGGCGTCCGCAAGGCGTTTGACCTGTCGACGGAGCCGTCGGCGGTTCGATCGCAGTACGGCCGTAACCTGTACGGTTCCTCGTGCCTGCTGGCTCGTCGTCTGATCGAGTGTGGTGTGGGCCTGGTGCAGGTGAACATGGGCCGCAACGAGACCTGGGACACTCATGGCAACGCCTTCCCGAGCCTGAAGAACAACCTGTTGCCACCATTGGATCAGTCGGTCGCCGCGTTGGTCAACGATCTCGACGACCGCGGGCTGCTGGATACGACGTTGATCGTGATGGCCGGTGAATTCGGTCGGACTCCGAAGGTGTTCGGGTTGCCTCAGTTTTACGAACTACCCGGCCGGGACCATTGGGGAGCGGTGCAGAGTGTGTTTTTTGCCGGAGGCGGAGTTCGCGGTGGGACGGTGATCGGAGCCAGCGACAAGATTGGTGGCTACCCGAAGGAAGCCAAGCAGACACCCGAGACGATGGCGGCGACGATCTATGATGTGTTGGGGGTGCCTCACACGGCAGCCTGGCACGACGCCGCGGATCGGCCGCACCATGTGTATCAGGCCGAACCGATTGCCGGGCTGTTGGGTTAGTTGGCCTGATGCGAAGGTACCAGGTGCCGTGACAGGCACTCCGGCCAATCCGCCTTCGGCGAACTGTCCGGGTGAGCCAGTTCCTTGTCGACCGAGCGGTTCAATCGACCCAATCGAAGGCGACGTCCCAGTTGGGGACCGAGTGAGTCAGTGCTCCGACGCTGATCCGGTCGACTTGAGTCGCGGCGACTGCGGCGAGCGATTCCAGGTTGATGCCTCCCGAGGCTTCCAGCAGGACATCGGGTGCGGTCTTGTTGCGGATCGTCACGGCCAGGACCAATTCTTCGGTGGTCATGTTGTCCAACAGCAGGATGTCGGGCCGGGCGTCGAGTGCTGGGGCGAGTTGTTCGAGGCTGTCGATTTCGGCCTGTACGGTCACATCGTTGCCGACGGCGGCTCGGGCGGCGGTGATGGCCGAGCCGACTTCGAGCGGGTTGCCTCGGCTGGCGAGGTGGTTGTCCTTGATGAGGACGGCATCGTAGAGTCCCATGCGGTGGTTGGTTCCACCGCCACAGGCTACCGCGTACTTGGCAAGTCGTCGGTAGCCGGGCAGGGTTTTACGAGTATCCAGCAGTTGAGGGATGTTGTTTGTGTTGGCGATGGTGGCCAGGTGACGGTCGGTTTGTGTGGCGATGCCTGAGAGGTAGCCGAGAAAGTTGAGTGCGGTGCGTTCTCCGGCGAGCAGGCTGCGGACCGGCCCGGCGAGCGTTGCCAGGCAGGTGGGTTCGTCGACGCGTTGGCCATCGTTGACGTGCAGTTGGATCTGGACGAGCGGGTCGAGGTCGATGAAGAGTTGAGCGACCAGTGGCAGGCCGCAGACGACACCACCGTTTCGACTGCGGATGTCGACCTGTCCATGGGCGGCCTGATCGATCAGCGAGTTGGCGGTCAAATCGCCCGGCTGCCCGTGTTGGATCTGTTCACCGAGGTCTTCGTCCCAGGCCAACCGGATCAATTCGGCCGCCGCCAGTTCTTCACTCGGACCGTACTCCGGAGCGGTTGGACCGGTCATTTCAGACGATTGTCGGTTTGAGTTCATCGTGGGTGTTGAAGCCGCCTTGTCGCCGGGCGACAACTGGTGTTTGATGGCGAGCGGACCTGGTCCAATCGGCCGCAAGGAGTGGATGCCATGATTGTCGGCGTACCGCGTGAGATCAAGCAGGACGAATACCGTGTGGCGATGTTGCCGGTGGGTGTCGAGGAGTTGGTGCAGGACGGACACCGTGTGCTGGTGGAAACTCGGGCTGGTCAGGGGAGCGGGATTCCTGACGACGAGTACTTGGCGTGTGGTGCTGAGATCGTCGATTCGTCCGAGCAGGTTTGGTCGGACGCTTCGGTGGTGATCAAGGTCAAGGAGCCTCAGCCGATCGAGATCGAGCAATTGCGGCCGGGCCAGTTGTTGATGACCTATTTCCATTTCGCTGCGGCTGCCGAGTTGGCCGATGGTGTGATCGATTCGGGGGCCACGGCGGTGGCATACGAGACGTTGCGCGGTCCGGGCGGCGACCTGCCGTGTTTGACTCCGATGAGCGAGGTGGCGGGTCGGATGAGTATCCAGGAGGGTGCCAAGTATCTCGAGCGGCCCCAGGAGGGTCGAGGGATCCTGCTGGGTGGTGTGCCCGGTGTTCGGCCGGCTCACATCGTGATTCTCGGAGGCGGAGTCGTCGGCAAGAACGCCGCTCAGATAGCAGCCGGATTCCAGGCCGACGTGACGATTCTGGACATCAACGTGGATCGATTGAGATATCTGGCGGACATCATGCCGGCGAACGTGAACACGATGTTCAGCGATCGGCACACGGTCCGCGAGCAGTTGGCGTTGGCCGACCTGGTGATCGGTGCGGTGTTGATTCCGGGAGCGAAGTCTCCTCGGTTGGTGTCCGCCGCCGACCTGGGCCGGATGAAACCGGGCGCGGTGATCATCGATGTGGCGATCGACCAGGGCGGTTGCGTGGAAACCGCTCGACCGACAACTCATTCGGACCCCACCTACATCGAGCAGGGGATCGTTCATTATTGTGTGACGAACATGCCTGGAGCGGTGGGTCGGACGAGCACTTACGCGTTGTGCAACGTGACGTTTCCCTACATCCGGCGGATCGTCAACGACGGTCTCGCAGGGGCCGTCGCGGCCGATGGCGGCTTGGCCGAAGCGGTGAATGTCCACGAGGGTCGGGTGACCAATGGGGCGGTGGCCGAGGCGTTGGGTTTGAGTTTCGAGGCATTTGGTGAGTCGGCAGGTTGAGTCGTCCGAGAGAGTTCGGGTGGTTGGGTCGTTGGCGGGAGCTGTTGCCGGTGATGACACGTCGCGACTGGCTAGTGGCGATTGTCCCGTTGGGGCTGTGGTTGGCTTTGTTCGGCCGTTATTTGTTTGCCGGTGACGGAGTGGCTCCGGCCGAACGCGACGGCGACTTCTTTCTGTTCACCTACCCGCTGGCCGACATGGCCTTCGAGATGCTTGGCCACGGCACGATTCCTCACTGGAATCCCTACACCGATTGCGGCGTGCCGTTGTTGATCAGCGTACAGCAGGGCGTGCTGTATCCTTTGAACTGGATTCACCTGCTGGTTTCGACCGAGCGAGCGTTTTGTCTGTTACTGGCTGGTCACACGTTGCTGGCTGGTGTGGGCACCTGGCGTTATTGCCTCGGGCGGGGGTTGTCGAGCGAGGCCGGTGCAGTGGCGGCGATGGTGTTTGTGGGAGGTGGAACGGGGTTGGTTCATTTCCATGAGGGCCAGGCGATGGTCGTATTTTCGATCGCTTGGTGGCCGTGGATTCTCTGCCAGCTGGATCGTTTGCGACTGCGTTGTGATGCAGGTGAGGTGTCCGTTCTGGCGGTGCTCCTGGCTCTGCAGTTCCTGGCCGGCTTCCCACTGTTCACATTGGTCATGGCCTGGTTGATCCCGGTGTACTTGTTGTTGTTTACGGTGGACTGGTCGCAAAGGCTGTCGCGGATCAACCTGAGACGTGTTGCCGCTGCCGGCTTGTCGGCTGTCCTGGCCTTGGGCCTGGTGGCGGCGATGTTGTGGCCGGCTGTCGAGTTTCTGGACCAGGCTCATCGTGGCAAGTTGTCTTTGTCGCTGGCCGAGTCGCACTCGGTCCCGGCTGCCCACTGGGGCCGGGCCATTGTGCCTGGCCTGTTCGGTGATCCGGTGACCGACACCTACTGGGGTGATCCTCAGCACTGGAACATGCTGATCCACGGGGGAGCATTGGGCTTGGTGTTGGCGTTGGCTGGTCTGTTCGGTCGTCGTCGTTTGGAGACACTTTGGTGGGCGTTGATGGCGGCCGGTTTGGTTTCGTACTGCCAAGGGGGTGTGGTCTTTACGGTCTGTTACCTGTACCTGCCCGGTTTTGACCTGTTCCGTCGTCCGGTGGTCCTGCGGCTGTTCCTGTTGTTTGCGGTGTCGATGCTGGCGGCTTTGGGTTGTGACCGATTGCGAGAAGAATCGTCGGGTCGTTGGATCCGTCTGGTGATGGCTGTGGCCGTCGGGCTGGGAGTGACGGGCGTGATCTACGGGATGGCGGGCCGGTTGGGGTGGATCGATCCGCCCGGCTGGTGGATCGAGTTGGTGCGGGCATCTGTCGGAGCCGGCGACCTGGCAATTCGAGCGGACTGGCAACGTGAGCGATTTGCCGACCTGTCGGGCGAGTTGGCCGTGGTGGCTGCAGTTGTTCTGTCCGCTGGCCTGGCATTCTGGTTGTCACGATGGCGTCGGCGACCGTCCTGGCTGGCGGCCGGGTTACTGGGGGGGATGGCCATCGAGTTGTTCGTCTTCGGATCGCCGTGGTTGGAAACATCGATGGTGCGTGACAAGGTGGCACCTTCGCATCGAGTGGCCGAGGCATTGGCCGACCGGTCGGGTGATTTCCGACTGGCGTGTCTGTGTGACGAGTCGTCGAAGCTGTTCAACCGGTTTTCGATCGACCGATTCGAGACTCCCGGCGGCGCCGAGGACCTGATCCCTCGGCGATACAGCAATTTCCTGTTCGCCATTTCCGGTCAACCTCCGTTCCTGCAGCATGTCTTCGCATTTGGACCCGATACGCCGCGGCCGGTGAAACGAAGTTTCCTGGACCTGTTGGGCGTCCGATACTATGTCTGTCGGCGTGGAGCTCATCAGGGCGACGCGTCCGATCTGGCGGGCGATCGGCCGGTGAAGTTGGACGTGTTTCGTTACCGGGGCGTGGATTACGACCTGTTCGAGAATTCGACGGCGAGGCCTCGAGTGGTGATTGTGCATGATTGGCGTCAGGAGCCATCGCTGGCGAGTCTTGAGGCGACGGTAGAGTCTGAGCAGGAGTTGCTGGTTGTGTTGGAGGAATTGTTTCGGCCATTGATCGAAGAGGGGTTCGAGGGTGGGACGTTTGTCGAGGTCGCATTGCCTGCTCCCGAGCAGTTGGTGGTGAATGCGGGAGGTACGGATGTCGCCGACAGCGTGACGTTGCTCGAACGAACCGCACACCGAGTCACCGTTCGAGTCAAGCAGGCTCGAGCCGGACTGGTCGTCTTCAGTGACAGTTGGACACCCGACTGGAAGGCGACCGTCGATGGACGTCCCGGGAAGGTTGTGCCGGCCAACCTGTTCATGCGTGCGGTGCCGTGTCCGGCGGGTGAGCACACGATCAGTGTTTATTACCAGTCGGACAGTTTCGAACGAGGGTCGATCGTGTCGTTGGTGTCCTTGCTGGTGTGCCTGATGTTATTTGCGGCCGGTCCATTCGGGCGACGGTTCCTGCGATCGGGGGCGACCGAGGGATGATCGTGCCGTCTTCGGGTAGTTTTGTACGAGTGTTGACCCTTGGGGCTGTCTGTCTGGCAGCCACTGTCGGCGGTTGTGGTTCTGGGGATGATGATCGTGGTGTGGCGGGTCGGTCGACGTCCGGTTCGACCGTGGCGGTTGCCGGTCGTCGCAGTTCGGGGCCACCTCGACCGATGTTGAAGGTGCCTCGAGACGATGGCAGCGGCGACTTCGAGATGCTCGAGATGGCGGCTGGTGATCTGCGAGTCGCCGCCTGGGACAATTCGTATTCACCAGCTCAGCTCAGCGGTCTGAGATCTCTGTACAACCTCCGTGATGCTCCGGACTATGACGCGTTTTCGGTGGCATTGAATTTCGAGCATGTGATCAGCGGTCACCACCGGCCCGAGAACGATTTCAGTCCTCGGCATGGACCGTATCGACTGAAGCAGATCGACGAGACGACTGTCGAGTGGGTTCGTCGGTCCGGGGACAGTCCGTGGAAGTTGGAGAGCACGATGCGGGCGACTCTGAGTGGGTCGTCGGCGATTGATTTCCAGTTCCGCTGCACGCCTCGCGACGCGAGTCTGTTTGGCGAGCACGGTTACGCGGTGTTGTTCTGGGCCAACTACATGAATCCGTTGACCGAGATCGCGATGCATTTCCGGGGCGTGACGGGTCCAGAATCGGAGCCAGAGTGGGTGTCGGTCGAGGCATCTCGGACCGATTTCCTACACCGTCATGGCGGAGTCTACCGCAGTCGGGACTCGAAGCGACTGGCGTATGCCGATGACCACAAGTCGCCGTGGAACGTGGCCAGTTACGAGTACCCCCGTTTCATTCGGCCGTTCTACTACACCCGAGCCGATCACGGGATGGTGTTGATCATGATGTTCGACCGGATGGTGACCGATCGTGATGAGATCCGTTTTGCGATGTACCGGTTCCAGGTCAAGGCTCGGTCACGTCGTCCGGCATGGGACTTTCAGTACGTGATTCGTCAGGTGCAGACGGACCGCGAGTATGGATTCCGTGGCCGGTTGGTCTGGAAGACGTTCGTCAGCGGGTCGGACTGCGAGGCGGAGTACGAGCGTTGGCTCGCGAGTTGGGATCAGTCGCCAGCGAGTTTGCGGACGGACAGTTTGCGGACAAACGGTTCGAGGTAGGCGGCCTTTTGGCGGCAGCCGTCTGGCGAGAGGTGGCAGTCGTCGACCCAATTGCCGGCCGAGACGGTCGACGCAGGGAACGGTGCGAGCGTGACGTCGAGTTGATTGGCGATGGCCTGGAGCACCAGGGCGTGTTGTTGGATCTGATCGACGTCCTCGGAGGTCAGGGCGTGTTGTGATTCGAGTCGGAAGGGGACCAGAACTGGCAGGGCGTTGTCGGCCTGAACCAGTTGGACGAGTGACTGGATGTTGTGTTGAAACGCGGGGCGGTCGGTCCGTGTTTCCGGGAACCAGCGGCTGTCGGGTGGCGTGTTGTGGGGTCGTTCGAGAGTCTGAGAGCTCGGGGGTTGTCCTTTGACGAGCGGGATCAGGACCAACGCGGCCAGTCGGCTTTGCAGCAACTGGCGTCCTGCAGGTCCCCACATCTCAGGCATGTTCATCGGCTTGCGCCAGTGGCTGTAGTCGGGGTGGTAGTGGCCTCGACCGATGGCCAATGCGTCATTGCCTCCGGTGTGGATGATCACGATGTCGGGTTGGTAGTAGTGGAACTTGAAGTGGTAGTGAGTGATCAATTCGGCGGACGTACCAAAGGGCAGGCCGGCGTTGATCACTTCGTACCGCCGTGTGTCTGTGGGTGTGTTGCTGTTGAGGATTCGTTCGAGTTGAGCGGGGTAGGCGTGCTGGGCCGAATCGACTCCCCAGCCGTAGGTGGTCGAGCCGCCCAGGCAGAGGACACGGATGATGCCGGGCGTTCTGGCGAGTGTCACGGGGCGACCGCGGTAGCCCTGTAGGTTGTGGTCGAGTTCACCGGTCCTGGAGCGATGACCGGGTGCTGGTGAGTAGAGCAGGTAGGGTTGCGGGATCGAGCGTTGGAATGCGGCTTCGGGCAGCAGTTCCCCGGCGAGGGCGGCTCGAATCGGCTCGAGTGATCGGGCTGGCCCTCTGCGAAACAGCATTCGCGCAACACCCTCGGCCAGCATCAACCCGATCATCAGCCCCAGCCCGACGGCCAGCCATCGCCATCGTCGTTTCGAGCCGGTTGATTGAGTTGAGTCAGGGGGTGTTTGGGAGGCGGTCATCAGCGGTGTCTTTGGGGTGATCTCATGCGCAATGTGTACAACCGGATGGAGGACCGTGAAATCGGCTGGTGCCAGGCAGGATTTCGAACCGTTATCCTAACCTCTGGACCAACCCGTCATGTACGCTGATATGTCGTGAGTCGGCACAATCGGCATCAGGATGCGATAGTTCGGGCGGTCCGGTCCATCACGACACGGGACGGCACGTCAGGTTGACGGTTGGGGTACAGCGTTGGAGAGCGAACAACTGACGACCGGGCGACGTCGACGACTGCACAAGGGACTGGGTCTGCTGTGCGGTCTGGTCGTGGCATTTGTGATTGGTGAGTCGGCTGTGCGTGTGTTGGACCTGCCGCCACGGCCCTTGCCTCGCCTGGCAGCTGGCTATTACGAACTTTCGCCCAATCGCCTGTTGAAATTCCGCTACCGTGCAGGGACGTTGCCCGAGGATATTGCCGAGCCGGGCGATCATCTCGGTTTCCGAATCAATTCGGCTGGCTTCCGTGACGTCGAGCACGAGGTCATCAATTCCGATGGCCGTCATCGGATCGTGGTACTTGGCGATTCGATCACCGCGGGTGTTGGAGTCTCTGACCCGGAGGCCGTGTTCACTCGTCGACTCGAGAGACTGCTCAACGCCAGCCAAGGTGTCAGGTCCTGCGAGGTGATCAACCTGGGCGTTGGTGGCTACCACACATTGCAGGAGACCGAGACGCTACGGGTGTCGGGGCTGGAGTATCGACCTGACCACGTCGTTGTTGCCTTTTGCGTCAATGATCTGGCTTGGGACTCTGACGGACAGGTACTCGAGGAGTTGCGCAACCAGCTACCGCCAGAGCAGCAGAGTGTGTTGTTGCGAGGTTGGCGAAGCAGTGGATTGGTCGACTTCGTGGTGTCGCAGTCGCGTCTGGGTTTCTTTGTCTACCACCGGTTCAACAGACTGGACGGATTTCTGGATTTGGAGTGGCGACGCGAGAGTCGATCGGGGCACGTGGGGACTCCGTTGCGATTGGGTCTCGAGCAACTGGAGTCATTGGCTGCTGAGGGTGGATTTCGGTGTCATCTGTTCCTCGTGCCGGCCTTCGACCGTCCTTTTGATGAGTACGCTCATGCGGATCTCCATCATCGGGTGCGCGAGCAGGCTGCCCGCTGGCGGGGCCTGGCCGTGGTGGATTTACTCGAGGGGTTTGGTGAGCAGGAGCTCGAGGCGTCCGATCTGTCTCACGACGGGTTGCATCCGAATCGTGCGGGTCACGAGATCCTGGCCACATTGATACATCGTCATCTCGAACCGATCGTGACCGATGGTGTTTTGGAGGTTCGTTCGCGATGAACATTCTGGGCCTTTCGGGTGGAATCAAGATCGGCAACCAGGACGGTGCGGCGGCCTTGGTGGTCGACGGTCGTCTGGTTGCGGCGGCTGAGGAGGAGCGATTTCTGGGCATCAAGTTTGCCAACGGCCAACTGCCAAGAAACGCCATCGTCTATTGTCTGGCCGAGGCCGGTTTGTCGGTCGAGGATCTTGATGTGGTCGTCTTTGCCGGAGCGACTTACGAGCGGTTCGAGGAGATCCTGGCCGACTACTTTGTGTTTCAGTTCGGGCACGCGCCGCCGGTCGTCCTGGTCGACCATCATTCGGCCCATGCTGCCAGTGCCTGGTACGGCACCGACTGGGACGAGGGCCTGGTGCTGACGATGGACTTTTCGGGCGACCGCAAGGCGACGACGGTCAGTCGAGGTGGTGCGGACGGGTTGGTCGAGATCGAAGTGATCCACAAGCCGAATTCGCTGGGCATTTTTTATTCAGCCATCACTCAGTACCTCGGTTTCCAGCGTGACAGTGACGAGTACAAGGTGATGGGGATGGCCGCCTACGGTGAGCCTCGGTTTGATCTCGACGCGTTGCTTGGGATCACATCCGACGGCTACGAGTTGGCGGAGGGGTTCGTACGCGGCATCTCGTCCGATTTGCCGTCACCTTCGAAGCAGGAGCGTCTGTACGGCGACTTGCCGGTCCCGGTGTCGCCACGTTCACCGGGCACTCCGATCACTCAGGATCACTTTGACCTGGCCGCTTCGGCTCAGCAGCAACTCGAGCGAGCGGTATTGAGTCTGCTGGGTCATCATCTGGAGTCGACCGGACTGAGCCGTGTGGCGATTGCCGGCGGCGTGGGATTGAATTGCCTGATGAACCGTTCGATTCGCGATCACGATGCAGTGTCGGACCTGTTCGTGCCGCCGGTTTGCAGCGATGCCGGGTTGGCCTTGGGCGGCGCGTTTCTGGAATCGAGGCGACGGGGTGATGTGCCCGAGACGTATCGTCATGCGTTCTGGGGTCCCGAGTTTTCGGCCTCGGAGATCCGCAAGGTGCTGGATCGGGCGCGTGCGGACTACCGCGAGGTCGAGGATCCGGGCGTGGCGGCGGCCGAGTTGATCGAGCGAGGCGCGATCGTGGGTTGGTTCCAGGGACGGATGGAGTACGGTCCTCGGGCCTTGGGTTGCCGGAGCATCCTGGCGAGTCCACGTCGGGCCGAGATGAAGGACGAGATCAACGCGAGGATCAAGTTCCGCGAGGAGTTTCGGCCGTTGGCTCCGAGTGTTCGTCATCACGAGGGGTCTCGGTTCTTCGCCGACTACTCCGATTCTCCCTACATGACCCAGTGTTTCGAGGCGACCCGGGAGACGGCTTGCGAGGCTCCGGCGGTCGTGCATGCGGACGGGACCAGCCGATTGCAGAGCGTGCATCGGGCGAGCAATCCGGGCTACGATGAGTTGATTGCCGAAGTCGGGCGTCGTACGGGCTTGCCGATGGTGCTCAATACCAGCCTGAATGCCTACAACGATCCGATGGCCTGCCAACCACATCAGGCCTTGAGGACGTACTTTGTGACGGGGCTTGATGCGATCGTGCTCGGGCCGTTTGTCCTCGAGAAGTCCAATCAGCGGGTGCCTGACTGATGGCGCATGTCCGAGTTATTCCGACGTTGTTGTTGACCGAACGGGGCATTGTCAAGACGGTCGGTTTTGACGATCCGACCTACATCGGTTGTGCGGTCAATGCCGTGCGAGTCTTCAACGCCAACGACGTGGACGAGTTGATCCTGCTGGACATTGAGGCGACGGTCGAGGGTCGGATTCCGGACGTCGAGCGGGTCGGGGAGATTTGTGACGAGAGTTTGATGCCGGTGGCGGTTGGCGGCGGGTTGCGGGATGTGGAAGCGGTTCGCGAGATATTGGCGTGCGGAGCCGACAAGGTGGTGTTGAACAGTTCGGCGATTGAAGTACCGGGCCTGGTTCGCGAGTGTGCCGAGAAGTTTGGCAGCCAGTGCGTGGTGGTGTCGCTGGACGTGCGTCAGAGCGAAAAGAGCTACGAGGTGTTCACTCGACGGGGGACATTGGGAAGCGGGCAGAGTGTCTGCGAAGTGGCTGTGGCGATGCAGCAGCAGGGAGCCGGCGAGATCCTGATTAACTCGATCGATCGAGACGGCAGTTGGGAGGGTTACGATCTGGAGCTGGTTTCGCAGGTCGCCGCGGCGGTCGGTGTGCCGGTGATCGCTCTGGGTGGAGCTGGTAGTGTGAGTGACCTGGGCCGAGCGGTTCGCGAGGCGGGCGCTTCGGCCGTGTCGGCTGGCAGCTTGTTTGTGTATCACGGCCGACGACGTGGCATCCTGATCACCTTTCCGACTCAGGCAGAACTCACCGAGGCCCTGGGGGCCGACAGTGTGCGGGAGCGGGTATGAGTGTGTTGCCGGTGGAGGGTGACGTGTGCTGGTGCAGTCGCTGCGTGATGCACGACGGCATCGATGGCGTCGTGTTGGATACCCGGGGGGTTTGCAACCACTGTCATCTACACGACAAACTCGATCGACTCTACCCACTGACCGACGTCGGCCATGCCGAGTTGTTGAAGATCGTCGCGAAGATCAAGCGTCAGGGGCGGGGCAAGACCTACGACTGCATCGTGGGGATCAGCGGCGGTCGGGACACGTGTTATTGTTTGTACAAGTGCAAGGAACTGGGGCTGCGGCCTCTGGCGGTGCATTTCGACAATGGGTGGGATTCCGAGATTGCCAAGACCAACCTGCGTCGGGTGCTCGAAGGGCTTGATGTCGACCTGCACACCGTGGTGGCCGACTGGGAGGAGTCTCGGGAACTGACCAACTGCACGATCCGGGCCTCTCTGCCCTACATCGACATGACCGACGATGTTGGAATCGTCAGTGCGTTGTATCGCACAGCGGCACTCGAGGGGATCGGCTGGATCATCCACAGTCATTCGTTTCGATCCGAGGGGATCAATCCGCTGCGGTGGAACTACATGGACGGACGGCTGGTGCGGCAGATCATCAAGCGGTTTTGCCGGAGGAAGTTGAAGTTCTTCGAGAACGTCGAATTGAGGCATTTTTTCTGGTGGATATTCGTCAAGCGGATCAAGACCTTCACGATCACCAATTACTACGATGACCTGGGTGAGAGGGTCGACGAGTTTCTGAGCGAGAACTACGGTTGGCAGGGGACTGGCGGGTGGCACTTCGACAACGAGATTTTCGGGCTGGCGTGTCATTACTCGCGGGTAAAGTTCGGGATCGACTGGCGGATTCCCGAGTTCGCTGCGTGGGTCCGGACCGGCGAGATGACTCGGGAGGCGGCGTTGGAGGAATTGGCCGAGATTCCGGCGATCGAGAGCGACGAGATTGTCGGTTATGGTTTGAAGAAGCAGGGGATTGATGAGGAGGAGTGGCAGGAGATTCTGGCGGCCGAGCCGAAGTACTTCACCGATTACCCGACGTACTACCCGGTCTTGAAGTTGTTGAGTCCGTTGATCTGGCTATTGGGTCGGCTGCACATCCTGCCGGCTCATACTTACGAGAAGTTTTTTGCGACCTGATTCGAGATGTTGCGCAAGTCCATGACCAGCCAATCTCACATCCCGACATCGGCCGACCCGATCCGCA
>Ga0209402_10002165_pt1 | contig 20150 bp, 17 predicted proteins | sample ArcticOcean_MG_C_3_FD_187437 | JGI IMG/M metagenome (GOLD analysis project Ga0209402, IMG submission 187437) | Marine microbial communities from western Arctic Ocean - ArcticOcean_MG_CB8_126 (SPAdes) (version 2) | ecosystem: Environmental > Aquatic > Marine > Oceanic | place: Arctic Ocean... | reverse complement strand
TTAATTTGCTCTGCGCTAGCTGCGTGAGGTAAAGCCGAAAATATGACATCACATTTTTGAGATATAGATTCTTTTATATCTATATCAATATTATATAGATGAGGGAAAACTTCTCTTAAACTCTTGCCTGCCATGCTTCTACCTGTAACTTCTACGATTTCAACCGATTTATGATTATACAAGAGTCTAGCCAATTCAGATCCTCCGTACCCCGTTACATTTATTATTCCAACTTTAATCATTGTTTTATGAGAATTAATTAAGAAACAAAATTATACTTTTTATAAATATTTTTTTCTACTTGTATTAATGTATAAATTTTATAATAAAAATCATGGCTATATTCTGAATAGTTATAAAAACATTTATTTGATATTCATTAAATAGCTTTACACTCAATTAATACATAATTAATATTTAAATAACAAAATATAATGTACCTTATAAAACATTCATTCCTATAGAGTTTGCAACAGTGTTAAAAAAAGATCGTGCTAATTTCATTCTAAATCGGCTTAATGAAATCTATCCCAAAACTCCGATTCCATTAATTCACAAAAACAAATTTGAATTACTGATAGGAGTATTACTTAGTGCTCAATGTACGGATAAAAAAGTAAATGAAGTTACTCCTCATTTATTTTCTTTAGCAAATAATGCGAAAAAAATGATGAAAATTAAAATCGAAGACATTCTTTCAATCATCCGTCCATGCGGTCTAGCGCCACAAAAATCTTTAAACATCTCAAATCTTTCTAAAATACTTGTTGAAAAACATAATGGGAATGTGCCTGGAAATTTTATTGATTTAGAAAATTTACCGGGTGTAGGACACAAAACTGCTAGTGTAGTAATGTCGCAAGGATTTGGTCATGCTGCATTCCCTGTTGACACACACATTCATCGACTTGCACAAAGATGGGGACTTACAAAAGGTAAAAATGTATCAGACACAGAAAAAGATTTGAAAAAATTATTTCCTAAACAGAGTTGGAATAAATTACATTTACAAATTATATTTTATGGAAGATCACACTGCACAGCTAGAGGTTGTGATGGAACAATCTGTGAAATTTGTAAAAAATGTTATCCAAAAAGGAAAAAAGCTTTTAAAACTAATAAAGCTTAATTTTTAAATAAAATTTTCATTTGTTAATAGGTTGAATATAAATACTATAAACTTTACACTATTCAAACTATTTAGTGAAAAATAGATTTTATAGAATTAGGAGTAGTAATGAAATTAGCAGTAGTAACAGACAGTGTTTCAGATATTTCGCCAGAAATAGCAAAAAAACTTAAAATCACAGTAATCCCTTTAACAGTTATTTTTGGAACCGAGCAATATTTAGATGGAATCGAATTATCAAACACAGATTTTTTCAATAGATTAAATTCTGATGCTAATCATCCATCGACTTCCCAGCCTTCACCAGACGCGTTTGTTAAAGCATATGAAAAACTTTTGAAAAAAGATTTTGAGATATTATCTGTTCATGTGTCCGCAAAATTAAGCGGAACAATAAATTCAGCTGAGCAAGCAATAAAAATGCTAGATACTAAAAAAATTAAAATTGTCGATACTGGAACTGCATCTATGGCTCAAGGATTAACTGCTATGAGCGCTGCAAGAGCTGTAAACAGTGTTAAATCCTTAGAAGAATTAGAAAAAATTGCAATAGATACCGCAACTAAAACCAAAGTGTTTGTAGCGATGGACACTATGGAATTTCTTCGCAGAGGTGGACGTATAGGAAAAGCAAAAGCAATGCTTGGTTCAATTTTAAATATTAAACCAATAATAACAACAGTAGATGGAGAAATTGTCCCACACAGCAGAGCTAGAACAATAAAAAAAGCTATATCGACAATGATTAAAGATATGGGGGATATTAATTCAGTTTCTGAAATAGCAATTCTACATGGAAATGTACCAGAAGCAGCTAATGAAATTGTTGAACAAATAGACAGTGAAAATTTAGATCAACCAATAACAGTAACTGGGATAGGCCCAGTGGTTGGTACCCACGCAGGTCCTGGGTGTATTGCCATAGCATTTTCTAGTAAATAAATATTTTTAACTATTTACCTATATTTGCTTCCATTACTCTCATAGTGTTGAGACCTATTATTTTCTGTATATCACCATCAGAATAACCTCTTCTCATAAGTTCTTCTGTGATACTAGGAAATTTCGTGCAATCTTCAAGCCCTACTGGGCCTTCGGGGATACCATCAAAATCCGAGCCTAATCCTACATGATCTATCCCTGCCACTTTAACCATATGATCTATGTGGTCAACGACATCATATAAAGTAGGTAAAGGCAAATCTTTTCTAACAATTTCATATCTTGTTTTGATATTTTGAGCTTCAATTTTAATGAATTCATTAGATTTATCAAAATGTCCACTCGGCGATCTTTTAGCCATTCTTTCTAAATCATCAATTTCTTCCCACATCTGATTTTCTAAATTCTGATTTGCTACTCTTAATTCTTCTCCAACAAAACCTGGATAAAAGTTAACACACACCACTCCACCATTTGTTGCCACTGCTTTAAGCATATCATCTTTCATATTTCTTGGATGTTTGCATATTTCCCATGAAGATGAATGTGAAGCCATTAATGGCTTGTTAACAACTTCTATAGTATCCCAAAATGTTTTATCTGAAACGTGTGAAACATCAACTACCATGCCAAGTTTATTCATCTCTTTTACTACCTCTACTCCAAATAAACTTAATCCATTGCTCTTAGAAGCATCAGTAGAACTATCAGCCCAGTTATTAGTATTAAAATGGGTAAGTGTTATATATCTAACACCCAAATCCCAATATTGCCTTAGTACTGCAAGATTATCATTAATAGCATGACCGCCTTCAATACAAGGGACAACAGCATGTTTGCCTTGTTTAACCATATTTCTGCAATCCTCTGCTGTTAAAGCAATTCCGATTTGCTCGGGATGCATTTTTTCAAATCTTTTTAAAGCATCAATCAATACTAGCGATCTATCTATAGTTTCTTTTTTCGCAATATAACCTGAATACACAAAACAAGACCACCATTGAACTCCTAATCCGCCTTCGAATATCCTAGGTAAATCCAAATGCCCATCTTCTAATCGTTTAGATATATCTACTCCTTGATCTTCGATAGGATAGTTACCTCTAGCTCGGTCAGGGTCATCATGAATTCCGTGTGTATTATTTGTAGGATCAACCATTCTACTTATAGTATCTGCATGAGTATCTACAACAATGGAATTGAAATGTAATTTTCTAGCTTTGTCTTTTAACTCTTGCTCTTGTTTGCTTGTCATATCTTTCCCCTTACACATTTATTTATAAATTTTTATTTATTGCTCTAATTATAGATTCTGGTTTAATTGGTAAATCATAAATTCTTTTTCCAATTGCATTATAAACAGCATCCGACACAGCTGCTAATGGAGGAACAATATTTGATTCACCAACTCCTTTTACGCCGAAAGGATGGTTGGGGTTATTAACTTCGATAATTACAGGATCAATCATAGGTAAATCAAGAGAAGTAGGCATTCTGTAATCAAGAAAACTATTGTTTTTCATTTCTCCATCAATCATAAAATATTCTTCATTTAAAGCCCATCCTATACCCTGAGTAGTACCTCCTTGAATCTGCCCTTCAACATATCCAGGATGAATGGCTCTTCCAACATCTTGGAAAGCTGTGACTTTTAAAATATCTACTTTACCTGTGTCAGGATCTACTTTTACATCAATTATATTAGCAGCATAAGAACCTTCTTGTCCCGCAGGGTTTATATGTGATTTCCCTGTAATTGGGCCTCCTGTATCTCCTAATATTGGTGCTATTTCTTTTAAAGACAATTGTAATTCCGGATCATTCTTATGATACAATACTCCTTCACTGTAATTTATATTTTCTTCCAAAGTATCCCATATCAAAGCTGCTCTCTTTATAAGTTGGGATTTAATATCGTTTGCTGTGTGATAAGCAGCAAATCCAGTCTTGAAAGTAACCCCGCTACCTCCTGTTGATGAAGTAAATCCAATCGTGTCAGTATCCCCTATTTGTGGCATCACATTTTCAACAGGAATTTCTAAAACTTCTGCAAATTGTTGAGCAACAGATGTGCGGCTACCACCTATGTCTACGGATCCTTCGATTAAAGAAAAATTACCATCAGGAAGCATATTTGAAATCACACTAGATAAGCCTGAGTTATTTCGGCAGAAACCTAAAGATATACCTCTTCCAATATATTCTCCCTCAGGTAATGGCATTGAATAATGAGGATGATTTCTAATGTTTTCCATTACATCAATGGCACCAATAGTTCCATTTACGACTCCATCTGCTCTTCTAGTACCATTTTTAGCCGCATTTATAATTCTCAATTCAACAGGATCTATTCCTAACTCGTCAGCAATTTCATTAATCATACTTTCAACTGCGAACATAGATATCGGGGATCCCGGTGCTCTATAAGCTGTAGTTTTAGGTTTATTAGTAACAATATCATATCCATGGATCTGAACATTTTCTACTGTATATGGAGAAAATATTGCTGATGCAGCTCCACTTACAGGTGCTCCTGGAAATGCTCCTGCTTCAAGTAGCATAATTGCTTTCCCAGCATTTATTTTACCTTTGGAGTTATATCCAATTAAAATTTTCTGATAACTACCAGAAGTTGGGCCTGTTGCTTCTAATACTTCAGCCCTACTCATAGTCATTTTTACAGGATAGCCTGTTTTTTTTGAAAGAATAGCCGCTAAAGGTTCTAAGTAAGCAGACAGTTTTCCTCCAAATCCTCCTCCGATTTCCATCGGAATTACAGTTACTTGCGAATTAGAAATTCCCAATACTGCAGCAACTGAATCTCGAATTCCAAAATGGCCTTGGCTACTACACCAAACTGTTAATCGATCATTTGGCCTCCACCATGCAGTTCCATTAGTAGGTTCAATATATCCTTGATGTACAGTTTTCGTTCTAAATTCACGTTCCATAATATTTTCTGATTCTTCTAGAGCTTTATCAACATCACCTAATTTATATACTTCAATATTCCCAATATTTGTTCCTTTTTCACTTATATCTAATTCATCATCAGTTTTTTGCCAATTTTCATGTAAGATATCTGAATCTATTTGAATTGCTTCTTCTACATTAGAAGCATAATTTAATACTTCATATTCTATTTTCACTAACTCAAGTAATTCTTCTGCATGATCAGGGCTACTTGAAGCGACAGCTAATATAGGATGTCCTTTGTAAAGCACTTTGTCACTCGCTAAAACATTTGGGATTCTTACTTGTCCATATAATGGATCTTTTGTAATTTCAGGCGCAGGAGCAAGATCTTTTGCGGTTACTACAGCCTTACAATCGGGATGATTGATTAAATCATTTATATCAATAGATTTTATCCTTGCGTGAGGATGAGGACTTCTTAAGACTTTACCATACAACATTCCTGGTAAAGTCATATCTGCTCCATAAAGAGCTCTTCCAGTAACTTTGTCATTCCCGTCATGTCTTACGGGCGATTTACCAATAACTTTAAATTTCATTTCCGTAGTCATTTAAACTCCTTGCTCACTTATATATATAATAGTATTTTAAACATGAAAATAAAACAATAATTTACTCGACGGTATATGAATCCAATATTTTCAAAATTTCTGTTGATTGAGTTTGTTCCGCGCCCACTTTCTCATCACCATATTTTAAACTGACTTTAGCCAATTCAATATATAAAGGTAAAATTTCAGAATTAGTATCCTTAAGAGCTTTTAAGTGCATTTTAATTGTATCAATATCTCCTCTTACATATGGGCCAGCCATAGATTGAGGTATCCCTAATTCTAATATATTCTCGCAGCTATTTATCATCATCGGAATTAATGATTGAGCTCCAGATTTTCTATCTAATCCGATTTTACTCCAAATATCCGAAATCGCAGAAGCTAGTCCAAGTAATAAATTTCCTGCCATAACTCCAGATAAATGATATAAAGATCGAAAATCAGAATTGATTTCAATGGGATGAGATTGTAAATCTGATAACAATTTTTTTATATATTTTTTAGTTTGTAAATCACCATCTATTCCAAAAGTTACATTTTTCAAATTTTTACTACCTAAGTCCATATCAGAAAAAGGATATAATGGATGCATACTACCCACAAAAGCACCATTTTCTTTAGCTTTAGACAACACATCTAAATCAGATACTCCTGAGCAATGAATAATAATTTGATTGTTTGTCCAATCTACTGAATCTGTAATTTCTTTAATATTCTTATCTGGAGTAGTAATAAAAATTACATCTGAATTGTGAGCAACTTCTTGATAATTATTTGCAGAAGATGCTCCAGTCAGTTTTGAAGATAAATTATTAGTAGATTGAGTAGTCCTACTATATATTTTCGAAAAAGTGTAACCCAAAGAATCTAAAGCAATAGAAATTGCTCCACCTAATGAGCCTGCTCCTATTACACCTATTTTTAGAGATTTAAAATCTTGCACTGTAATTAACTTATATTTTAAATTATGTATAGATTATAAAATCAAATTCAGTAAATATAAACCTTTGAAACACATAAAAAACAATATCTTTATAATCAACGATTGTGAAAATAAATAGAATAGATATAATCTTATATAGTTATCTAATAAAAAAGGATACAAGATCGATAATATCAATATACTCATAGTTTTCATTGTGTACATATCTTCTTCAGTACCGTGGGCTTATATTGTCGGGAAAATACAATTAAAATCAGATATAACAACATATGGTGATAATAATCCGGGAACAGTGAATGTTTTTAGGGCCGGAAGTATTTTATGGGGGATGATTTCTGCATTTTTAGAAATTTCAAAATCAGCTTTGCCAATATTGTTCACGATCACAATTTCTCAAATGTCCGATAGTACAATGTTATTATGTATACTAAGCTCATTAATAGGTCACGGGTTTTCTCCTTTCCTAAAATTCAAAGGAGGTAAATCACTTGCTGTGACAGCTGGAACTTGGCTAGCGATAACAAAAGGGGAAGCCTTCTATATTCTTGGATCAAGCTTAATATTTTTAAAGACATTACAAAAAAACGATGCAATAACTGTTACTTTTGCATTTTCCACTCTATACATATATATTATCCTCAGAAACACAACATCTTTTGAAACGGAATCACTATTATACGGAATAACTTTCAATTTACTTTTTATAATTTTCAAACATAGAAAAGAATATAATCAAAAATTAAATTTCAGATCAATAAGGAAATAATGGAATTTATACACGACGTAATATTACAAAAAAATAATTTTATTTATTGGTATATAAGCCTTATCGCGATTGCGTCATTTACTGTGCTTACAGGAATTGCAAATTTCTTTTGGTTAAAAAAATTACCAAAAAATAAATTGTTAAATACAAAGGATTTAATATCTATACTAATTCCGGCTAGAAATGAAGAAGACATTATAGAATCAACAATAAGATCAATATTAAATCAAAATTATCAGAATTTCGAATTGATTATTTTAAATGATAATTCAACGGATCAAACAAAAAATATTGTTGAAAAACTTTCTGTGACAAATCCTCAAATCAGACTTGTTGATGGAGCTAAATTACCAGAAGGTTGGCTTGGGAAAAACTGGGCATGCCATCAACTTTCCAAACAATCAAAAGGAAAATATATTTTGTTTATTGACGCAGATACTCAAATAGATAAAAACACTTTGTCTGATGCTTTAAGTATTATAAAACAAGACAATATTGACCTGCTATCTTTAGTTCCTAATAGAGATACAATTTTAATTGCTGACAACGCAATGAAAAAAATAATTTCATGGTTTATAGTTTGTTGGCTTCCTATGAAATTAGCATTATCATTGAATGCTCCATTTCTTTCAGCTACTTTTGGTCAATTCATGCTTTTTAAAAAATCTTCTTTCAACAGTATTGGTGGATTTGAAAGCATAAAAGACAATCCCGTAGATGATTTTCAATTAGGTAGGAATATCAAAAGAAATAAATTGAGATGGATTTTGTACGACGGAGCCAAGAGAATATCTACAAGAACCTATAAAACAAACAAAGAATTCATATCTGGATATTCGAAAAATATTTTTCCTGCAGTTGGTTATAGTATTTCAGTTTTTGTAAGTATATTTTTAATACTATTATCATTTGTTTTATTTTCTACAATCCCGATGATACTTTATTTAATAGGAATGGAACAAAGCACAGAATTTATTATCCTTAGCATAACTCTTTTAATTCTGTTGATATTATCATGGACAATAGTGACCATTAGGTTTAATTATTCAATGATAACGCCATTTTCGTTTCCAATTTTAATATCATTAATTCTTTTGTTAGCAGCAAGATCTTTTACTGACAACATGTTTTATTCTTCAACATGGAAAGACAGAAAATACAAAACGAGTAAGAAAAAACTCAAATTCTAATATAAGTTGTTCGATCAGAAAGAAAATGGTAAAATTTACTTATTACATAATATGCTAAATGATGGATCCCAATAAAACTAAAGCTTTAGACCAAGCAATCGGACAGATTGACAAACAATTTGGACAAGGCTCAATTGTAAGACTAGGCTCAGAAAACAGTAATTTAAAAATTGCATCAATATCAACAGGCTCTATGAATCTTGACATTGCTCTAGGCGTTAATGGAATTCCAAAAGGAAGGATCACAGAAATATTTGGCGCTGAATCATCAGGGAAATCTACTTTATCCTACCATATTATTGCAAATTCCCAAAAAGAAGGTGGCGTAGCTGCTTATATAGACACTGAGCATGCGCTTGATCCTAGTTATGCTTTCAGGTGTGGCGTTGATCTAAACGACTTACTTGTATCTCAACCTAATGGCGGTGAGGAAGCTTTAGAGATTTGCGAATATTTAGTTAGAAGTGGAGCTGTAGACGTTGTTGTTTTGGATAGTGTTGCAGCATTAGTACCAAAAGCTGAATTAGAGGGTGATATGGGAGATTCACACATTGGACTGCAAGCAAGGCTTATGTCTCAAGCACTTAGAAAACTTACTCCTGTAATTAGCGGTTCGAATTGTGCGGTGATTTTCATAAATCAATTAAGAGAGAAAATCGGTGTAATGTTTGGAAGCCCTGAGACTACCCCAGGAGGACGAGCATTAAAATTTTATAGCTCTGTTAGAATTGATTTAAGACGTATCGAAACAATTAAAGTAGGAACACAAGCAGTTGGAAATAGAGTTAGAGCTAGGATTTTAAAAAATAAAGTGGCCCCTCCTTTTAGAACAGCTGAATTTGAAATAGTGTACAACGAAGGAATATCAAAAGAAGCTGACATGATACAACTTGGCGTTGAACATGAAGTTCTAACTAAAAGTGGAGCCTTTTACTCTTATGGAGATACTAGGCTTGGGCAAGGAAAAGAAGCAGCAAGAACATTTCTAAAGACAAATGATTCTATTTCTAAAGAAATAGAATCAAAAGTAATGACTATTATCAATACCGAAGAGGATAATAAAAGCTAATATGACATTGGAAATAATTCTTATTGTAATTTCTATTGTATTATCCGGTTTTTTTTCAAGCTCTGAAGCAGCATATCTCTCAATACAAAAAACCAAACTATTTCATATGATCAACTCTAAAATAAATGGAGCTGATAGAGTATCTAAATTATTAGAAGACAAAGATAAACTTCTGTCTACTATTGTCATTGGTAATAATATAGTTAACATTGCTTTTGCAGCCTTACTAAGCGGAGTGTTTTTTAATATCACTAACAATGAAATTAAAACTGCTTTATTAACAACAATTGTTGGAACAATAATATTAATGATATTTGGAGAGGCAATCCCTAAAGCTCTAGCGGTAAGAATGTCAGAAAAACTATCAATATTTTATTCCAGGCCATTGAGATTTTTAGAATTATTATTTGCTCCTATAGTATTTATACTTAAATTGATGATAAAAGGAATTGAAAAAAATTCTAAAATCGCAGAAATTTCAGACTCAAATTCTATTACAGAAGAAGAATTACTTACTCTGATTGACATAGGTGAAGAAGAAGGATCTTTAGAACCTCAAGAAGCGGAGATGATAGAAAATGTTTTTAGATTTGGGGACTCACAGGCACAAGAGATCATGACTCCACGAGTTGAAGTGATATCACTATCTATAGAATCAACAATAAGAAAATATAAGGATGTTTACTTAAAGCATAGCCATTCAAGGTTTCCTGTATACAAAGGATCTGAAGATAATGTAGTAGGGATAATATCTTCAAAAGATGTGTTAATGAATATTGCCACACAAACAGTAAATGATGCTAGTAAATTAAAAGAATTAATCAGAGAGCCTTATTTTATTCCAGAGACAAAGAGAAATTTCGAAATATTTAACGAGATGAGAGTTTCAGGAGATAAGATTGCAATTATTATAGATGAATACGGAGGATTGTCAGGAGTGATAACCTTGAGAAAACTTCTAGAAGAAGTAGTGGGAGATTTTGGCGAAGAAGGAACACAACCAGAAGAAGAATTAATTGAAATTGACACAAATATTTTCAATGTTGACGGTGGTATAAGTATCCAAGATTTAAATGAAGAATTAGAAGATTCAGATATTAATATACCTGACGGAGATTATGAAACTGCAGCAGGATTTGTAATGCAACTTTTGGGACGGATCCCTAAGAAAGGAGATCAAATAGAATACTCAAAACATATATTTGAAGTTAAGCAAATGAAAGGATTAAAAATAGAAATGTTAGAAGTAACTAAAAAACAAAATTCTTTACCCATTGATAAAAACGAAAAAAACTTGCGATGATGCAAGTTACAAATAAAACTGCGACACAAATATTGCCGTTTATTAATTCTTGGGTCGATCCTAAATTAAACATTATTATTGGATGTTCTGGAGGTGCGGATTCTACTGCATTATCTATCCTAATGTCAAAGATATCGCACGATTGGGAAAGTAAAATAAAATTGGTCTATGTTAATCATAATTTAAGACCAAGAAATCAAATATCACAAGAAATAAATTTCATAATAAAATTAGCCGATGATTTAAAATTAGATTACTCTATTTCTGAAATAAGTAAAAATGAATTCAATAATATTCATGACTCTTCAGTGGAAAACACAGCGAGAATTTTAAGATATGAAAAATTAGCAAAAGAAGCTAGTAAATTTAACTCTAATATAATACTAACAGGTCATACTTCGTCAGATAACTCAGAAACAATCTTGTTTAATATTATCCGAGGATCAGGACTAAATGGATTAGAAGGAATAAGTAACAATATAGTAAAAACTATAAAATCTAAAAACTATAAAATCATTAGGCCTTTATTAGAAATCAAAAGAATTCAAACTGAAAATATATGCAAAGAGAATAATATTAAGCCAATGTTTGATATATCAAACAATGATTTAAAATACACTAGAAATAAAATAAGGAAGCAAATCCTACCATCTCTAGAGGATATTAATCCAAAAGTTACAGATGCATTAATATCATTAGGGAAGATTGCAAAAAGAAACAATGAAGGGAATAAAGATTTATTAGATCATCTTTTCAAAAAAATAATTTCGTACAAAGGTAATAAACGCACGATATCTGATATAAATACTTATAAAATTTTACCTAGATCTTTGAGGTCTGAAATCTTAAGAAAAATATTGCAAATCAATTCGTCAATAAATATTCAAATATCTATGAAACATATAGATAAAATTGATGAATTAATGCACTCAGACGGAACAAAGTATTATGATTTGCCAAATAAGATTAAATTTACCAAGGAATATAATATAGGCTGTTTTGAAATTGAAATATAAGACCTAAACTAGCTTGTTTAATTTAGGATTGTCAATCAATCCTGGAATTTGGCCATTCCTACCTACAGAAACCCCTTCTATTTGTTTTATTTCAGATCTGAATGACAGAGGAGATGAAAGGCCTATATATTTCTCTACAATAAGTCCTTGTACTGGTACTTGATTGGTATTTAAATCTGAAATAAATTCAGGATTAATCGCATCTCCTGAAAGATAAATCTCAACATAATTATATCCAGCATTATCTAATCTAACTTTCAATTCTTTTATCGAATCAAAATTCCCTGGAATATAGTTGTTAATCACTAATTCAACACCTCTTGTTTTTTCTTTTAATTTATCAGTGATTTTCAAGGATTCTTGATTTATTGATTCTAGAGATCCTACAGAAAATATTCTTTGTATATCTGGTTGCAATGTTGCATCATAAGCTTTTGCTGCTAAAACTATATCTCCAAAAAGCATTGCTAATGAATCAGACATTGTATCAAAAGCTGTTGTACTACTAATACGAGCGCCTAAATTTGTACTACATTGTATAGCTCCACCTACTACGGATGAATAGTCAGCAAGTTCGGCAACATTTGGGTGAACATATTTAGAAATTCTTGCAAACACAGGTATTTCACCTGCATTTTTAACACAAGCTTTGGATGAACTTGCCCATCCAGAACATGAGGATAAGATTCCATTTATTGAAGGTTCATAAAGACCAAAGCCTCCATAAGGTCCAATTATTCTCAAAACTACATCATTCCGAGCTATATCTTCTCCTTCTTCTAAAGCCCATAATTCGCATCCAGTGTCAGGAAGTACTTTGTCAAGCAATGATTTTATCTCAATTAAGCCCGCAACAACGCCATTCATAGACGCATAAAATTCTATTGCAACTTTAGGGTTTAAGGAATTATTCCTTAAAACTGCTGCATTTCTTTGATGTCGTATATCACCAACATCTCCGACCAAAATTGCCCTTCGTGCTTCAAATTGATTTTCTGCCATAAAACACAACTATTTAACTTTAATTTAAAAGAAATAGTATGGTATCTTGTGAACATATTAATTGCAACATGTCATTAATGATTTTCTATTGAATTAATATAATTAAATTAATTAACTATAAATACAAATTATATGGTAGTTCCAGATTCGTTTTTCAGTCTTTTCCCAACATGGCTAGGCGTATATGGATTAACTTCTATGATGATTTCATTGTCTGTTTACTTATTCTATGACAAAGTTATCAAACATGTTAAACAATCTATCTACAACTTAGAATTTAGCAATATTAAAAATAAAATTAATAATGTCATAATCAATGGATTAGGACAAAAAAAAGTACTACAGCGTACAAGTATAAAAAATGATTTGTCCGGAATTGGACACGTAATTATTTTTATTTCTTTTATATCTTACAGTCTTTCATATCTTTTATTTATTTTTGGAGACTCAATTAACGATAAATTTTCAGAAAAAATATTAGGATCAACTGTAAAACATATTTATTTAAATTATTTAGAAATATTAGCTGTATTAGTCTTTATTTCATTAGCTGCAGCATTAATAAGAAGATGGATTTTAACTCCAAACAGGTTGAAGTTTTCGCTTACCAGGAAACCGGAATCCGTAATCATATTAATATTAATTGGATCCTTAATGCTTACTCATGTATTATCTGAGACAATTTACCAATTAATTTTCATTGATTCAAATTTGAAATATCACATTATTTCTACTAATTTAAGTAAATTGTTTGTAAATTTGAATTACTCAACAAATTCTTATTATCTGATACACGATATTTTTTGGTGGGCTCATTTATTAATCATTCTTTCTTTTGCAGTTTACATTCCTATATCAAAACATTTACATCTTATTGCTAGCCCACTATCGTTTTTCTTTGGAAGTACAGGGAGTTCTGGAATAATAGATTCTCCTACTAATTTAGAGGAAATGGAAACTTTTGGAGCAAATAAAATTAAAACATTCAAGCCCAAGCAAATATTTGATTTCTTTGCTTGTGCAGTTTGTGGAAGATGCTCCGAAGTATGCCCCACAAATCTAACAGGAAAACAATTATCACCAATGTTCTTAATCAATAATTTAATGGAAGGAGCCTCGGCAAATAATGATGAGTCAAATGTTGGAGTAATTGATAATCAGGTTTCTAGAACAGAAATATGGGATTGTTTGAATTGTGGTGCGTGTGTCAATGAATGTCCAGTAGGAATTGAGCATATAAGCCCCATCATAGATATGAGAAGGCATTTAGTAATGGAAAAATCAGAAATGCCAGAAGGAGCAGAATCTACACTCTTAAGCCTTGAACAAAGAGGACATCCTTGGAAAGGAACAACATTTACAAGATCAGATTGGCATTCCGAATTAAATGTTAAGACAATATCTGAAAATCCAACCGCAGAATATCTTTTATGGATAGGCTGTACCGGAGCTTTGGTAGAAAGAAACCAAAATGTTAGTAAGTCAATAATCAAATTATTAAATTCAGCAAATATAAATTTTGCTATCCTAAGCACTGAAGAAACATGCACAGGTGATCCCGCAAAAAGAATAGGGAATGAATATTTATTTCAAATACTTGCCAATAAAAATATTCAAAATTTCATAAAATATGATGTTAAAAAAATTATAACTCATTGCCCTCATTGCCTTAATACCATTAAAAACGAATATCCATCCTTAGGATTTTCTGCTGAAGTAATTAGTTATACAGAATTAATCAGTCAATTGATAAGTGAAAAATCAATCATTCCTATTAACAATTACGGAAAATCTGTTGCATATCACGATCCATGTTTTTTAGGTAGGCATAACAATATATATGATGAACCAAGGGATATAGTTGATGCAATACCAGGAATGAAACGAGTAGAAATGTGCAGAAACAAAGATAAAGCTTTATGCTGCGGCGCCGGAGGGGGGCATATGTGGATAGAAGAAAGTAATGAAAAAAGGGTTAGTCATCTAAGAACTGACGATTTCCTAGAAACAAATTCAGACACATTAGCTGTAGCATGCCCATTCTGCCTTCAAATGTTTGAAGAAGGGTTATCAGCAAAATCTCAAGGAAACAAAGAAGTTAAAGATATAGCCGAACTAATTGAAGAATCAATCAAAGACAATTCTTAAATATTTTGCTCTGTTACATGTTTATTGGCATCTTCAAATCCTTTTATACTGCCCACATCAAAATGTGTGCCTTCGCATTCAATTGCATAGAATTTTTCGTTATTCAATTGTTGAATTAAAGAATCAGTTAGCTGAATTTCACCGCCATATCCTGGTGAAGTATTCTGTAAGTAAGTAAAAACAGATTTATTCAAAAAATATCTTCCTAAGATAGCAAGATTAGAATTTGTTTGTTCAATATTGGGTTTTTCCAATAATGAACAAACTTCACGGTAACTAGGATGAATTTTCGATTTCGTCTCAATTATTCCGAAATTGCTGACAAGTTCATTAGAAACCTCTTTTCCTAATAATATATTAGAGTCGAATTTATCAGAATAATTTTTCATTATTTTTATCATTGGAGTATGTGATATTATAAAATCATCAGGAAGAATTATTCCGAATTTATCACTAATTATATAATCAGACGATAAATTTATTGCATCACCTAATCCATTTGGGCTTAGTTGATCAATCACAATTATTTCAGTTTTTTCAGTTTTAAAGTCATCTAAAAAAGGAAGTTTATAATCACAAAAGATATTTTCAATATGGTTTTTCAATAATAAATCATCAGGAGAAGAGATAATCAAAATCCTATCAATGTCAGATAACAAACATTCCGAAATCGCATAATCAATCAATTTATAATCACCTATCTCTAACATCGATTTACTTACATCATTTGTTAAAGGGGACAATCTTGTTCCTTTTCCTGCGCAAGGAATGACTACAGTACTTTTCATCAAATTATCTATAACTTTTCAATCTTTATATTATAGCTATAATATCAGTTCTAAATCGTTTCTGTGTTATAAACAAAAAGAAAAAATATACTAAAAACGCTAATCCTGATAGTTTAAATAGCCAAGTGTAATCAATATAATCAGCAAGGCTTCCCAAAATTAAATTTCCGAACGCCATAATTCCTCCTGCATGAAGCAGATATAAGCTCATTATTCTACCTCGTATTCCATCTGGAACTATTTTTTGTACCATTGTAGTTGTTACGGACATAAACGAACTTTGACATGCTCCAACAAAAAAGATTCCTACCATACTTAGAATGAATCCATTAGCACCAGAAAAATGAACAGCATAACCCAACACAATAGGAAAAACACCACTGCCAATCGAAGATAATAGGAATAAAAATGATTTGAAGCTTTGTGTTTGTGCGCTAGACAAAATCAAATTCCCTACCAAAGACCCTGCCCCAAATACCATGACAAGATATCCTAAATATTCACCAGAATTATCATTTAATCCATTTTGTGCAAATAGCGGAAGGATAGATTCGTATGACATCACAAGTGCACAGTGGACTGCGACTGTTAGAATAATTATAAATACCAAGCTATTTGTATATATGTATTTAATACCTTTATAAATACTGCTTAATATATCCGAATCAGAAGAAGATTCACCCGAAGATATGGTTTTAATTTTATAAATAAAATACGTACTAGATAATTGGAATATAAAACTTAGTAACAATAAAAATTGTCCACCATCTAAAATATTTAATCCTATGAAAGGAGATACGATTAGTAAACCAAAAAAACGACTTCCATGCCTAGTAGCAGCATTTAAGGTGATAGCATTAAGAAGGTTAGATTTCGGAACTTGATTAGGAATTAATGAGGATACTGTTGGCTCTTGCACAGTTCTAAAAGTTCCAAGCACAAATGCTATAGAAGCTACGAATAATATTGGATAAAAATTAAACAAAGAACATAAAAATAATATCAAACAAAAAGTAGTGTTTAATATGTACATAATAAAAGCTAAAGATTTTCTGTCATATTTGTCAGAAATATATCCGGCAAAAGGAGATACTATTAAAAATGGTAACATACTAGCAAAAATAACTATCCCAACATTAGATGAATTTCCAGTCTCCTTCAGTATTAACCAAGATACTCCTACGGAAAAAGTCCAATAACTGCACCCCGATAACATATTTGAAATCCATGTCATTCTAAAATCTTTATATTTCAGGGAATCAAACATTATTAAATTAGAAAAAGGTGATTTCATATCATCAAAAAAAGTTGTTCTAAAAACTAAAAACTATCATATTTAATATATAAATATAAACAATACATATTAATACATAAATAAACAAATATTTTTATTGTTATAGAATTTTATAACCATTTAACATAATAATATGAAAAATACATTATATAATTGCATAATTATTGGAGGGGGACCTGCTGGAGCTAGAGCAGCTTTGGAATTATCTAAATTCACAAATAACATATTATTGATTGATTATCGTGAAATTTTAGGAGACAAATTATGTACAGGGATAATTGGAAAGGAATGTGCCGAAAAATATGGATTGGCTGAATATTTAATTCATAATAAAGGAAATTCAGCAGATATAATCAATCCAAGTGATAATAAATTCCATCTAAAATCTAATAACCCGAAAGCATTTATTATTGACAGAGCTAAATATATTCAAGAAATAATTCAAAAAGCTATAAAAAACAATATACAGGTATTCTACCAATCTAGGGTAACTAATATTACAGTAAATAAAAAATATGCAGAAGTTTCTTATTCCCGCTCAGGTATAAAGAAAACTATTTGTACAAAATCAATCATTTTAGCATCAGGCCTTGAAAGCAAATTAATATCAAAACTAAATATTAAGCCAATAAGTAAAGAGAATATATTGAATGGGTCACAAATTATTTTAAAAAACACAAAGAATATAACCAATACAAAAGTGTTTTTAGGGTCAAGATTTGGATCACAGGGGTTTGGATGGGTAGTTCCCACTTTTAAAGATGAATTACTAATAGGAGTACTAACAAAAAGTAGAAGTAAAAATATTCTTCACCAATTTTTAAACTCTATAACAGACGAGTATAATTTAAAAAATATAGACAAAAAGCTAATTAAATCATGGGGCATTCCAATAAAACCTTTGACTAAAACTTACTCTGATAGGGTTTTAATAATCGGAGATTCAGCCGGAATTGTAAAACCAGTAACAGGTGGTGGTATTTATTATTCTCAAATTTCAGCAGACATCGCAGTTGAAACTTTAAAAATAGCATTAGATAAAGATGATTTCTCTGAAAAACTTCTATCTACTTATGAAGATAAATGGATGGATGCTATCGGTACAGAAATAGCAAATGGTAATAAATTAAGAAACATATTATTTGGATTTGAAGATAATTTACTAGATAATTTAACAAATTTTGCTCTTTCTAATAAATTTATAACCAATATTTTGACTTCAAACAAATCTTCTTTTGACAATCATTTCAAATCAGTTTTAAATTTCATCAACAATCAAAAAATAATGACTTTATTCTCAAAATCAAAATATTCAAAAATTAAAGAAATAATACCAAACATGAAAAAAGATATTTTCTAACTTTTAGTAGAAACCAGGAAATTATCTTCTTTTTTTATGATAATAGGATATTCAAATTCATTGATTCTAAGAGCTTGGATTTTATCGTATTCAGGATATTGGGGTTGAAGAGGATCTCCAAATTTAGTTGATTCCTTACAACCGTTAACTAATTCAACAATAGTTTTAGGATTCAAAGGCGAATTATCTAATATACTTTTAATATAAATAGCACACAATTCATCTTCTTCTGTCCTTCTTTCAGAATTATTCAAATTTCTTGATCCCATAGAAACCAAACTTACAATAGATGGATTAATTGATTTAATATAATTTGCTGTGGCTTTTGCATTTATTAACGCGCCTCCTAAAATTACATCAGCATTTTCTGCTAATTCAGCGCCAGTTGTCCCGTTCATTGTGCAATGAATTAAATTTTTATTATTAATATCAATATTTTCCAAATCTTTAGGTGAGTTCCCGAAATCAAAGCCTGCAGGTCTTTTTCCATCTATTTCGCCCATACAATAATATCCGTATCCTTTAGATTTATAATCAACAGCTTTTTGAGTGTCTGCTACATTGATTATAGAATTAGCTCCTCTTTCAAATGCAAAGGATTGAGTGGTGAAAGCTCTATAGACATCTATGATAACGACTACACCATTTGCTTTTTTCGCACCTTCAGATAAACTCAGTAAATTAACTATCATGCTTTCAACTCAGAAGGTAACACAAAGTTTATATCCCTTTCCTTATCACCAACAGTAGTTATTTTTGAAGGTTTCAAGTGATTAATAAATTCATCAATTAAAATTTCCGGCGTTGATGCCCCCGACGTTATGCCAATATTAGATATGTTTTGCAGATTCAAATTTTTCATCTCATCTACAGAGTTCAGTAAATAAGATTCAGTACCATAATTCTCAGACACTTCTTTTAACCTTACACAATTTGAACTGTTTTCAGAACCTACTACAATAATCAAATCTACAAGTCTAGACAATGTTTTCACCGCTTTTTGCCTATTAGAAACCGCATAGCATATATCATTTCTCAAAATTGAATTTTTGTACTTATCTTTTATACTATTCGAGATTTGTTTTGTATCTTCCACAGATAGAGTTGTTTGGGAAAGTACAACTATTTTTTCTTCTGAATCAAATTCAGGAATATTGTTTTTTTGCCTATCATCAACTAATATCATATCTGCTTGCCCCATTGTTCCAATAACTTCTTGGTGCCCTTGATGGCCTAATAATATTATTTTTTTTCCTTCTTTACTATATTTGATTGCTTCATTGTGTACTTTAGTTACCAAAGGACATGTAGCATCGATGATTTTTATATTTTTAGATTTTGCAATTTCATAATCAACAGGCGGGGAACCATGAGCGGAAAAAATCACCACAGAATTACTAGGAACATCGCTGATTTCGTTGACAGTTATCGCTCCTTTCCTTTCAAGGTCTTCTACTACATATTTATTATGAACTATTTGATGTTTTATATATATTGGAGCTCCAAAAACTCCTAAAGATTTCTCAACAATTTCTATAGCTCTAACTACGCCAGCACAAAATCCTCTCGGTGTTGCAAGAAATAAATGCATTAAATTCTCCTCTCGATACATTGTATCATTACTAAATGCTATAATTTAAAAATACTTATATTATTATCTAGGTTAAACT
>Ga0209402_10002163_pt1 | contig 20166 bp, 17 predicted proteins | sample ArcticOcean_MG_C_3_FD_187437 | JGI IMG/M metagenome (GOLD analysis project Ga0209402, IMG submission 187437) | Marine microbial communities from western Arctic Ocean - ArcticOcean_MG_CB8_126 (SPAdes) (version 2) | ecosystem: Environmental > Aquatic > Marine > Oceanic | place: Arctic Ocean... | reverse complement strand
CGCCTTAATCACCTTGGTTGGTTTGTTTGCTTTTGCCTGCGGATCCTCTGACGATGTGGACGCAGCACCAGCGGCAGCACCAGCTGCAGCAGCACCAGCGGCAGCACCAGCTGCAGCAGCACCAGCGGCAGCAGCACCAGCGGCAGCAGCAGCAAAAGAAGAATCTATAGCAGATCAATATATTGGAACTTTAGAGGGCCCTGCGACAGTTGTGGATTCTAGTAAGTTCCCAAGCTCCTTTGGCGAGGCTCCTCAGCTTGCTGCAATGGTAAAGGCTGGAAACCTTCCGGCTATTGCGGAGCGCCTGCCGGTTCAAAGCGACCTTCTCGTGATTGAGAACATTGAAGGTATCGGAGAATACGGCGGGATATGGAGACGAGGTTTTACCGGGCCAGCAGACAAATGGAATGGATACCGATGCTGTACCGGACCTGACCACGTACTTTTCTGGGATTACACGGGAGATGTTCCCGAGCCTAACGTTGCCAAGTCAATAGATGTTAGTGATGACGGGCGAGTATTTACGTTACACCTTAGAGAGGGTATGAGATGGTCTGACGGAGTACCTGTTACCGCCGATGACTGGTTGTTCTGGTATGAAGATATGTATGGTAACGAAGAGCTTGTGCCAACTAAAAGCGCGGTTAGCGGAATTAATGGCAAGCAAGGAAACTTCGAAAAAGTTGATGACTATACAGTTAGATGGACGTTCGAAGACCCTTACTATTTCTTTACTAGTGTTTTAGCGGGACGAACAGACCTCGGTGGAGGTCAAGCCGACAGAGGTATAGTGGGCAAGGGATCATTTGCTCCGAAGCACTATCTTTCACAGTACATTCCTGATATTGCAGGTAAAGATGCTGTAGACAAAATTGTTTCAGACGAAGGCTACGACACCTGGGTCAACCTGATTAAATTCAAGAATGACTGGTCGCTTAATCCGGAACTGCCAGTTTTGACTCCCTGGGTTACAGTTCAGCCTATAAACAATGATGTATGGATACTGGAAAGGAATGCGTATTACTACGGCGTAGACTTGGAAGGAAATCAGTTGCCGTACATTGACAAGGTCGTTCTCACGATGGCTGAAGATCTGGAAGTTATGAACCTTCGAGCAATCGCAGGCGAATATGACTGGCAGGCGAGACATTTGAACATGGCCAAGGTTCCTCTATACATAGAGAACCAAGAGAAAGGTGAATACAAACTTTATTTCGATACGCAGGACGCCGGTGCCGATGCACAGATGAAAGTAAACATGGCCTATGTAGAGGACATGTATATTGGGGACTTACTTCGGGACAAAAAATTCAGACACGCTTTAGGCGCCTCTTTTAAAAGGGAACAGCTAAATGAAGTGTTCTGGTTGGGATTAGGTGTACCGGGGTCAAGTGCCCCAGCTCCTGCAAACTTATACAGTCCTGGTCCGGAGTCAGAATGGCGCTCTAAGCATTCAATTTTTGATCAAGACAAAGCAAACGCAATTTTCGATGAGTTGGGTCTCGACAAGAAGGACTCATCAGGATTCCGACTTCGTGCAGACAATGGAGAAAGACTTGTTCTCGAGATCTCAGCCAGGACTGCCCAGTTCATGGAATTCGTTGGCATGGCTGAGATGATATGTGAGCACTTCGGTGAGTACGCTGGAATACAATGTACTGTCAATGCCGTTGAGCGAAGCTTAATGGCTAATATCACAGCGGCCGATGAGCACATGTTCTCAGTAGAATGGGGAGACGGTGCGGATCACTTGTTTACTTTCCCTGGGCACGTATTCCCATCAGGAACTAACAGTTCATATGGTTCTGCCTTAGGACTATGGTTCCAGTCCGGTGGAGAGAAAGGCATGAAGCCATCGGCGGCTTTGCAGAAGGTGTTCGACAATTTCACGAAGGCGTTCGGAGTGCCTGAAGCAGAGCGAATCGCATTAGGAAAGGAAATCTGGGAAATTACAACAGAGGAACAATGGGGTATCGGCATTGCCGGACAGTCTCCTGCTTCTCTAGGTGTGAGAGTTGTAAAAACCGACTTGGGTAACGTCCCATCAAGGCAATACAACAACCCGGACACAAAGACTCCAGGAATATCACGTCCCATGACGTTATACTGGAAGAGCGCAGGAAACAGAGAACCGCAAGCTCTGTCATACGAGTAGAAGAACTGCTCTTCGGAGCAAAGAAACCTCTTAGGTGAGGCACTGGATTCACCGTCTAGTCGTAGACTGGCGGTGGGTCCGGTTATCGTATATCACCATTGATGGTCACTAGTTAGGAAAGTGCATGATCGCTTTTATTGTTAACAGACTCATCCTTGCCCTTATCACTATATGGGTAGTAACAGTGATATCTTTCGCACTAATTCAACTCCCTCCTGGGGATTACATCACTTCGTATGTCGCTCAGTTAATGACCCAGGGTGAAATGGTTTCAGATCAAGAAGCGGAAGCACTCCGGGAACAATACGGATTAGGCTCTCCTTTTGTAGTTCAATATTATAAGTGGCTAGAGAAAGCTGCTGTTGGTAACTTCGGCATCTCAATGGAGTACCAAAGACCTGTGACAGAAGTGATTGGGGATCGACTTTTTTTAACCGCTATTTTGGCTCTGGCTGCGGCGCTGTTCACATATGCCATCGCAATACCGATTGGCGTGATATCGGCCGTTAAGCAATACTCAGTAACTGACTACGTTGCGACTTTTTTGGGTTTCTTGGGCCTGGCGGTTCCAAACTTTCTTCTGGCCCTAGCCTTGCTTTATTTCGGATTTGTCTTCTTTGACGCAAATATTGGCGGGCTTTTTTCTGCTGAATACGCGTCACAGTCGTATAGTATAGGTAAAGTCATCAATCTATTGTCACATCTATGGCTCCCTGCATTAGTGCTATCGATTGCTGGAACGGCCCAGGTTATCAGGGTATTACGAGCAAATATGCTAGACGAGCTACGGAGGCCTTACGTCGTGACGGCTCGTGCTAAGGGACTCGGAGAATGGAGAGTTGTTCTTAAATACCCATTAAGGGTTGCTCTAAACCCTGTTGTTAGTACATTAGGGTATCTTTTGCCTACTTTAGTTTCGGGTAGCATAATAGTTTCAATCGTAATGAGCTTGCCAACGCTGGGACCACTGTTATTGAGGGCGCTCATAGCTCAAGACATGTTTCTCTCCGGAACCATCGTATTGATGATTGGAATTATGACAGTTATTGGGACATTCATCTCAGATCTGTTACTTGCGTGGGTTGACCCTCGCATCCGCATGGAAGGAGGGTAAATGGCAGAGAATAACGTCCCTGAGCAAGAAAATGTTCTGGAAGAAATAACGAGTCAAGGGACAGACCAAATATACTCGGCGTCGCAGTGGCAATTGATGTGGTGGCGCCTAAAAAAACACAAGCTTGCAATGATTGCGAGCGTGACGCTTGCGATTCTTTATTTCATCGTGATATTTGCAGATTTCCTTGCTGTTGCAGAACCTAAAACGAGTGAGGCGAAAAGAGGGGAAATGCCCCCTCAAGGCATACATTTAACCTTTGATGGTATTAACCCTAAACTATACGTGTATGGTACTAAGGGTGTTAGGGATCCCGCTACATTTAAGAAAATGTTCGTTGCTGATGACACAACACAAGTCCCTGTTAAACTCTTTGCAAAGGGGTACAGATATAAGATCCTTGGTGTCCTACCATCAGATCGTCATCTATTGGGTGTCAATGCTCCCATGAAAGCTGAGGAAGCCATATATTTGCTTGGAACAGATGTTCAAGGTAGAGACGTATGGTCGAGACTAATGCTGGCGACCAGAATATCAATGACAATAGGGCTCTTAAGTGTTTCTCTCAGTCTATTTCTGGGGGTACTCCTAGGTGGGGTATCAGGATATTACGGAGGGTTAATTGATCTCGTAATACAGAGAATAATAGAGATTTTAAGATCCATACCGACTATACCGTTATGGATGGCTATCGCGGCTTCAGTACCTCAAGATTGGTCCATAATTCGCGTATATTTTGCCATCACGATAATCATAGCAATGTTTGAATGGACCAGGCTTGCTCGTGAAGTAAGAGGTAGGTTCCTTTCGCTTCGAGATGAGGATTTTGTAACAGCTGCGGCATTACTTGGTGCCAGTAAAATAAGGATTATATTTAGACACATGGTTCCGTCTTTTATGAGCCACATAATAGCTTCTTCTACTTTGATGATTCCCTTTATAATAATCAGCGAGACATCACTCAGTTTTTTGGGTTTAGGTTTGCGTCCTCCAGCCATCAGCTGGGGCGTAATGTTGCAGGCAGCACAAAACCTACAGACGATGGCGCTAACTCCGTGGCAACTAATCCCGGCTGCATTTGTCGTTGTAGCTGTTTTAGCGTTTAATTTTCTAGGTGATGGTTTGAGAGACGCAGCGGACCCATACGGATAAGGAATGTGAAGCAATGATGAGCAGCGACCAACCCATATTAGAGGTCAAAAATCTAGAAACGCATTTCCCCCTTGATGAAGGGACTGTCGTTGCGGTGAATGGTGCCAGCTTCGAGGTAATGCCAGGTAAAACCCTTGGAATTGTTGGGGAGAGTGGTTGTGGTAAAAGTGTGGCTGCAAGGTCTATTATGAGGATATTAGACAAACCAGGTGAAATTGTAGGTGGAGAGATTTTATTTCGTAGGAATATGGGTGAAGATAGCGAGGAAGTTGTCGACATCGCCTCTATGAATACTAATAGTGCTGAAATAAAGTCGATCAGGGGTGGAGAGATCGCCTACGTGTTTCAGGAACCCATGACCTCTTTTAGCCCGGTTCATACAATAGGAAACCAAATTATTGAGACCATAAGATTGCACCAAGATATAAGCAAAGAAGGTGCAAGAGAGGTTGCCATACATGCTCTAAATGCAGTAGGGATACCACTAGCTGATCGGCGCCTCAACGACTACTCATTTCAATTAAGTGGCGGGCTTAGGCAGAGAGCCATGATAGCGATGACTTTGGTTTCTAACCCTACAATATTGATCGCCGATGAACCGACCACAGCCTTGGATGTCACCAATCAGGCTCAATTGCTTGAACTTATGTCTGAGTTACAGAGTGACAATGGAATGGCCATTGTTTTGATTACGCATGATCTCGGTGTCATCGCGGAAATGGCGGATCACGTGTCAGTCATGTATTTGGGGGAGGTAGTTGAGAGTGCTCCAGTGGATGATATTTTTCATAATCCTCAACATCCGTATACCAAGGCACTGCTGAAATCTATCCCTAAAATAAGATCAAATTCTTCGGAGAGACTGGCTTCCATCAGCGGAACTGTTCCTCATCCTTATGATAGGCCCAAAGGATGTGCCTTTGGACCTCGATGCGATTTCTTTATGCCGGGCCGCTGTGATGCTTCAATTCCTGCTCTCCAGGAAGTCGGACCTGTCCATCAGGTGAGCTGTTTTCTTTACGATGAGGGAGATTAAGAAATGACAACTACTGAATCCACCTTATCGGAAGAACGACTATTAGAGGTCTCCGATCTTGAGAAACACTTCCCGATAAAGCAAGGGTTTCTAAAAAAAGAAGTAGGACAAATTCTAGCTGTTGATGGTGTTAACTTTCATATTAATGAGGGAGAGACACTGGGGCTGGTTGGCGAAAGCGGATGTGGGAAAACAACCACTGCGCGTTGTATTTTAAGGGCAGTTGATCCAACAAACGGACAAATCCTATTTAGGACTCGAGAGGACGAAGTAGTTGACATAGCAAGGTTAAAAGGAGCCGAGTTAAAGAAAATAAGAAGTGAAATTCAAATGATCTTTCAGGATCCCTTTTCATCGTTGAATCCCAGGATGACATTGCTGGACACAATTGGCGAGCCATTGCTACTCAATAATATCGGATCAAAAGACGATCGTGAACAACGAGTCGCTGAGCTTTTAGAAATGGTGGGACTACGGCCAGAATATATGCGAAGGTTCCCTCACGCATTTAGTGGAGGCCAGAGGCAAAGGATCGGTATAGCAAGAGCCTTGGCACTAAATCCAAAATTGGTTGTTGCAGATGAACCAGTATCAGCGCTTGACGTTTCTGTACAGGCACAAGTTTTGAATCTCATGGCAGATCTCCAGGAAGAACTCGGTTTAACATACCTGTTTGTGGCTCACGATTTGAGTGTTGTTAAACATATAAGTGATAGAGTAGCAGTGATGTATGTTGGGAAACTCGTTGAAATGGCTCCCACAGATGACCTTTTCTCCACGCCCAAGCATCCATACACAGCAGCACTACTTTCGGCTGTGCCAGAACCAGATCCTAGAACAAAATCAGAAAGAATAATTTTACAAGGAGAAGTTGCAAACCCGGCAGATCCTCCTAGCGGTTGTTACTTCCATCCCCGTTGTTCTTATGCCACCGAACAATGTAAATCAGAGACACCTGTTTTACAGGAAATTACGGATGGACATTATGTAAGTTGCCATCGTGCTGAAGAATTGATTCTCGATGGGGTGCTTGCCGAATGAGCGAGTTAAACTGATAATCTGTCAGAACTTCAATGTTTAAATCAAATATTTATTTCAGTCGAATAACCAATCTTTCTAGTGTAGGAAAATTTTTAGCCATCGCTGCACTATGCGGGGGCGCTTCTAGTTTTGCTAGATTCTTCATTTCAGACATTGCTCAGAAGAAAGTCAGATGGGAAGATCCCATACATATGAGTTGGCTACCATCCACATGTCTCGGGATAGCGGCTTTTCTTGCAGGGGCCCTATTAACATTTTTCCTAGTGAAAATAATTGTAGGGGAAGGCTACCTGAACAGAAATATTTTTGTATGGATATTTGTAGGACTTTTGTATGGGATTTTTGTTCCGTTTATCACCGGACTTTTGCTTCCGATGGGAATGTTTGTTATGAATGTCTATATCGGGGTCATTGAGTTAAATACGGCTTTCTATTTCTTTCTTGACGCTATTGTTCTAGCTCCAACAAATGCTTTCACACACGGTATTTTTGGAGTTATCAGTGGATTAATATGTGGTATGTGTTTGGCTGTAGCCTTGTGGCTCATGGATAGAATCCAGCGTATCGGGTCTCGATGGCAATTTGGGTTAGGTATTGCCTTTTCAATATTCATGATTATTTTTTCAAAATTCGCCCCAGCTTCTTTCCTATCGAATTTAGGTTAAAGGGAACTTTTTCTTAATAGCTTGATATGGTTTTAAACCATAGTTTCTTGAGATTGAGATCATCCACTTCCAGGGCAACATTGACTAAATTAGCATCATCTATAAAATTTCTTCGGCTACCGTCTATTGTTTGACCCCTTGTGTATTTACCCTCGGTCTCTATAACTATCTTTAATCTCTCACATGTAAACAAGCTGTCATCAATCGCGTAGCCAACGGCTGGCATATCGTTGTATCTTACGGCTCCTTCTTTGGCCTGCCCAATTTTTCCATAAGCAGATTGAATAAAAGGTGTGATTTTCTTGAGGAAATTAGATACGGGGGATCCAAGGTTCCATACCTTTTCCTGTTCTAGTACCGATATTTCGACTTTATTGCATACATCTAGTCCAATTTGAGCAATATTTAATCCAGAGGCGTAGACAACAGCTGCTGCCATTACATCCCCGTACAAATTTGCACTTGCAACCGGCGTTGCATTTCCCGGCTGATGTATCGCGCCTCCCATGACGACGACTTCGGAGATAAGGTCGACTAAGTTTGGGTCCAAACTTAAAGCGAGGGCGAGATTTGTAAGCCTGCCGAGAGCAATATATGTAATTTTCCCATCATATTCGTTTGCTATGTCTATGGTTGCGTTAACAGCATGTTTTGCTTTGTGCGTAATTGAAGGTTCAGGGATGGAGGCGTCGCCTAATCCGTCGTTTCCGTGAATATGCCTGGCGTCAATGGGTTTTTTGAAATCGAAGGTTCGGCCGGCCCCCTTATAAACTGGTATTTCCTCATTTCCTGAAACCTCCAATATCTTTAAAGCATTGATGGTAGTTTGATCTAGACCAACGTTCCCAAAGACAGTCGTCAGCGCGACCACATCTAATTTATCGCTAGCCAAGGCCATAAACAGTGCAGCAGCGTCATCTATGCCAGGGTCACAATCAATGATAACTGATTTGGTTGAATCTATATTTGTCATGAGACATTCTCCAGTTTTGGATTGAGATTTAAATGAATTTACGATCGTGCTTTAAATTATCATGTAAGTATTCAAGATATATTTACTCAATTAAGAGTGGTTGTGTGCAACCTTAAAGGATTTGCAAGACTACCTGTGCAGTTAAAGGTTGACTGGTAGCTAGTACTCCACCTTTTTGGCACAATTGCAGACTTGCAAGAATTAAAGTATGTCAATCAGCTAACCCTTTCTTCAGCACGTTGTTAGTAATGAGATGGATTATACACAATCCAACCCTGCCGCCGGACTGCTGACTCTGGCTCGTTTGGTTCAGTAGTAAATTAGCCTACTTTGTCTATGGGTGTGATTAATATTGAGGAACCACCGATGGGTTTTATCAAATTGTGTACCTTAGCAAAATTGTTAGCTTGATTCAGCCATTTATGTTCACTTCCTTGCTCCAATATGACTGGCATTCTGTGGTGTATCGTAGACATGATTTGGTTGGATTTTGTGGTGATAATGGTAAAAGTGTTCACCGGTCGTCTATTTTCATCCATCCATAATGTATGCAAGCCACAAAAATTCATTAATGAGCCATCTGTTGGTTGTACAAAATATGGTAGCCTACTCACTGTGTCCCATTCGTAGAAACCGTTGGAGGGCACAATACATCTTTGCGTATCAACTAAATTCTTAAAAGAAGGTTTTTCGAGAAGAGTTTCACCTCTTGCATTGATTAGTTTATTAGCGAACGATTTATTTTGAGACCAGGAGGGAATCAAGCCCCACCTCATATTTACAACCTGATTTTCGATAATTACAGGCATTTCCATAGTTGGAGCAAAATTTGTAAATTTTACTTCTTGGAACGAGGCGACATCATGATTGGGGAATCTATTTTTTAATTCTACATTGTCAATATAAACGGAAAAGCGGCCACACATAATTGACTCCAATAGAGTAATTCACACGGTTCTTGAAACTATATTATCCCGAATCATCGAGGGAGATGCGATCCTAGCGATTTATTAGGAGTAAAACGTTTGCTCAATCACAGGTGTAATGTTGGAGTCGTCTAATTTTTTACACTGGCCAATAGTATTCTCAATTTGAGAATAATCTTCAGCTTCCATTAATAAAAAAATGTATGTTCGGTCAGATTCACTTTAAAGAAGCTGATCGACACATTATTTTCTTTTGCTAGAGAAGGTATCTGTTTCCATAAATCCATAGATTTCAGAATCATCCGAAAAACAATTCTCGAAAGAATGGACGTGGGTAACATGATAGGTAGCCATTTAATATTCCTCACTTAACAAGGTTATAACTATATACATATCGGCAATGTATTTGTCAGGCACCTTAATGGTTTTATTCGGTTAATTAGCAAGAGGAGTATTCGCTCTGCCTTCAGATGGAAAATAATGCCATAAATTTCTCAGCAATGGCCACCTCTGAAAATACCATTAATATTCCATCAAGAGCACTGCCGGCCCCTGTTTATGAATGAATCCAATATGCTGGTTTTGACAGGCTCGCAAAAATGGAATTCATCATACCCCCCCCGAAACAACTATTTTGCGTATGAAACCTAAGTTAATTTTTCACTCATGAGGACTGCTTTATCTCAAGAATGTCCTCCCAAAGTGAAGTTGACATAAAAAGAGATAGTCTATAGGTTTCCGAAAGAAATGAATTAGGAGACTTATACATTGTGAAGAGAATTAACAGAGCGATTGAATTATTAGAAGATGATCAGCCAATTTACTATACAGGATTGCATTCCTTCTCCAGAGATTTTCTGACTTATGAACAAGGTAAAAAAGACTCTGCGATATGGGCTGATTATATAAATATAGGTATGGAACATGGCCCTTTTGATATGGGTGGTTTAGAGGCCTACATGGATGGGTTAGTCGACGGGGGTCCTACACCATCAGGACATATCACACCTACCGTAATTGTTGAACTTCCTGTACAAGGAGAGAACGCGGAAATAATTAGGTATAACGCCTGGCAAATTAGGCAAATCTTAGCCAGAGGTGTCCATGGAATATTGTTGTGTGAGGCAACATCGACAGAAGCAGTTGCTGCTTTTGTGGAATCCTGTAGATATAAACGCAATGATATAGGCGTCGGATACGGTCTTAAAGACGGGACAAGAGGAGTCGGTTCAGAATTTAAGGCAAAACAAAAGTGGGGTATCGAAGACGATGACGAGTATAGAGCAAAAGCTGACCCTTGGCCATTAAATCCGGAAGGTGAACTTTTACTGGGCCTTAAAATAGAAACTCTGCCTGGATTAAATAATTGTGAGCAAATACTAAATGTTCCTGGGATTGGGTTTGCTGAAATGGGACCTGGTGACATGTCCATGTCTATGAAAATCAAAAGAATTCCCGGTTCACCCCCGGATCAAAGAATAAAGGATGCCTCTTTGAGAGTTAAGAAAGCCTGTGATGAAAATGAAGTCAAGTTTTTGGAAACGGGGACTCCACAGAACATAATTGAAGTAATAGATTCCGGTGCCAGAGTGATAGCTGGGCAAAGCCAGGAGGCTGCAGAAATAGGAAGAAAGTACACCAACAGGAAAATGAAAAGTTAGTTATTTTCTTGTTGTGAATAGATTGGTACTGCTCGTGCTAAATTCAAAAAGGACTTGGTTGCCCTGAGCGAAAATCGCCTTTCCTTTTAAAAAGGGATCAGTATTGGATAATTTATTTTTTCACACATCCCATTTATTAAACCCCCAGCTCATTCTGAGAATGTCAGGGCTTAGACACTTAATTAAAACCTTAATGAGATAGGAGTAAACAAATGCCGAAAGCCTATGCAATTGCCCATGTCACATTGATTAATGCCGAGAAATTTATAGAGCAATATGCCTCCAAAGTTGAAGACACTTTTAAAACTTTCGATGGTGAGTTTTTGGTCCGAGGTGGCAACATTTCATATACTGAAGGAGAGAAACTAGGGGACCTTGATGTCGTTGTTGAGTTTCCTGACAGGGCCTCTGCACTCGCATGGGAAAGAAGTTCAGAATATCAAGCCATATTACCGGGGCGTATTAAAAATGCCACAACTAACTTTATAATAATTGATGGTGTCGCCTAAAGTAATCGTTACCTTGAAGCGGTAAGACAGAATCAATAACCAGAGTAATGCATGGTTGGGATGGCTATTATTGGTTGAACAATTGCAGGAAGTCGATAGGAGTTCTAGTGACATGAGATATCAGGATGAGAGGAACTACGGTTGCAGAGTATCTGATGATTGGATGTTTCGAGGGTTGAAGACAGTCGTCATGGAAAATGAAGTTTTGCGCATCGTTATTTTAGCCGATAAGGGTGCTGATATATATCAATTTGTTCACAAACACTCTATTTGCAGTGGCATTTGAGTCTAACAAAGGTGTCAGAAGTATTCTTGCCGATGGTACAGTCAGACTAAAACCTTAATTTGAAATATCGGGCGGAGTTTTAAATAACATATATTTTGAATAAGAGGCTATTGATATTATGAAAGCCGTGATTTGCGGAGAATTGTTTGTGAAGAAGGTACAGGCGAGGGCACCTCATTATTGGATTCATGGGTTTTGTCCTCATCCAAAATCGAATGTTCAGAGCCTTATTCATAATTGACAACCACCGAGACAGCTATACGTGAATTGTTTGGCCAAACAACTTTTGGGGGCGAATTGCCATAACCTTAAAAATTTCTACTAGTCATGTAATTCCTCTTACTTCGCTTGATAATTTGACTATTTGTGACAGCATTCTAAAACAAAACCATAAATAACTATGATGCTCGCGTGGTATAGAATTTAGGAGAAAGATTTAGCCAGCGAAGGATGTTTGCCACGGAATCAGTACGTAATGGAATGCATTTGTTCCATGTCGAGAGCCTGTTAGGGCATAGTAATCTGGCTATGATGAGACTGTATGCTGAACAGGTAAATAATGATCGCCTATAGTCACGAGAGAACTTCCTCTTATATTCACTATGTCCAATGAGCAGCTATGGTGCGCATATGACACAGAACACTTAAAATAGTTTAGGAAACGAGTCGATATTATCCGATTCAGCGTTATGTCAGGGTACGGCCATGAAAGCTTCTTCGAACATTTGGGCTATCCTCTAAGTCCAATTGCAACCCAACTGTGGACAGTGTTTGGGATAGGAATTCTTATTGCAAAGTTACTGAGGGAAAGGTTATTGATTCATTGTAGTAAGCATTTCTGAGACCTTGCCCAAATCCTCTTGTCTCCTATGTATCACGCTTTGAAGCTGCTTCGCTATGTCTACGTAATTAAATCCAGACAGATCCAACGGCTTATCACCCGTACCGTATTGAGGTTTAGAATAATCATTCTCTGATGTTGATACATTTGAGGCTTTATCAACCCATTCCTGAGGAAGCCCACTAACTCCATGTAATGCACCCACTATACCACCCACCATTGCCCCGATAGTGTCTGCATCTCTTCCAAAGTTAGCAGCATATGTAATAGCCTTTCTCGGTGATCCATTAGAGAGGTACAAAATTGCTAACGTTGCAGGTAGGGTCTCTCTCGAATCACACAATACAGGTCTCAGAGAAGACTCATAGTAGGCTTTTCTGAATTTTTCGTATGTTCCCTCTTTTTCTGCCAAGGCCAAGGCATTTGAGATGAGTTCTAATAAAAGCTTTGAGCTAAGTGGTGCCAAATATTTGTACGAAGCTTCTATAATTTCTTTCATGGTGATGCTAGGTTTGAATGCCGCAGCAACCGCTGCTGCGATAACACACGCAGCATCCCTACAAAAACCAGTCGGTCCATTATGTATTAGAGAGGCAATTTCCTGGGTTTCGAGTGATGCCTGTCGAGGGTTGCCTGCATTGATAATACCCATAGGAGAAATTGCCATAGCGGTTGAGGAGCTTTGCATGTTTCCCCAGCCTGCGTATGCAGGTTCCGATAAACCTTCTGAGAATTTATGAAAAGCATTCTTCACAGATATGAACCAAAGTCGGTAATTCTGCTCACGATAGTCTATAAATGATTGCGCGAAGGCATCGACATTTGGGTATCCTTCACTTTTAAATATAGCACTCAAAAGTTGATGTTTTACAGCCGTGTCATCTGTGCCGAGACCTTTGAAGTCGGTTATACCCTCAGCGCCATATTTGTCTTGAATTTCGCCGTAGGTCAAACCTTCTCCCGGAGCGCCCATAGCGTCCCCTATCATTCCACCTAGAAGGCTACCGTGAATTTTATCTAGTAATTGGTTCATAGGTAAATAATCTCCATAATTCATATAGCTAATAGTTTTTACAGTGTATAGCTACTAGGAGTTGTTTGCCCACCCGCCATCAATGATCTTAACTTGCCCAGTCGTAAAACCACTCTCAATGGATGCTAATTAAAAGGCCGGTCTAGGAATTCCGTTCCGTATTTGTTTACTGCTGAATATTCACTGTGAGCTCACTTTATAGGGCTATCTAATGCCACAATTCCTGACTGATATCAGCCGGTGTCGGGAATTTGGTCGGCAAAACATTGGGAGAGATAAACCGATTGAAGTAGTGTCTTTACATAGGGTGGTTACGGTGAGGGACTAAGAGCGTTTGGGTATTGAGTTACTTCTCAAAATCGTTAGTTCTTCGCCAATCTAAATACTCTTTAAGTGCCGAGCGCAGATCGTATTGCGGGCAAAATCCCAAGTCCGTCATCAAACGTTCAGAATTCATGAGGTTGCTGCCGTGTGGAGGGGGCCCAAGTTCAACACTATCAAGCACTTGAAAGCCTGGGTGCAACTCTCGAAGAATTGCTATTACTCGTTTTAGCGAGGTTTTATGACCGGTAGAAACGTTGTATAGATCGTAGGAGAGGTATGGGGCATTCAGCACTGCGCAAATACCACCGGCTATATCGAGCACGTATGTGAAAGCTCGCTCTACAGACTGATCTCCAACCTTGACCGGCAATCCTTGAACTATGTTTCCTGTCCACTCCTTGAGCAGGGACTGATTTGCCCGATGGCCGGTAACTTGTTCCATGGGACCAAAGGGACTTCCCAAACGGACGCTCACAGTAGGAAAATTGTGCAACTCTCCGTAGCGTCGCGTAACCAACTCACTTGCATGTTTAGTCACTGCATAAAGAGTATGCGGACGCGGTATGCTTGCTTCAGTCACCACTGGATCGGGATGGTCATCTCCGTATACTGAGCCAGAACTAACATAGATGAATCGTTCGACGGGCAATAGGCTTGCCAATTCCAATACATTGGTTGTGCCCATCATATTGATGTCCACGATATCTTTGCTTCTACCTGATTCTATATGAGGGAGAATTCCGGTAAAAACCGCGGCATGAACGATCTTCGTAATTCCGTGCTCGCGGGTTCTTTCCAGGTCGCTTTGGTTGAGTATATCGCCCCGTATAAAGGTGACTCTGCTAGCCCAAGGCTTGATGTACGTTAGAAGCAGATCGCTGGGTGGCGCAATGTCAAAGGCAATGACATGTTCTCCCTGGTTAGCCAACATTCGTATGATGTTACTAGCTACGAAGCCTGTTCCCCCCGTTACCAATGTAGTCACGGCCAACCCCTTCCGTTACTAGTAACTGATGGGCTGATATTTTTGTAAAAGTTTCGATATAATCGCTTCATATAATTCCCAGATTTACATATTGTAAATTTCTTCGATATCTTCATCAAATAGTGATTGTAAGTTCACAGTATAGGACCATTGAAGTGCCATATTTTTTGGTTGCTATCAGCCCGTATCAGGAATTTGGTCGACATAATGCGACAAGGCAGGAATTTGGATAGCACTGACGGGACACAAATTCGCTTTTTTCGTGACTATAAAATGGTGAACCGAGTGGGATTCGAACTCACCACCCCAGATTCCTTAGCTCACTCAGCTGAGCAAACCACATCGCTTGAGTTATGTTGTTAACTACGAACTTTCTGCACACCTATGATTGCCATGAGTACCATCCCTATAACAAAACCGAGAAGCCAAAATAAATCACTCCATTCCGCTGGGATGAAAGATCCGACACTCCCCACTATTCCCACTAATCCAAGGAGACCGTTCAAAGCTGGTGTACCGGATTTTTTCATATACGCAGTAGTACCCACAACAAAAAAACTAGCTAGCAAAATTGAGATGCCAATCCATGTGAATTCTCTGCTTAGACTCACCAGTGCATGGGCAGCATCTGTATTGTCTGCAGCTGTATTGAAAGCTGCTACCTGAGACAAATCTCCAACCCAAATCACAAACAATGCAAGTAACGCCAAATACTTACCAATGGTGATTGCGCTATTGGATTGGTCGATACTTTTGGCCCAAGATATGAACCCAACCGTAAATATGACTAATAGGAGATTGGCAATCATATTAACCGGGACTACGATTTGCCATGTACTTTGGTTTTCTGCAGCCCAAGCAACCAATTCAGCGGTTCCTTCGGGGCCTCCTATAGTTATAGCAATAATTACGACAATCACTGCTACCAGTCCCATCAATAGCATCCAACCAGTAGTTTTAGAACTTAACATTATTCCTCCAATTCTATCCATCATTATGATTAATGAATATAAGGCATCATGGGGTTAGATAAAATATTAATTGAGGTTCAATTTTTGCCAATCCCAATCCTGACCACTGATAGAACCATTGTTGACTTGATATTTTGAATTATTAGGGTACTCTCCCAGCTATTCCTGAAATCCTATGGCAGATGAAAAGACTCTTTCTTTTCCTTGCAGGCACTTTACAATGAGGTCATACATAGTTGGGAGAACGTTATGAAAGCAATATTACTTATGCTGGGCGCTTTGAGTGCCGCAATAATCTTTGTTGGGTGTGGGACGGCGGTTGGAAGGGCGACTGGCGTCGATGAGAAACCACCCGCCCTGGATAATAAGGCCATGGGAAGTATGGCTTTTTCTGCTGCAGATATACAGAAGGTTGTTGATACCGCCATTGTTGGTGAACGAGAAAGGCAACAGGAAGAGGCAACTAGACAAGAGGAAGAAAGGCGGCAAGAAGAAGAGCGGATGCGGCAGGCTGAAGAAGAAAGGAGAGAACAGGAAAGAAGAGGAGAAGCAGAACGCATTGCCCGTGAGATTCAAGCTGCTATGGATGATGCAGAAGAAAGAGAGGCAATCATTGAACGCTGCGATAATCAAGCCAGAGAGCAGTATCGATGGACAAAAACATCTAGAGAAGAAACCGAGCAGGGTACTCAAGAAGCTTTTCAAGAGTGCCTAAGTGATGCCGGCTTTGAAGGACCTGAAGAAGAAAGAGTAACTAGCCAACAACAAGAGGTTGATAGACTCGTAAATGAAGCCGCCACGCGAAGGACAGCTGAAGCTATGCAGGATTGTATGGAAGCGGTAATCGGAGACCGTGACCTTGACCAAGAGGCTTTAGCGGATGCGAGAGCAACGTGCCAGACAAGCGCACGTGAAGCCTTTGAACAGGTGGGAGGAGCCTCACAAGAAGAAAGACGGCAGGAAGATGTTAATGAGGCCATTGAAAGGGCTTTAGAGAATGCAAACGAGAGGCAGGCAATCATTGAAGAATGTCGCAGGGGCGTGCCTCAGGTAAGAATGGGTGCCCCGCGGGAAGGAGAAACTATAGAGCAGATTAACGAGGGCTATTGGAATTTGCTTCAAACCGCCTTTACTGAATGCCTTCGGGAAAATGGCATTGAAGAAGACATCGAATATCAAGAAACTCCTGACATGGAAAGACAACGGGAGCAAGACCAAGATGTTGCTCTATTAGTTGAACAGGCAGAAGAGCTGGCGGAGGAAGAAGGTCCTGTTGATGGGACAGCAGAGGAAAGAATTGCTGCTCTTGAAGAACGAGTGGCAGAACTTACAGAATTGATACGAGATTTGGCCGAGGCATTAAATCCTAATTAATCATGATGGGTAGCGTCCCAGCGGCGCTACCTACACAATAACTCGCACGTAATGCTAAATGGTCACCCCAGCCCCTTCGCCTTGACAGCAGTGGAGTGTTCGCGCCTATTTCTAGACCTCCAAGGGACTGAGATGCCCATACAATGGTACACCCCAGCCCCAGCAGTAATCTATTAAGGGGCTTCGTCTTTTACACCTATCCCCACATGGAGCGCAGCGTCACACAAACTTTTGATTTATTAATAATGGCGACATGACCACTGATGTAAGCCAGATAACAACCCCCCAGCGACCTTTTCTGGAGAGGAACCCCTATCTGAACCTACCTCTACGCCTGATGCAAATGGGTTATACGGTTAGTACTTTAAGGAAAATACGGGAGGGGTTCCCACCGAGCAATGTATCACTTCAGATGATAAGACCCTACTTTACGTAGGAATACCTCCTGAATATCGGCACCATCTCGGCTATGGAGGACTGTGGCGCCAAACAACTGCAGGTTGGTTTGCTTATATACATCATCATCAGCCTTCTTAATATGGCACTTGGGATTGACCTCTCATGTACGGGTCCCAAAGATAGGTTCATATGTTCGTCAGCACTTATAGCTACCTTCCCTGGGGCCGCCAGAGGAGCCTCTATATTTTCCTAGGTGAAGCCACCATCTATGCTTCGAGATTGCATTGTGATGAATGGGCGATCCCTATCCCGGTAATGAAATCTGCCATCATTACTATGGAAGCCTAGAGTAAACCCCGTGACGATCTCATCACCCCAGTTCCATATGCCATAGTTAGCTGGCCATCCGGCATACCTATCTGGCTCTTTATATACGATTACGTGTTTCATCGAGTTATATTAACGGAATCTTCAAGTCGGATATGGGGATTTAGAATATTGAGTAGTTCACTAAAAACCCAGTCTTTTCCTGTTCACTATCACCAGAGGCAACATCAACATTGCCAGTACAGAAACACCTTCCCGAGCTGAGGTGGATGCACATGAACCACCGGTAGACTCTTCTGCCATATCACCCTGCTCTTCAGACTGTGTTTCATCTTCACCAGTGGCTCTTCCAACAAGGCTGAACCTACTTCGGCTACTTGATGATCTACTTGTGGTGGTCTTTTTGTCATCGTCCTTGGAAGATGAACTCCTAAATCCAAAGAAGTTACCAAAAGTCCTCCGGGTGGGGGTGTTGCTTCTAACAGAAGTTTTTTGTTCTGGCTGCTTCGGGGGCGCAACTGCAACAGGTTGCCTCGAAGATTTGGAGGTAACAACCGGTGCCCTTCCATATTTATTAGTTGCCTGAGGCGTTGGGGTTATAGCAGGTCCAGTTTTGGAACCAGGTGAAAACAGAATTGGCGCCCGAGTATTGGTCTTCGGGGTCTTCTTTGGGGGAACAGGTTTCATAGTTGCGGTCGGCCTCATAGTAGCCGTGGGTTGAGGCGTAGCGGTAGCAGGAATCCCACCTGAAACTTCTGTTTTTACATCATCATTTATAGAAATTGCTTCTTGTATCAATTGCCCGGCTGTTGAAACCTCGTCTATAACCCCTATCGATTCCTCAATATTACTTCCAGGGGAGTTTTTATCATCATCCGCAATTGTAATTTTTTCCTCAATTGTTATGACAATTGGAGTGGGAGTTTCTGCGAATACTACATCCGATGGGAATAACGAAAAGGATGCCATCAGCATTAGTGACACAATTATGGGCTGTATTCTAAGCAAAGTATCCACTCAAGTTTTTATGAACACACAAACTTTCTATAGATTTCATTTGTCTTTCTATTTTTTTCTATTTCTAGTTGAAGGATATCGACACAGTGAAAGCTATCAATTGACCTGGTGCAACCTTAATGGGGGTTTCCAATTCATGCACAGTAAACTGTCTTAAAATAGACTGTCCCGAATAAACATAGGTAGCAAAGGTACTAACTTCTTTCAGTTGAAGCATATTATTTGGTACTTCACAAACCCCAGATAGTTTCAACGAGGTGGGATTGCCAAAGAAGTTTAAGAGGTCCCCATTGGCAGTAATGGGTTCAGAAGCACATTTGATTGTTCCTTCACCACGACCATTAATTACCCATTGCTTGCTATCATAGGCATATATATCATCTTCGTCTTTGTAATCCCTAATTTTATTTCCAGTGAGTGCTGCCACCAAAATCGCGGCTCCACTTTCCTTTTGGAAGGCATTCCTAAAAGCATAAAGCTCCTCAACCCCAGTCTCCGGGTCCGTAACCTTCACTTCCCAATCTCCGTGAATCTTTATTGCTTCCCCCATATTACTGTTATCTTTTGCGACTGTCGCTTCTCCGGAATTCTGGGAAAGAACCAGAGTAATAGCTATAACTGACATAGCAATAAGTGAAAGGGTAATCAAACCAAATAAGCGCATAATGTGAAACTCCTGCTGACTTTAAATCCTCACGAATTATAAAGGGTAATCTTAAAATTAATAGGGTGAAATTACCTATTCCCTATTCTTGGTAGCGTGGATGCCAGCCGGGTCCTGCCCAGTTAGTAAGCTTTCTAGGAGTTAATTTAACAAGAACCCGAGGCATGTGTTTGGTGTCTTTGTAATACTGATGACCTTCTTCCTCACCGAGGTATCTATGTGCCCAGTGTTCCCAATTTCCCGTCCACTCAGCATCAAGAATTTCAGCGTCTGTTTCGGCGATAACCCTGGTGTAAGGAGCCACGTATGTATCTATACAGAGTGATGTTTTGGGGTTCTCTTTAATATGACTTACCCATATAGCCTTACTTCGGCCGGCCACAAGAAATACATTTTTTTCATAGCTGTACCAAAGGGGGTTCACATATGGATAACCTCGACGGTACGTAAATCCACTGTTTTAGTGACTGTAAAATGGTGAGCCGGGTGGGATTCGAACCCACGACACTCGGATTAAAAGAACGGCCCAGCAAATCCGTACCGTATTCTTTTCTGCTGAATAGTTACTGTGAATCCACCTTGTAGGACAATCTGATGTCATCTTTTCTGCCTGATATCAGCCCGTGTCGGGAATTTGGTCGGCAAAATGTCGGCAGAAGTGAACCGGTTGAGGTAGGGCGGTGCCTTTATATTGGTATGTAGGGGCTCAGGCT
>Ga0209402_10002159_pt1 | contig 20188 bp, 13 predicted proteins | sample ArcticOcean_MG_C_3_FD_187437 | JGI IMG/M metagenome (GOLD analysis project Ga0209402, IMG submission 187437) | Marine microbial communities from western Arctic Ocean - ArcticOcean_MG_CB8_126 (SPAdes) (version 2) | ecosystem: Environmental > Aquatic > Marine > Oceanic | place: Arctic Ocean... | reverse complement strand
TGTCTTCGGATCTGTCTGAAGTCGTGGTGTCGGCTTCGACCCTGACGTTCACTGCGTCGAACTGGGATACGCCACAGACAGTGGTGGTGACCGGTGTCAACGACGGTCTTTCTGATGGTGACCAGGCCGTGGATGTGACTCTTTCGGCCGCCGGGTTCGACCCGGTCGTAGTCGCTGTGATCAACGCCGACAACGACGGTGGTCCCCAGCTGATCGTGTCGCCCACTACTGGTTCAAACGGCGATGCCTGCCCGCAACCCCCAGTCGAAGAACCCGTCGACGAACTTGAGGAAGATGTTGTGGAGGAGTTGCCGGCTTGTGTTGTCGGGTTCGGGTCGTTGTCGGAGTCGCAGGGTTCGACGGTGATGTCGGAGTCGGGTTCTTCGGACTCGTTCACGTTTGCTCTGGGGTCAGAACCGGCCGGTGGTGTGGTTGTTTCGGTGGTGTCTTCGGATCTGTCTGAAGTCGTGGTGTCGGCTTCGACCCTGACGTTCACTGCGTCGAACTGGGATACGCCACAGACAGTGGTGGTGACCGGTGTCAACGACGGTCTTTCTGATGGTGACCAGGCCGTGGATGTGACCCTTTCAGCCGCCGGGTTCGACCCGGTAGTCGTTGGTGTGATCAACGCCGACAACGACGGTGGCCCCCAGCTGGTCGTGTCGCCCACGACTGGTTCAAACGGCGATGCCTGCCCACAACCCCCTGTCGACGAGCCCGTCGACGAGGATGCTTCGAGCGTTGAGGTCACAGCAGGCCTTGGCATCGTTGTGGAGTCACAGGGTTCGACGGTGATGTCGGAGTCGGGTTCTTCGGACTCGTTCACGTTTGCTCTGGGGTCAGAACCGGCCGGTGGTGTTGTTGTTTCAGTGACGTCTTCGGACCTGTCTGAAGTCGTGGTGTCGGCTTCGACCCTGACGTTCACTGCGTCGAACTGGGATACGCCACAGACAGTGGTGGTGACCGGTGTCAACGACGGTCTTTCTGACGGTGACCAGGCAGTGGATGTGACCCTTTCAGCCGCCGGGTTCGACCCAGTCGTCGTTGGTGTGATCAACGCCGACAACGACTGAACACGCCATCTCCGACGATGCGACCCCTGACGTTGACCGCGGGTTATGTAGGAATCTGCATAACCATGTGGTATTAACATGCAGCAAAAGGCATACTTAACAGATGTATGAGATCGCCATCATCGGGGCCTCCGGATTCACCGGTGCTGAACTCCTCCGGCTGTGTGCCAGCCACCCCGACTTCGACGTGGTGCTCGCCACCGGCGATACCAAGGCCGGCACGGCGGTAGCCGACCTCTACCCGAGCCTTGCCGCCCACTACCCGGACCTGACCTACTCACCGGCGGACCCGGCGGCCGCCGACGGTTGCGACGTGGCCTTCCTGGGCCTGCCCCACGGGGCATCACAGACCCTGGTACCCGAACTCCTCGGCAGGGTCGGCCACGTGGTCGACCTGGCGGCCGACTTCCGACTCCGGGACGCCGCCCTCTACCCGACCTGGTACGGCGAGGACCACGAGGTACCCGCCCTGCTCGACGAGGCCGTCTACGGCCTTCCCGAACTGTTCCGGGTCGGACTGCCCGGTGCCCGACTGGTGGCTGCTGCCGGCTGCTACCCGACGGCCTCTGCACTGGCCCTGGCGCCCTTCGTGCGGGCCGGCGCCATCGAGACGGCCGGCATCATCGTGGACGCAGCGAGCGGTGTGTCCGGTGCCGGGCGGCCACCAAAGCCGAACACCACGTTCTGTGCCGTGGACGAGGACTACACGGCCTACGGCCTGACCGACCACCGGCACACGCCCGAGATCGAACAGTCGATAGCGACGTTGGCCGACGGCACCACGGTGTCAGACGTGAGCGTTCTGTTCACCCCCCACCTGGCTCCGATGAACCGGGGCATCCTCGCAACCTGCTACGCCCGGCCTGTTGACGGCGGCCTGGACACCGATGGAGCCATGGCGATCCTGTCGGACTTCTACGCCGACGAACCATTCATCGTGGTGGACGAACGGTCACCGTCCACTAAGGCCACCCTGGGCTCCAACGCCGCCCACCTGACGGCACGGGTGGACCCCAGGACCGGGCTCCTCCTGTCCATCTGCGCCATCGACAACCTGGTGAAGGGCGCCTCCGGGCAGGCCATCCAGTGCGCCAACGCCGTGCTGGGCCTCGACGAGTCGACCGGCCTCACGACGATCGGGCTCTACCCGTGAGCGTCACCGCTGTGCCCGGATTCGTCGCCGCTGGCACTGCCTGCGGCGTGAAGGCATCCGGAGCCGACGACCTGGCAATGGTCGCCACGGCTGACGGATCACCGGTCATCGCAGCCGGCGTGTTCACCTCCAACAAGATGACGGCCCCGCCTGTCCTCGTCACCCGAAAGCACCTGGCAGCCACCGATGGTCGGGCCGCCGCCGTGGTCCTCAACAGCGGCAACGCCAACGCTGCGACAGGCGCTGCAGGCATGGCTGATGCCGAGCTGATGTGCGTCCTCACCGCCGAAGCGATCGGCTGCACGCCCGACGAGGTCCTCGTCTGTTCCACCGGGTTGATCGGCTTCCCCCTGCCCATGGATCGCATCGTGTCCGCCATCCCGACTCTGGCCGGCGAACTCACCGATGACGGTGGTCCTGCCGCCGCCCGGGCGATCATGACGACCGACACCGTGCCACGGACCACCACGGTCACGGGCACGACGCTCGACGGCGGCACCTTCACCATTGGAGGGGTGGCCAAGGGCGCGGCGATGCTGGAGCCGAACATGGCCACGATGCTGGCCGTGCTCACGACCGATGCACTCCTCGACGCTCCGGCGGCCACCGGAGCGCTGCGGGCAGCGGTGGGGGTGTCGTTCAACTGCCTCACGGTTGACGGAGCGGAGTCCACCAACGACACGGTCCTGCTGCTGGCCTCCGGTGCTGCAGGCCCCGTGGAGGCGGACCAGTTCGATGGCCTGCTTGCCGACGCCTGTCGGGACCTGGCCGTCCAGATGGCCGACGACGCCGAAGGCTCCACCAAGACGGTGTTCCTGACCGTCACCGGCGCTGCCACCGACACCGAGGCCGCCAAGGGAGCCCGGGACACCGCCAACTGCCAGTTGGTCAAGTGTTCCTGGTACGGCGAAGACCCCTACTGGGGCCGGATCGCCGCCGAGATGGGGGCGGCCGGGATCGCCTTCGACCCGGCCACCATCACCATCGCGTACGGCGGCCAGGTGGTCTACGCCGCCGAACAGGTCCAGCCGGTCGACGAGATAGCCCTGACCGCCCACATGGCGGGCCGGAGGATCGACCTGGAGGTGGACCTCGGGCAGGGCAGCGGGTCGGCCTGGATCGTCACCACAGACCTCAGCCATGCCTATATCGACGAGAACATGCGGACCTCGTAGGGCCGTGGAGGACGACATGGACAAGACCCCAGCCGCAGACGCCGGCCCCCTCTCAGGCTTCTCGCCAGAGCGGCGGGCCTCCGTGCTGATCGAGACCCTGCCGTACATCCAACGCTTCGCCGGCTCGGTCATCGTGGTGAAGTTCGGTGGTAGCGCCATGGGCGATCCCACCCTCGCAGCGCACTTCGCCGAGGACATCGTCCTCATGCACTCGGTCGGCATCAGGCCGGTCGTCGTGCACGGAGGCGGGCCGCAGATCGGTGCGCTCATGGACCGGTTGGGGATCGTCTCGGAGTTCCGGGACGGCCTCAGGGTCACCGACGCCGAGACCCTCGACGTGGCCCGGATGGTCCTCGTGGGCAAGGTCAACCGGGACATCGTGTCTGGCATAAACAGGCACGGACCTCTGGCCGTTGGCCTCTCCGGTGAAGACGCCGGCCTCATCCAGGCCTCGGCACGGGATCCGGAGCTGGGCTTCGTGGGAGACGTCGAGTCCGTTAACCCGGCCATCATCGAGCGGCTCCTGGCCGAGGAGCTCATCCCCGTCGTCTCCACCATCGGGGTGGACCTCAGCGGGCAGGCCTACAACATCAACGCAGACACCGTGGCTGCAGCGGTCGCCGGGGCGCTCGGGGCCGAACGGATCCTGTACCTGACTGACGTCGAGGGCCTCCTCGCCGACGTAGGGGACCCGGCGTCACGGATCTCGAGGATCGACCTCTCCGGCCTGGCCGACCTGACCGCCGACGGCACGATAAGCGGAGGGATGATCCCCAAGGTCCAGGCATGCATCGACGCGGTGGAGTCGGGGGTGGGTTCGGCCCACATGGTCGATGGGCGGATTCCCCACGTCCTCCTGCTCGAGCTCTTCACAGACATGGGCATCGGCACGATGGTCCTGCCCGACGGTGGCGTGGCTGCCGATGGCAGGGGCGTGGACGGGGTGCCCGCATGACCGTTGCCACCCCCGATCCGAAGTTCCGGGACAGCAGGGAACGGTGGGCCGACGCCCTCATGGGCAACTACGGCGTTCCGCCGCTCACCTTCGTCAGGGGCTCGGGTACCGAGTTGTTCGACGACACCGGAAAGCGGTATCTGGACTTCCTCTGCGGCCTGGCCGTCACCGGCCTGGGCCACGCCCACCCCCGGGTGGCCGCAGCCCTGACCGAGCAGGCATCCACCCTCCTGCACGTCTCCAACCTGTTCGTAACCGAGCCGCAACTGGAGGTTGCCGAGCGCCTCGACGCCCTGGTCCGGTCTGGCACCGGCCAGGCCACGCCGGGGCGGGTGCTCTTCCAGAACTCCGGAGCGGAGGCGAACGAGGCGGCCCTGAAGCTGGCCCGGAAGTACCACGGCCGTGGCAGGCACGGTGTCGTGGCCGCCTTCCGGTCCTTCCACGGCCGGACCCTGGCCACCCTTGCGGCCACCGGCCAGCCCGAGAAGCACGAGCCCTTCCAGCCGTTGCCAGAGGGCTTCCGGCATGCGGCCTGGAACGACGTGGCGGCCTTTGAGGCGGTCCTGGACCCGTCCGTCGGAGCGATCCTGCTGGAACCGCTCCAGGGCGAGGGTGGCGTCAACCCGGCCGACGTGGACTTCCTGCGTGGCATCAGGCGGTTGTGCGACGAGCGGGGCATCCTGCTGATCATGGACGAGATCCAGACGGGCCTGGGTCGCACCGGTGAATGGTTCGGATTCCACCACGCCGGGATCACCGCCGACATCGTGACCGTCGCCAAGGCCCTCGGCAACGGGGTGCCCATTGGCGCCGTGTGGGCCACAGCCGACGTGGCATCGGCGTTCGGGCCCGGCGACCACGGTTCGACATTCGCCGGTCAGCCGCTGGCTGCCGCAGCTGCCCGGGAGGTACTGCAGGTGATGGTCGAGATCGACGTGCCCCTCCTGGCACGTGAACGCGGTGCCGAGCTGACGGTCCTGCTGGAGGCGGTGCCCGGAGTGGCAGACGTCAGGGGACTGGGCCTGCTGCTGGCGGCCGAACTCCGGCCGGAGGCCCTGAACGGACGGACCGCCGCCGAGGTGGCCCGGGCCTGTCTGGAGGCCGGCCTGGTGGTCAACGCGGTGACACCCACGGCCCTACGGCTGGCGCCCCCGTTCACGGTGTCCGGCGAGGAACTGGTCGAGGGCGTGGAGATTCTGGCTGGCGTGATGGCGGCTGGATCCGCTGGAGAGGACAGCTGATGCGACACCTGCTGGAGGTCGACGACCTCACCACCGACGAGCTGCTGCGGGTCCTGGACCTGGCGGCGGACCCGTCGCCACCCAGGGTCCTGGAGGGACGCGGGATGGCGCTCGTGTTCGAGAAGCCGTCCAACCGAACCCGCAACTCGATGGAGATGGCCGTCTTCGAGCTGGGCGGTCACCCGGTCTACATGCAGGCGGCCGAGGTGGGCCTGGACGTCAGGGAGTCGGTGGAGGACGTCACCCGCACGCTCGCCTGCTACCACGCCTGCATCGGTGCCCGCGTGTTCGCCCACTCCACCGCCGAGCGGATGGCCGGAGAGAACCTCGTCCCGATCGTGAACATGCTCTCGGACGCAGCCCACCCGCTCCAGGCCCTCGCTGACGTGCTCACGATCAGGCAGGAGTTCGGCGAGGTGGCGGGTCGGACCATTGCCTACGTCGGTGACGGCAACAACGTGTTCCGGTCGCTGGCGTTGGCGGCGGGCATGCTCGGTGCAGAGGTGAGGTTCGCCGGCCCTCCCGGCTACCGGCTGCCGGAAGTGGATCGCGACAGGCTGGCTGCGGCCGGCGTGACCGTTGCCGAGTTCGACCGGGCGACCGATGCGGTCGCCGGCGCCGACGTGGTCTACGCGGATGTCTGGACATCGATGGGCCAGGAGGAGGAGTCGGCTCGACGCCTCCGGGACTTCGAGGGATTCCAGGTGGATGGACAGCTCATGGAGAGCGCCGGTCCACAGGCCCTGTTCCTGCACTGCCTGCCGGCCCACAGGGGCGAGGAGGTCACCGACCAGGTGGTGGACGGGGCGTCCAGCCGGGTCTGGCCGCAGGCTGCCAACCGGCTGCACGCCGCCAGGGGCCTGCTGGTATGGCTCCTGGGTGAGGCCGACCACGGGGGAGGGCCCTCATGAGCAAGCATCAGAGGCAGCACCGGATCTCACGGATGCTGGCGAATCAGGCGGTGACGAGCCAGGAGCAACTCGTCGGCCTTCTGGCCGACGATGGCATTGAGTCCACCCAGGCGACCGTGTCACGCGACCTCGACGACCTCGGGGCGGTGAAGGTGCGGGTGCCGGGCGGGGAGAGCGTCTACGCCATACCGGAGCATCCGGCCGACCGGGTGGTTCCCATGGACCAGTTGCGGCGGGTGATGGGCGAGTGGGTTGTAGAGGTGGAGTCATCCGGCAATCTCGTCGTGCTGCGGACCCCGCCCGGATCGGCCCACGTGGTCGCCTCTGCGCTGGACAGGACAGGGATCGAAGGGTCCATCGGAACGGTTGCGGGCGATGACACCCTGATGGTGGTTGCCGCCGAGGGAACGGCCGCGAGCGATCTGGCAGCGACCATCAGGAACCTGGCGGGGCTCTGAGATAGGACGAGGACCAGCGGGCACCGGAGAGTCCGGATGCGAGAGCCCGCGGCCGATGATGGAAGGCAGTGGTATGACCAGTGACGAGAAGGACCGGCCACCGGTCGACAAGGTGGTGCTCGCCTACTCGGGCGGGTTGGACACGTCCATAATCCTCCGGTGGCTGGAGGAGACCTACGGCTGTGAGGTGGTGACGTTCACTGCCGACCTGGGCCAGGGCGAGGAACTCGAACCGGCGCGGGCCAAGGCAGAGGCGATGGGGGTGTCGGAGATCTACATCGAGGACCTCCGTGAGGAGTTCGTACGCGACTACGTGTACCCGATGTTCAGGGCCAACGCCCTCTACGAGGGTGAGTACCTGCTCGGAACGTCGATAGCGCGGCCACTCATCGCCAAGCGACTGGTCGAGATCGCCGACGAGACGGGCGCCGATGCGATCAGTCACGGTGCCACCGGTAAGGGCAACGACCAGGTCAGGTTCGAGCTGGGTGCGTATGCCCTGCGGCCCGACATCCGGATAATCGCACCGTGGCGGGAGTGGGACCTCGGCTCGCGGCAGAGCCTCCTGGACTACGCCGAGAAGCACGGCATCCCGGTCGAGATGAAGCGGGGAGCGAAGTCCCCCTATTCCATGGACGCCAACCTGCTGCACATCTCGTACGAGGGCGGCCCGCTGGAGGATCCATGGCAGGAGCCGGCCGCCGAGATGTGGCGGTGGTCGGTCAGCCCGGAGATGGCGCCGGATGAGGCCACCTATCTGGACCTGACCTATGAGAATGGTGACGTGGTGGCACTCGACGGAATGCTGATGACTCCGGCCACCGTCCTGGCCGAACTGAACCGGGTGGGTGGGGCCAACGGCATTGGCAGGACCGACATCGTCGAGAACAGGTTCGTGGGCATGAAGTCACGCGGGGCGTATGAAACCCCCGGCGGCACCATCCTTCTGAGGGCGCATCGGGCCATCGAGTCGATCACCCTCGATGGCGGGGTGGCGCACCTGAAGGACGAGATGATGCCCCGGTACGCCGAGCTGATCTACAACGGCTTCTGGTTCAGCCCGGAGAGGGAGATGCTCCAGGTTGCGATCGACCACAGCCAGGCGTTCGTGAACGGCCGGGTCCGGTTGCGGCTCTACAAGGGCAACGTGGCCGTGGTGGGCCGGGAGTCTGACGACACCCTGTTCGACGAGGCAATCGCCACCTTCGAGGAGGACGATGGCGCCTACAACCAGGCTGACGCCGATGGGTTCATCAAGCTGAATGCCCTGAGGCTTCGGACGCTGGCCCGGCGGGCCGCAAGGTCGGAGGGTTAGGACATGGCGACGCTCTGGCACGGACGGTTCGAGGGAGGGTCCGCTGAGGCACTCCAGGCCCTCAACGACAGCCTCGGGTTCGACCGGCGGATGTTCCGGGAGGACCTGGCCGGTTCGCGGGCCCACGTCCGGATGCTGGCCCGGGTGGGCCTCATGTCGGTCGTCGACTCCGAAGCGGTACTCGTGGCGCTCGACACCGTCGAGACGGAGATGTCCGACGGCTCGTTCGTCTTCGCCGTCGGTGACGAGGACATCCACACGGCTGTGGAGCGTCGGGTCACGGAGTTGGCCGGCGATGCCGGCGCCCGACTGCACACGGGGCGTAGTCGCAACGACCAGGTGGCGACCGACCTACGGCTATGGACCCTCCGGGAGCTGGGTGAGGCGGCGGAGATGGTCACGGCGTTCCAGACAACCCTGGCATCGCGGGCCGACGACGCCGGCGAGGCGTACCTGCCCGGCTACACACACCTGCAGCAGGCCCAGCCGGTGCTCCTTGCACACCATCTCCTGGCTCACGGCTGGGCGCTGGCGCGCGATGTGGACCGGTTGATGGACGCCCGGACCCGGGCCGACGTGTCGCCCCTGGGTGCGGGGGCCCTGGCTGGCTCCTCCCTGCCGCTGGACCCGGATTCCGTCGCTGCGGACCTGGGCTTCGCTGCCCGTTTCGAGAATTCAATGGACGCCGTCGGAGACCGGGACTTCGTCGCCGAGTCGTTGTTCGCCCTGGCTCTGCTGGGCGTGCACCTCTCCAGGATCGGCGAGGAGCTGATTCTCTGGAGCAGCGAGGAGTTCGGGTTCGTTGACCTCGACGACGCCTTCTCGACCGGATCCTCGATGCTCCCGCAGAAGAAGAACCCGGACGTGGCCGAGTTGGCCCGCGGCAAGGCTGGGCGCCTCATTGGCCATCTGACGGGACTCATGGCGACCCTGAAGGGCCTGCCGCTGGCCTACAACAAGGACCTGCAGGAGGACAAGGAGCCGCTCTTTGACGCCTTTGACACCATCCGCCTGACGCTGTCGGCCCTCGACGGGATGGTGGCGACCCTGGTATTCAGGACGGACCGCATGGCTGCCGCCGCTGACAGTCCGTATGCCGCAGCGGTGGACCTGGCCGAATACCTCGTGGCCGGTGGTACACCGTTCCGCGATGCCCATGGAATCGTCGGTGCACTCGTGAGAGCGGCGCTGGCCGGAGAGGGCTCCCTCGTGGAGCTGGTCACGGCCGACGAACACCTGGGTCCAGATGCGGCCGCGTTGCTGGCCCCGGGTGCGCCGGTGCGTCGGCGCACCACACCGGGCGGTGCCGGTCCCGGTCCAGTAGCCGTGCAGCGGGCCCGGTTCGCCGACCAGTTGGCCGCCCAGTCGAAGCGGATAGCCGGCTGAACACGGACCATTCACCGCTTCGGTCACCGGGGTGGGCTGCTCTCGCCCTCGGCCTGTCGGATCTGGCGGCGCGCCGGACCAGCGACCCGCGCGCTGCAGTCGAGGCCGGCCCGGCCGGCCCGGAACGCGACTCGATCCTGGAGTTACTGGACATCGGCGCTGATGCCCTCGACCGGACCTGCAGGCCCGGTCACCTCACGGGCTCGGCACTCGTCGTGGATCCGTCTGATCGTCGGATACTCCTCCTGTTCCACACCAAGCTGCAGCGCTGGCTCCAACCCGGCGGCCACGCCGACGGTGACGCCGACCTTGCCCGGGTGGCCCTGCGCGAGGCGGTTGAGGAGACGGGAATCGCCGGGTTGCGGGTCGTGGAACCGGCTGTCGACCTGGACGTCCACCGGGTCGAACCGCCGGCCGAGGACGCCCACGACCACCACGATGTGAGGTTCCTGGTGCTGGCGCCGCCCGGTTCGGTTCCGGTCGGGAACCATGAGTCGGAGGCCCTCCGATGGGTATCGGAGGCTGATATAGCAGCGCTGGGAGCCGATCAGGGCCTCTGTCGCCTGGCGCGGCGGGCACTCTCGCGTCTGGACTCCCTCGAGGCCTGAGCGCACCGACGTACCTGTGTACGGGTGTCCGGGCGCTGCGGCCTATACGTCTGCGGGGTCCAGGCAGGCTTCCATGTCGTTGACCCGGGCGAAGCCGTTCATGCGCTTCAGGACGCTGCCTGTGCCGCTGGGCAGGGCTGTCAGCAGCGGCCTGACATCGCCTTCAAGGCGTAGCCGGTCTGCGTGCGTGCGGCGATCGGAGATGTAGACCGCCCAGTCCTCCAACCACATTCCGATGAGCTCACGGTCGTCGTCGATGCCGTCCGGCAGCAGCGCCAGATCCGCGACCATGTCGACGAGGGCATCGGTGGCCAGATCCAGGTCATCGGCCCTGTCCGCGGGAGAGGTGGCGTCGGCGGCGAGCGGGACCGTATCGATCACGGCACGGGCTTCAAGGCACCGCTGCTGGGCCAGCTCGGGCCACGAACGGTCCCCGAGACGATCAGGGTTTCCAGACGGGGCAATGAAGAATGCGTAGACCCAGAGAACGACCATCGCCACCCCGAGCAGTCCCAGGAGCGTACGCACCACGATGGTGTGGAATCCCGGCCGGACCGGACCCGGCGTGGTCATGGTGCGACCCGCAGGGTTATGACGGTCCCGGGTTCCACGACCGTGCCGGCGGCGGGGTCCTGTGACCAGACCAGGCCGCTGGTCCACTCCGGTTCGTCGGGGTCGGCCACCCGGATCACCTCGTAGCCGAGGCCGAGTGATTCGAGCAGCGGTGTCACGTTGGCGAGGAGGCGTTCGACCGCGTCGGGTACGACCACCGGAGTCATCTGAGGTGGTTCGACGGTTACCTCGAGGAGCAGGGATCCTCCAGGTTGGATCCACGAGCCGACCGCCGGCGCCTGGCCGATGATCGTCCCAGGTTCGGTGCCTTCCATCTCGACCTCCACCAGGCTCACGATCTGGATGTCACCAACCGACCCGGCGAGGAGCGTACGGGCGTTGTCCAGCGTAAGGCCGAGCAGGTCGGGCGTGGGGATGCGACCGTCGTCCGGTGACACTTCGGCAACGGTGGTGGTCGGGGCCGCCGGACTCGGGCGGATGGCAGTTACTGGAACGATGGCGGGGAACTCCTCCACGGGAAGGCCCAGGTGGGCCGCTTCCATCACGTCCTTCCAGATCATCGCCGGATAGGTGCCGCCGTAGACCTTGCGGTCGGTGGTCGGTGGGATCATCGGAATCTGGGCCTCCGGGTAGCCGACCCAGACGGCGGTGGTGCGCTGCGGGGTGTAGCCGACGAACACGGCGTCGGCGTAGTTCTGCGTGGTGCCTGTCTTTCCGGCCGCCGGGCGATCCTCCAGCTGCGCACGCCAACCGGTTCCCTGGGAGACCGCTCCCTCCAGGATCCAGGTCACCTCGTCGGCGAGACGGGCGTCCAGCACCCGGGACTGTTCCCTCCTCCAGGACCACAGGGTGGTGCCATCGGAATGGGCAATGCGCCTCACGTAGCTCGGAGCGATCGAGACGCCCCGGTTGGCCAGCGTGTGGTAGGCGGTGACCATGTCCAGCATCGTGGAGTTGGACGTGCCCAGGATGTTCGAGTTCACCCGCTGGATGGTTGACCTGATTCCCAGCCGACGAGCCATCGAGACCACCCTGTGGGCGCCCATCTCCATGCTGAGCTGGGCGAACACCGTGTTCAGGGAGCTGCGCAGGGCCCTTATGAGGGTGACCTCCTCGGCGCCCGGGGGTGCCACCAGCTCCTCTCCATCAGGGGGTTCCCAGCTCCAGGTGGGTATGGCCTCGAGGGCATGCACGCGATCTCGGAACAGGCGTTCCTGGTCGAAGTCGTAACGCCGGTTGGTGACCCACTGGGTGAGGTCCACGGCCTGGTAGGTGATCTCGGTTTCGTCGGCGCCTTCCTCCCTGTCCTTTGCCTTGATCTCCTTGACGATCCGGATCGTCTCGACGTGGTCGGGTGGGACGTCTGTGTGTTCCTCTCGCAGGTAGAACTGCAGGAGGGCCTGGACCCCGTGTTCGAAGCGGGCTTCGGTGGCGTCGTGTCCGCCCACACCGCCGGTGACGCGCCAGACCTTGTTGTCATCGTCGGCACCGGGTATCTCGAACTCCAGGACGTTGGGAGCCGTATAGGTGGCCGTGATCTTCCAGCCGGCCTCGAGGGCTGCGGCCATGCCGATGGTCTTCATCGACGACCCGACCTGTCGCCCTGCACCTACGGCCAGGTTGACCTTGGCGTCGTCGGCGGTGCCGAAGAAGTCGCGACCACCGACCATGGCCAGAACCTGGCCGGTGCCGGTCTCGAGAACCACGACGGCCGAATCGGGGTTGCCACGCCCGGTGGGAAGGTGGTTCTCCACGGACTGCTCGGCGGCTGCCTGGAGGTCAAGGTCGATGGTGGTCTCGATCCTTAGGCCGCCCTCGAACAGGAGTCGCTCCCTGATCCCACGGCTGGCACCGAACGCCGGGTTGTCCAGGAACCAGCGGCGCACCTCCTCCACGAAGTGTCCGGCCGGGTAACGGGCCTCCAGGCGTGCCGAGTACTCCTCGAGGCGCGGCGGCATGGTGATGGCCGCCTCGCGCTGCTCCGGCGTGATGAAGTCGTTCGCCAGCATGCGGTCCAGCACCATGTGGCTGCGCTTCAGGCTCTTGGAGTAGTTCAGGAAGGGGTTGTATCGGCCCGGCAGTTGGATGATCCCGGCGACCAGCGCCGCCTCGGAGAGGTTCAGGTCGGCCACGTCCTTGTTGAAGTAGGTCTGTGCTGCGGCCTTCACTCCGTAGGCGCCGTGGCCGAGGTACACGGTGTTCAGGTACTGCAGCAGGATGAAGTCCTTGCCGTACTGGTCCTCCAACCTGGTGGCGTACCAGACCTCCTCCAACTTGCGGCTCGCCGTCTGCTCGGAGTTGCGGATGATGGCCAGCTTCACGTACTGCTGGGTGATCGTGGATCCGCCCTGGCTGATACCTCCGTCCTCCAGGTTGGTGCGCGCCGCCCTGATGATGGCCTTCAGGTCGAAGCCGTCGTGGATATAGAAGCGCTCGTCCTCGATGGAGATGACGGCGTCGCGGACCATCTGGGGGATTTCCTCCAGGGTGCGGGCGCTGGTGCGGTTCTCGGGGGCCACGAGCGTGGTGATGTGGCGCCCGTCGCGGGCCACCACCACGGACGACTCGGCCTGCTCGGGGATCGTGATGTCGAAGTCCCGGGTCTCGTAGCGGTAGCAGGAGGTGGCCACGGAGGCCAGTGCCGTCACCACGCAGATGACGCGCACGAGGCCCGGGGGGAGGATCCGCATCCGTCCAGTCTGGCCGCCCGGCGGTCGATAGGCGCGTCGGGTGACGGGCACCACATGGCGGGTCGGGCACGTCGGTCAATGGCCGCCCCGCACATCCATGGGGGAGAGGGTGGCCGGGGGGTCTGGCACTGGGACCCAGAGGCTCCATACTGGTGGCCATGAGTGATTCCCAGCCCGACGGCCCAGCCGGAGCCGCCATCATCGATGACCTGGTGGCGCGGGGGCTGGTTCAGGACAGCACCGATCTGGAGGCCATCCGGGAGCGCATGGCCGACGGGCCCATCACCCTCTACTGCGGTTTTGATCCGACGGCCGACAGCCTCCATGTCGGGCACCTCGTTCCCCTGCTGCTGCTGCGCCGGTTCCAGGACGCGGGTCACCGTGCGATCGTTCTTGCCGGTGGGGCCACGGGAATGGTGGGCGATCCGAGTGGTAGGTCCGAGGAGCGCAACCTGCTCGACGGCGAGACACTCACCCGCAACGTGGAGGCCGTGGCTGCTCAGCTCTGCTCCTTCCTGAGGTTCGAAGGGAACCTCCGCGAGGGTGACGAGCCGGCGGTCCTGGTCGACAACCGGGAGTGGACCGAGGGTGTCGGTGTGCTGGAGTTCCTGCGTGACGTGGGCAAGCACGTGACGGTGGGGACCATGCTCGGCAAGGAGTCGATCCGTGCCCGGTTGGCCGGCGACCAGGGCATCTCGTTCACCGAGTTCAGTTACATGCTCCTCCAGGCGAACGACTTCTACGAGCTGTATGACCGGTTGGGGTGCGAGCTCCAGGTCGGCGGATCCGACCAGTGGGGCAACATCACGGCCGGCATCGACATGATCAGGCGGCGCAAGGCCGCTGGGGCCCACGGGTTGACGGTGCCGCTCATGACCCGGACCGACGGTGCCAAGTTCGGCAAGACGGCCGACGGTGCCGTGTGGCTGGACGCCGCCAGGACCCTTCCCTATGAGCTCCATCAGTACTTCGTGAACGTGGACGACCGTGACGTCGAGCGCTTCCTGCTCCACCTGACCCTTCTGGGTGTGGACGAGGTGGCCTCGGTCATGGCCGAGCACGGTCGTGCTCCGGAGTCGAGGGCGGCCCAGAAGCGCCTGGCCGACGAGGTCTGCTCCCTGGTCCATGGCGACTCCGAGACGGCTCGCGCCCGCCTGGCGGCCAAGGGGCTGTTCGGTGTGGAGCCCCCGACAGGCGAGGTGCTCGAGGCGCTGCGCGGCATCGTCCCCGAGACCACGGTGAAGGCCGGAGACCTCGACGGGGACGAATCCCTCGTCGATGTGCTGGTCGCATCGGGCCTGTGTGGTTCAAGGGGGGATGCCCGCCGGACGCTCGCCGGTGGCGGCGTATCGGTGAACGGGGTTCGACAGGTCCCCGAGGCACTGGCCCTTCCGTCAGATGCCCTGGTGGACGGACGCTTCGTCCTGCTCCAGAAGGGCAGGCGAAACCGCCATCTCCTGGTCCTCGCCTGAGTGTGGCGCAGGTCACCTCGGCACCTAGCAAAAAGCAGCGCAGGCGGGTTGGGGCACCCGGCTATGGGAGATAGTGTTTCCCTGCTCGCAGGAAGCGGGGTCGCCCTTTACCGGGAGGTTCCGTCTCCGTATCGTGGGCGCCCGCCCAGTGGCAGGTCCGATCGGATCGAACCACTGAAGCGGGCTGAGGGCACCACCGCCATCATCTGGGATTAGTTCCAGTTGTCCGGCGTGTGCCGGGAGGCTTCTGGCCTCCAGGTGCTCCTTGAAAACGGGATAGAGGACGAAAAAGCCAGTGCGGGCTGTCCACAAGGCGATCGCGAGTCGCCACTGGACAGACCCTTAACAATTCAAATAGCACTAACACGGACAGCGGTGACCGGCTTCGGCCGATCACCATTGCCCTGTGCCTGGTCGAACGGGATTTGGTGTCCCGATCGGCCTCGAACTCGCGTCGGCACCACCTTCGGGAGGTGTCGCACCAACTGATTCGACGGCCAGCAACGCTTCGGCGGCGCTGGTCTGAGATTTCGACGGAGAGTTTGATCCTGGCTCAGGACGAACGCTGGCGGCGGGCCTAACACATGCAAGTCGAACGCACTCGACCTTCGGGTCACATGAGTGAGTGGCGAACGGGTGAGTAACACGTGAGGAACCTGCCCCGAAGACTGGAATAACCCGAGGAAACTCGGGCTAATACCGGATATCCCCACCAGGTCGCATGGCCAGGTGAGGAAATGCTCCGGCGCTTCGGGAGGGTCTCGCGGCCTATCAGCTAGTTGGTGAGGTAACGGCTCACCAAGGCATCGACGGGTAGCTGGTCTGAGAGGACGATCAGCCACACTGGGACTGAGACACGGCCCAGACTCCTACGGGAGGCAGCAGTGGGGAATCTTGCGCAATGGGCGAAAGCCTGACGCAGCCACGCCGCGTGAGGGATGAAGGCTTTCGGGTTGTAAACCTCTTTCAGCAGGGACGAAAATGACGGTACCTGCAGAAGAAGCTCCGGCCAACTACGTGCCAGCAGCCGCGGTAACACGTAGGGAGCAAGCGTTGTCCGGATTTATTGGGCGTAAAGAGCTCGTAGGCGGTTCGGTAAGTCGGGTGTGAAAACTTGAGGCTCAACCTCAAGAGGCCACTCGATACTGCTGTGACTAGAGTCCGGTAGAGGAGTGTGGAATTCCTGGTGTAGCGGTGAAATGCGCAGATATCAGGAGGAACACCGACAGCGAAGGCAGCACTCTGGGCCGGTACTGACGCTGAGGAGCGAAAGCATGGGGAGCAAACAGGATTAGATACCCTGGTAGTCCATGCCGTAAACGTTGGGCACTAGGTGTGGGGTCTCGCTAACAGATTCCGTGCCGCAGCTAACGCATTAAGTGCCCCGCCTGGGGAGTACGGCCGCAAGGCTAAAACTCAAAGGAATTGACGGGGGCCCGCACAAGCGGCGGAGCATGTTGCTTAATTCGAGGCAACGCGAAGAACCTTACCTGGGTTTGACATGTAGGGAAAAGCTATAGAGATATAGTGTCCTTAGGGGCCCTACACAGGTGGTGCATGGCTGTCGTCAGCTCGTGTCGTGAGATGTTGGGTTAAGTCCCGCAACGAGCGCAACCCTTGTCCTATGTTGCCAGCGGATAATGCCGGGGACTCGTAGGAGACTGCCGGGGTCAACTCGGAGGAAGGTGGGGACGACGTCAAGTCATCATGCCCCTTATATCCAGGGCTGCAAACATGCTACAATGGCCGGTACAGAGGGCAGCAAAACCGCGAGGTTGAGCGAATCCCACAAAGCCGGTCTCAGTTCGGATTGGAGTCTGCAACTCGACTCCATGAAGGCGGAGTCGCTAGTAATCCCGGATCAGCAACGCCGGGGTGAATACGTTCCCGGGCCTTGTACACACCGCCCGTCACACCACGAAAGTCAGCAACACCCGAAGTCAGTGGCCTAACTCTTAGGAGAAGGAGCTGCCGAAGGTGGGGTCGGCGATTGGGGTGAAGTCGTAACAAGGTAGCCGTACCGGAAGGTGCGGCTGGATCACCTCCTTTCTAAGGAGTACATATCGTCAACGTTGTCGGCCATTACGTGTCGGCCGTTGACGATCACTCCCAGTTAGCGCACTGGTTAGTTGGTCACGTTCCCAGGCTCGATTTACTCGAGCTTTGGTAACGGTGACGTTCCGTTCTCTATCCCGTTTTGAGGGAGCGCTACGCGCTCTTCCTCAGTGGGCCGGTCCCACTTCCGGTGCGCACTTGTTGCGTCTCGGTGGTGCCATCGGTCCACAGGCCACGGCCGATGGTGAGCGTCCCGATCGGGATGTCTCGCCACGCCGTAGCTGGCCCCAGGGCCGGCAGATGCCTCTTGAGAACTGCACAGCGAACACGAGCATCTTCATCAATTGTCGATGTATTTGTAATTTCCAAGCTACTAAGAGCCAACGGTGAATGCCTTGGCGACTACTACCGAAGAAGGACGTGGGTGGCTGCGAAAAGCCACGGTGAGCTGTCTACCGAGCTTTGACCCGTGGATGTCCGAATGGGGAAACCCTGCACTCGTAATGGGGTGTAACTCCCGCCTGAACACATAGGGCGGGTAGAGGGAACTGGGTGAACTGAAACATCTAAGTAACCCAAGGAAAAGAAAGCAACAGCGACTCCCTGAGTAGCGGCGAGCGAAATGGGATGAGCCTAAACCGACCTGGTGCCAAGCCTGACGGCGTTGCCAGATCGGGGTCGTGGGACCAAATGGGAGGGGCGTCAGACCTTCCACAGAGTTATAAATCTGTCAGCTAGCAGAAGTGTCCTGGAAAGACACGCCATAGCGGGTAATAGCCCCGTATGCGAAAGCTGAGCAGACTCTGATTTGTGCTCCCGAGTAACACCGGATCCGGGAAAGCCGGTGTGAATCTGCGAGGACCACCTCGTAAGGCTAAGTATACGTAGTCGACCGATAGTGAACTAGTACCGTGAGGGAAAGGTGAAAAGTACCCCGGGAGGGGAGTGAAATAGTACCTGAAACCGTTGGTTTACAATCAGTCAAAGCGTCGTCTGGAACTTGTTCCAGGCCGCGATGGCGTGCCTTTTGAAGAATGAGCCTACGAGTTACGGTGTGTGGCAAGGTTAACCCGTGAGGGGAAGCCGGAGCGAAAGCGAGTCTGAACAGGGCGTTCAGTCGCATGCTGTAGACCCGAAGCCGAGTGATCTATCCATGGGCAGTGTGAAGCGGGGGTAAGACCCCGTGGAGGCGCGAACCGACCTAGGTTGAAAACTGGGCGGATGACCTGTGGATAGGGGTGAAAGGCCAATCAAACTCGGTGATAGCTGGTTCTCCGCGAAATGCATTTAGGTGCAGCGTCGCATGTTCAGTCATGGAGGTAGAGCACTGGATGGGTTAGGGGGCCTACAAGCTTACCAACCCCAGCCAAACTCCGAATGCCATGACTCCAGAGTGCGGCAGTGAGTCCTCGGGGGATGAGCTTCGATGGACGAAAGGGAAACAGCCCAGACCGCCGACTAAGGCCCCAAAGTTCTGACTAAGTGGTAAACGAAGTGGGATTGCACAGACAGCCAGGATGTTGGCTTAGAAGCAGCCATCATTAAAAGAGTGCGTAATAGCTCACTGGTCGAGTGATCCCGCGCGGAAAATGTAACGGGGCTCAAGTCAGACGCCGAAGTCGCGGATTTCTGCATAGCAGGAGTGGTAGCGGAGCGTCGAGCCTGGAATGAAGCGGCGGTGTGAACCGACGTGGACCGGGTTCGAGTGAGAATGTAGGCATGAGTAGCGAGAGAGGGGTGAGAAACCCCTCCGCCGGAAGTCCAAGGGTTCCTGGGGAAGGCTAATCCTCCCAGGGTGAGTCGGGAGCTAAGGCGAGGCCGAGAGGCGTAGTCGATGCACAACCGGTTGATATTCCGGTACCACAGGTTGCGCGACAAACGCTGACCTGCAGTTGCTAAGGGGATGGTTGGTCCTTCGGGATCAACAGGAACTAACCCACTGCGGCGAAGCGAGTGATGCGGGGACGCAGGAAGGTAGATGATCCCAGGCGATGGTTGTCCTGGGGCAAGCGTGTAGGTCGAGGCGTAGGTAAGTCCGCTCCTCATAAAGACCGAGACGTGACGCCGAGCCGTTTAAGGCGAAGTCATTGATCCTATGCTGCCAAGAAAAGCCGCTAGCGAGTGCAACAAGTGCCCGTACCCCAAACCAACTCAGGTGGACAGGTAGAGAATACCAAGGCGATTGGGAGAACTATGGTTAAGGAACTCGGCAAAATACATCCGTAACTTCGGGAGAAGGATGACCGCATTAGGGTAAAAGAACTTAGCGTTCTTAGCTCGAAGCGGTGGCACAGACCAGGGGAAAGCGACTGTTTACTAAAAACACAGCAGCGTGCTAAGTCCTAAGACGACGTATACGCTGTGACGCCTGCCCGGTGCCGGAAGGTTACGGGGAAGGGTTAGCTCTAGGGCGAAGCTCTGAACCTAAGCCCCGGTAAACGGCGGCCGTAACTATAACGGTCCTAAGGTAGCGAAATTCCTTGTCGGGTAAGTTCCGACCTGCACGAATGGCGTAACGACTTTCCTACTGTCTCAACCATAGACCCAGCGAAATTGAAGTACGAGTAAAGATGCTCGTTAGCTGCAGAAGGACGGAAAGACCCCGTGGACCTTTACTACAGCTTGGTATTGGTATTTGTTATGCGTTGTGTAGGATAGGTGGGAGACTTGGAAGCGTCGGCGCTAGCCGGTGTGGAGTCAACCTTGAAATACCACCCTGCGTTTGACGGATATCTAACTTAGGCCCGTTATCCGGGTCGGGAACAGTGCCAGGTGGGTAGTTTGACTGGGGCGGTCGCCTCCTAAAAAGTAACGGAGGCGCCCAAAGGTTCCCTCAGTCTGGTTGGCAATCAGACGTCGAGTGCAATGGCACAAGGGAGCTTGACTGCGAGACCTACAAGTCGAGCAGGTGCGAAAGCAGGGCATAGTGATCCGGCGGTTGCGTGTGGAAGCGCCGTCGCTCAACGGATAAAAGGTACCCCGGGGATAACAGGCTTATCTTCCCCAAGAGTCCATATCGACGGGAAGGTTTGGCACCTCGATGTCGGCTCATCGCATCCTGGGGCTGAAGCAGGTCCCAAGGGTTGGGCTGTTCGCCCATTAAAGCGGTACGCGAGCTGGGTT
>Ga0209402_10002158_pt1 | contig 20188 bp, 22 predicted proteins | sample ArcticOcean_MG_C_3_FD_187437 | JGI IMG/M metagenome (GOLD analysis project Ga0209402, IMG submission 187437) | Marine microbial communities from western Arctic Ocean - ArcticOcean_MG_CB8_126 (SPAdes) (version 2) | ecosystem: Environmental > Aquatic > Marine > Oceanic | place: Arctic Ocean... | reverse complement strand
TCAGGTAGGATTTGATAGAATTTAATATTGGCGGAGACGTATAGGAATCGAAATAAGCATATTACTTACTGATAATAAAGAAGAAAATATTACGATATTACAGTTGTACCCCCATAAGTACCCCCACAGTATCCTCTTTAATCCATTTATTTAGAATCCATTCAAACACTATTATACTGAATGCGATTCAGTATAATTAACTTATCCACGGTATCTTAACTCATCTTGCCACTTATACCAATTGTTACCAAATAGTACTGAAGATCAGGGCTGATAGACACCTATTTTTGAATGGATATAATTATTCTTGCAGAGTAGGATGGAACTATTCCAGATAGTAGTTAGGTTTGTATTATTTCAAAAACATATCCAGAAGTGACAATTTCAAAGTATTTGTTAAGTTATGGGGGTAATGAAGGGATTAATTGAAGATAAATCTGATGTCGTCATAATGGGAGGTGGTTTGGCTGGTCTATCTCTTGCGATTCAACTTAAATATAAGGTGCCAGATGCAAGCATTATGGTTATAGAAAAAGCACGTTTTCCTAGACCGGAGGGAGCTCTTAAGGTAGGAGAATCCACGGTAGAAGTCGGCAGTTATTATTTTGAAAATATTCTGGGTTTGAAAAACATATTGGACCAGGAAATTCGTAAATTAGGACTACGTTTCTTTTTTTCACGTGACGCTAACCAAGACATAACACAGCGTACAGAACTCGGGCCAAGCCATTTTTTGACGGTTTGGAGCTATCAACTTGATCGGGGACGCTTTGAAAACGCACTGGCTGAATACTGTGAAAAATTGGGTGTAAAACTCATCAGTGAGTCTAGGGTGGTCGACTTTAAACTGGCGAGGAATGATCAACTTGTACATTTTGAAAAAGCAGGTGAAAAACTTAGTTTAAGAGCTAAATGGCTGGTTGATGCAAGTGGACGTGCAAGTTTGTTTAAACGCAAGTTAGCGTTGAAAAAAAAAGTAAGACACAACATCAATGCCGCCTGGTTCCGTATTGCCGCAAAAATCAGTGTTGACGACTGGTCAAAAAACACTGAATGGCAGCAGAGGAATGAACAGTCACGATATTTGAGTACTAATCATTTATTTGGAAAAGGTTATTGGACGTGGCTGATTCCATTATCCTCAGGCTCTACCAGTATCGGTATTGTGGCCGATGAGAGATTTCATTCATTCAAGTCAATCAATACTTTTGAAAAAGCTCGGGAATGGTTGAAAAAACACGAACCGCAGTGTTCAGCAATGGTCGAGGAGAATCTGGATTGTTTTCAGGATTTTCTCGCACTGAAGCAATTTTCTTATAGTTGCAAACAGTTGTATTCAGAAGATGGTTGGTGCCTGACTGGAGATTCCGGAATGTTTCTTGATCCGCTTTATTCACCGGGAAGTGATTTTATCGGCATGAACAATGGCTTCATCACGGATATTATTTCTAAAGCGCTGGCAGGTCAAAATATTTCAGTTGAAGTCAAGGAACATGAACGGACGTTTCGTTCCATTTTCGCGGGATTTTTACCGATTTATGAAGATCAATATCCAACGATGGCGAATTCAAAGGTCATGAGTTCAAAATTTATTTGGGATTTAATGATGTATTGGGGGGCGATAGGCCCGCTGTTTTTTAAGCAGAAGTTGACCGATCTCAAGTTCATGGAGCTTGTACGACCGATTCTCAGCGAGTTTTTTATCTTAAATGTAAGGTTGCAGAACCTGTTTCACGACTGGGCTGCAATTGATGATGATCAAAAACATGCTGCCGGATTTTTTCTGGATTATGCAGAAATTCCTCTACTTCAGCAACTGAACCGAAATTTACTGGAACTGCAGGAAGATGAAGCCCTTTTGCAGCAATTACGGAAAAACATCAAATCCGCACAAGAACTGGCAGCAGAGATCTATCTAGAAGCGCTAAAATATTATCCGGAATTGAAAGACGAAAACGTTGATTTGAGTAATTCTCAAGCGGAGCACCTCAAAGATTTTTACGATGAATTTATTGTTTGTTAATACAAATCAGACTCGTATGCCGGATCCTGTCCCGCCAATTGGTCTGAGTTATCTGGCCTCGGCAATGCGTCGGGCACAGCACAAGTGTGAAATTTTTGACCTGACTTTCCAGGCAGAATTCGAGGATGCTTTAAAAAAGCGTATTTGCGAGATAAAAGCTGATGTGATTGGTTTGTCACTGCGTAATGTAGATAATACTGCTTATCCTAAATCAGTTTCATATTTTGAAGATTTTAAACAGATAGTCCGGATCTGCCGGGACACTGCACCTGAAACACCTATTGTAGTAGGAGGTCCTGCCTTTTCATTGTTTCCGGAAGAATTTATAGAAAAACTCGGGATTGATTATGGAATTGCAGGCGAGGGTGAAATTGCTTTGCTGGAACTGCTGGAAAAATTAGAGAATGGGGAGAAGCCTGAACAAATCATTTATCACGCTCAGGGTGGACAAGTCAATTTGGATGATTTGACACCTGCGTGGGACTTGCTCGAAACGCAGCGTTATTTTAAAGATGGAGGCAGTCTTAACATTCAAACAAAACGTGGTTGCCGTTACAAATGCGCTTATTGTTCATACCCCTTGCTGGAAGGCTCCTCTGTGCGTCAGAGGTCTCCGGGAAAAGTGGTTGACGAAATGGAATCTTGTTATCATGAGTATGGGATTGATTATTTTTTTTTCGTGGACAATGTCTTTAACTATCCTAGAGACCATTCAGTTGCAATTTGTAATGAAATAATTAAACGCGGACTGAAAGTACATTGGACTGCCTACACCTCACCCGGAGTTGTTGATGAGGAAATGTTTGCAGTATACAAAGAGGCGGGCTGTGACGCACTTGATTTTGGCTCTGATTCAATGAGCAATGTAGGGTTGGCCTCAATGTCAAAATGGTTTACAATTAGCAAAATTAAAGACGCCTCACGCTGGTGCAAAGAAAATGAAATTAAATTCAGCCATTCACTGATTTTTGGTGCTCCTGGAGAAACCAAAGAAAGTGTTGAGGAAACGATTGCAAATGTGCATGAGTGCGATCCTTCTGTTGTAATTGCCATGATTGGTGTCCGTATATATCCTCATACTCCACTGGCGAATCGTTTGATTAAGAAAGGTTGGATTGCTCCGGAAGAAATAGGCCTGAAACCGGTTTTTTATGTTGAAGAATCAATTCGGGAATTTATGTTTGAGCGTTTGTTAACAGAATCGCGTAACTACCACAATTGGATTCTGCCGGGATTCAACAAAAAAATTAACCATCCGCTGCTTTTTGAGCGATTACGTAACAAAGCCGGAAAGTCCGGTGCGTATGGAAAAGGGCCGATGTGGAAAATGTTGGCTTGAAATGCAGCCACAAAGGAAATCCAGTATTTTTCTGTTCAGCCGTAGTTTTGCTGGAGTGTTGGCGTTAATAATACTATTTGGTCTGTTTGCTTGTACGCAGAATACGGATTCAGTCAAACCACTGAAAATCGCCCGAGATGTAAACTTTTCGCTGTTGTCACCTGAAAGTTTCGGACAGTCACTTTCGTTGCTACAGAGTCTGGAAATTAACTATAGAGGTGAAACCAGACAGTTGCTGGCTCAATTAGAAATCAGCTCAAACAATATCACTTTGGTCGGACTGTCACCTTTGGGTAATCGCTTATTTACAGTCTTATGGACAGGTGAAAGTTTGTCTGAGGAATATTTGGCAGAATGGCCTTTTCCTTTTTCACCAAAGCATATTTTAGTAGATGTACAACTGGCTTTGTGGTTAAAGATTCCGCAACAGGATGGTTTCAAAATCAGAGAATTTAAGTCACCGCAAATGAAACGAGAAATATTAAGAAATGAAGAAATTGTGATGCGTATCAGTTACGAAACTCGTCCATTTTGGCAGGGGAAAATCCTCATTCAACATTTGGAACGTGGTTACCAGCTAAGCATTCAAACTCTGCAGTCCAATCAACTTCCATGAAAAAAGGATTTTGCCAACTTTCTGCAATGGGCATGGTGTCGGCTTTGGGCGATTCACACGAGGAAATACTGAAGAGGCTATTTTCCGAAGTTCCTTCAACATTGAGTGAAGGACCGAAACTGCTCAATAATCGTAAGTTTGGTGTCCGAAATGTTGAGACTACTTTAGCGCATATTCCGGAATACTTGAGACGTTTCCGCTGCCGTAATAATGAATTGGCACTGACTGCGTTTCAGCAGATTGAAGAACATGTAAGTACACTTTTGGAAAGTTACGGAGATTTCCGGATGGGAGTAGTGATGGGAACCAGTACTTCCGGAATGTTGTCCACAGAGAAAGCATTAGCTTTCCGCAAAGAAAGTGGTCATTTCCCGCAGGATTTTGACTATGCTCAACATGAAATGAACGGTCTCGCTGATTTTATCGCAGCATACAGTGGAATCGCTGGGCCGGCTTACACCATTTCGACAGCATGTTCTTCAAGTGCAAAAGTTTTTGCTTCCGCCCGAGCTCTTTTAGAAATGGAGCTTTGTGATGCTGTTGTCGTTGGAGGTTCGGATTCATTATGTGAATTTGTTTTGAATGGTTTTGCTTCGCTGGAAGTGTTATCAGCAGAGGTCAGCAATCCCATGAGCCGAAACCGTAACGGTATTAATTTGGGTGAAGGAGCGTGTGTTTTTCTCATGGAACGTTCTCCGGATGGTGTTCAATTACGGGGAGTTGGCGAATCATGCGACGCACATCACATGTCATCTCCGGAACCGCATGGCTACGGAGCTCAGTCCGCGATGCAGAACGCACTTAAAAATGCTGAAATGAATCCGGATAAAATTCAATACTTAAACCTGCATGGAACTGGGACGCGGCTGAATGATGAAATGGAAGCTCGAGCGGTTCTAAATACATTCCCCTCAGTTCCATTTTGTTCTTCTACAAAACCTTCTTTTGGCCACTGTTTAGGTGCAGCCGGAAGTATTGAAGCCGGAATATGCTGGATGCTGCTAAATTCTGCGACAAATTCCGAAAGACAAATAACGCTGCCTCCTCATTATTGGGACAAAAAAACTGATGAAAATTTTCCGGAACTTGATTTGGTGAGTCCGGGACAAAGTATTTCAGCGCAAAGTGAAGTAAACCTGATGAGTTCGTCTTTTGGCTTTGGAGGCAACAACTTTAGCTTGATTTTGGGCCGCAGCTTTGATTGAATTTTATGGATTTTCACAGTTCAAAATATCCGCATATTGCAGCGTTGATTCCTCATTCAGGAAAGATGATTTTGCTGGAGAAAGTTATTTATCGGGATGCAGAGAGAATAGACTGTCTGATGACGATTTTCGCAGAAGATCCATTTGCTGATGAACGTGGTAATGTTCCTGCCTACATTGGGCTGGAGTATATGTCTCAGGGAGTTGCTGCACACGGTAGTTTGGATAAGGTGGATGAAGCAGAGCGTGGGAAAATTGGATTTTTCGTAGGCTCAAGAAAAGTAGAAATGTTTGTCCACGAATTTTATCTTCAACAGGAATTATTGATTTCAGCCAATTTGGTATTGGAGCAAGAAGGTTTTGGCGTCTTTGACTGCACTGTTCGAAATGTGAATGATGGTGAGTTGTTGATGAGCGGACGCCTAAATTTTTTCCAACCGGAAACCAAAAATAATATTGTGTATTTATGAAAAAGAAAGTTTTAGTAACAGGTGCCAGCCGTGGAATTGGCCGTGCGATTGCGCTGGAATTAGCAGATGCAGGTTTTGAAGTTTTGTTGAACTTTAAATCAAATCAGGCTAAAGCAGCGGAAGTGCTGGACAAAATTCAAACTAAGGGTGGCAGCGGGAGCCTTTTACCTTTTGATATTTCAGCAAGAGAAGCTACACGCAAGTGCCTTGAAGAAAATATCCAGCAATCCGGTTGTTTTTACGGTGCGGTTTGTAATGCAGGTATTGCGGCGGATGCTGCATTCCCGGCGCTTAGCGGAGAAGACTGGGACACTGTCATGAAGACAAATTTGGATGGCTTTTACAACGTTCTGCATCCTCTTGTAATGCCGATGATTTTGTCAAAAAAAGGCGGACGTATCGTCACGCTTTCATCAATCAGTGCCTTGGCAGGTAATCCCGGACAAGTTAACTATGGAGCCTCAAAAGCAGGAATTATCGGAGCTACTCGAGCATTGGCACAAGAACTGGCGAAACGTAAAATTACTGCTAACTGTGTTGCTCCAGGACTTATTGAGACAGACATGATCTCAGAAGTTCCTTTGGACGAAGCTAAAAAACGTATTCCAATGAGACGTCTGGGGGAACCTGAAGAAGTCGCGGCATTAGTGGGTTTTTTATTTTCAGAAAAAGCCGCTTACATCACCGGACAAGTTATTTCTGTTAATGGAGGTATGTTATGACACGGAGAGTAGTTGTAACCGGAATGGCGGGTTTATCACCGATTGGACTGAATTGGGACACAGTTTTTGAAAGTTTGAAAGCCCAACGCTCCGCGATACAGATTATGCCGGACTGGAAAGAAATTAAAGGCTTGCGTACTCATGTAGCTGCGCCCATAAAAAATTTTGAGCTTCCGAAACACTATAACAGAAAAGCAATTCGTTCGATGGGAAGGGTCTCGTTATTGGCCACGCGGTCAGCAGAGCTGGCTCTGGAAGATGCGGGGCTACTCGGAACCTCTCACGTTACAGACGGACGAATGGGGGTGGCCTATGGTTCCGGAACTGGAAGCCCAACTGCACATCATGTTTTTTTTGAAAGCCTTTATGCTCACAAACGCTTGAAAGGTATTTCATCAACCACATATCTTCAGATGATGAGTCATACCTGCGTGGCAAATATAGGTCATTTCTTTAAGTTGAAAGGGAGGGTTATTTCGACCTGCAGTGCATGTACTTCCGGAAGTCAGGGTATCGGTTATGCCTATGAAAGTATTAAATACGGACTACAGGATTTTATGATTGCCGGAGGTGCGGAAGAGCTTTCAGTTTCAGAAGCAGTTATGTTCGATGTGCTTTATGCAACTTCAGTCAATAATCAAAATCCAAAACAAACACCTGCACCTTTTGACAAAAACCGTGACGGGATGGTGATTGGCGAAGGTGCAGCAACTTTGATTCTGGAGGATTTAGAAACAGCCCGATCCAGAGGTGCGAAAATATATGCGGAATTGCTGGGATACGGAGCAAATTCTGATGGTGAACATCTGACAGCTCCGGCAGTATCCGGAATGAAGAAGGTGATGGAACTTGCACTGGAAGATGCGAATTTGCCAGCAGAAGCAATCGGTTATCTCAATGCTCACGGTACGGCAACAGAAGTGGGTGACATCGCCGAGTCAGAAGCAATAAATAAGGTTTTTGGAGATCGTATTCCCATAAGTTCACTTAAAGGTCATTTCGGGCACACGATGGGTGCCTGCGGGGCATTGGAAACCTGGATGACTCTGCAAATGGCACTTGAAAACTGGTTTGCACCTACACTCAATCTGCATGAAGTTGACCTGCGTTGTGCTGAACTTGATTACCTCAAGGATGAAGGACGTCAACTTGAGGCAGAATATGTGATGTGTAACAATTTCGCTTTTGGTGGAGTCAATACTTCATTGATTTTTAAGAAATGGAATTAATCAGTGGAAATAAAAGCAGGGATTTAACTTAATGCACCTTAATCTGAAACAATGGTCCGCCTGGTCTCCAACTGTAGAAACTGAAAGCGAGTGGAAAAGCTGGGCTGTTGATCCTGTTTTACTACCTGTAAATGGCAGTCCTAAGCTGCCGTTTATTCCGGCGATCCGCCGCCGCCGCTTGAGTAAGCTGGGACGGATGATAATGCAGGTTGTGCTAAGTTTTAGAGATGTGATTGATTTGTCTGAGGTGAACTCAGTTTTTGCTTCACATCATGGAGAATTGGAAACGACACTTGAGCTCACTGATTTGTTGATCGCCGAAGATTTATTTTCTCCACAAAAATTCAGTCATTCTGTACACAATACCACATCTGGATTGTTCTCCATTGAGGTAGGAAACAGGGAGGCAACAACAGCTTTGTCCGGCGGTGAAGCTTCGTTTTGTTATGGTTTTCTTGAGGCGTTGACCATGCAGTACCGCTTTCCCGAACAAAAGACATTGTTGGTAGTTGCAGATGAGTCCGTTCCCGCCTGCTTTAAGCAATATGGACGAACTCCTGAATTTCCATATGCAGTAGCGTTTTTGTTCAGCGGAGATAATAATCAGGGAGATTACAGGCTGAAACTGAGCTTAAATCCCTGTACAATACAAGAACAAACTCCAGATCAGACATTGAAGTTCCCACAAGCGCTGCTGTTTTTACGCTGGTTGTTATCCACTGAAAAACGGTTTACTTTGTTTCATCACCGTCAGAGTTGGACATGGGAAAAACTATTCGGTTAATCAGTTATTTACGAATGGCTGTTGGAACGGGGTCGGCTTTTGTTTTCTTTGGTGCCGGGGGATTATGTTTAAATTTTGTAATACTTCTGGTGGAATTAATACCTGCTGAGTTTACAGAAAAACGTGAGCACATGATACAGAGGATGGTGCATTTTACGTTTAGGGCATTTTATAGGTATCTTAAAGTTTTTCGTTTGATAGACGGCAAAGCAAAAGGGCAGGAAAAATTACCTTCCAGCGCTTATATTTTTGTTGCAAATCATCCTACTTTATTAGATATTGTTATGATACTTGCCACTCTCCCGAAAGCAGTCTGCGTGGTGAAACCGGAAATCATGGATTCAGTTTACATGAGAGGAGTGGCCAGAACTGCAGGTTATATTTCAAATGAGGATGGAGAGCAACTGATAGCTGCCTGTGTAGAAAAACTGAAGCAGGGAACGCCTGTAGTAATCTTTCCTGAAGGGACCCGTTCATTGGCAAATGGATTGGCAGATTTCAAGCGTTCCGCCGCCTGGGTAGCACTTAAAAGCGGTTTTCCTGTTGTACCGGCGGTTTTAAGCATTTCTGCACCGATTTTGATGAAGGACTGGAAATGGTATCAGGTTCCACCTCATTCTATTGAAATGCTGCTGGAGATTCATGCACCGATATTCGTTGAACATGTACTGGAAAATCCTAAATCTGATCCTGTTTCAGCTAGAATTTTTACAACATTTTTGCAAAAATATTTTGAAAATAAGGTAATATTCAATGACAACAACCGAAAATGAAATCAAGCAGCTCATTATTGAGTCTCTATTTCTGGAAGATATAGAAGTTGAAGATATAAAAAGTGATGAAGCTCTATTTGGTGATGGGCTGGGACTCGATTCTATCGATGCATTGGAACTGGGGATTGCATTACAAAAAAAATATGGTTTGAAATTTTCTGAAGATAATGAAGTAAATAGAAAACATTTTGCCACTGTTCAGTCACTCGTTGAATATGTTCAGCAGGAAACACAAATAATTGAAACTAATGAATAAAAAAGAATTATTTCAAAAAGTAGAAGATGTTATTGTAGATATTTTTGAAATCGATCGTTCCATAATCAAACCAGAATCAAAGTTGGTAGAGGATCTGGACTTTGACAGTATTGATGCGATCGAATTAGTTTTACAATTGGAAGATAAATATGACGCAAAAATATCTGCAGAAAAATTAAAATCCTCTAAAACGGTGCAAGATGTTGTGGATTATTTGTATGAACTACTGGTGGAACAAGATGTCTCAGTTACTGCAGGATAAAAAAGCTGATAGAAGAACGGACTGAAAATGAAATTTAGTTTAAATTCCATTTTAAAAGTAATAACAACCTCGCTTTACCCGCCCCTGATTTATGTCGGAGTGACCTGGTTTGAGGCTGCGGACAGGTTCACGGGCCAGTTTTTTTTACTGCTTCCAGTATTTGTTAACGGTGTGCTGTTGTTTACTTTTGCGATTACACTGCTCTATCCTCCTTCTATTATTGAAAAAATTGCCAGAACAATGAGCAAAGATTTAAGTCCGAGTGAAATTTTATATTGCAGGAAAGTAACTCTGATTTGGTCTTTATTTTTTCTGTTAAACGGCTGTATGGCTTTGTACCTAACGTTTTACGCTAGTCTAGAAGCTTGGACCCTATACAACGGTGTCGTTGCTTATGTGCTAATGGGACTGTTGTTTTTGCATGAATTCCTTTACCGTCACTGGCGTTTCCGCCGCTACGTTGGTACCACGTTCGATCCAATTTTGCGAAGAATCTTTCCACCTCCTGTATCAAATGCAAACTGAGCATATTGCTCCGGAAGCCCAAATACCTCTTTCCAGCTTGTTAGCTGAGCAGCGTGATCCCTCTACTCCCCTGGCGCAGTCCAGTGGGAAGATTTTTACATGGGGAAACTTTAGGCTTGATGTGGCATCTTTATCATCACAAATACTGGAAATCGGTATCGGACGCTGGCTGCTTTTTACGGAAGATACGTATCTATTTACTGTCGGATTATTTGCCATTTGGCATGCAGATTCTATTGCGGTGTTGCCGCATAATTTGGGACAGCAGACCTTAAAGGAATTGAATCATGATCTGAAGGGGGTTGTCACTGATTGTAAGCTTAAACATGATAATGTTCCTGTTCTTTATCCAAAAACAGCGGTGAAACATTCTCTGAATCCAGCAAGGAGTGTCTTGAGTCAAGATCGGACAATGCTCGAAATTTTCACATCCGGTTCTACAGGAGCAAGAAAAGCGCTTAAGAAAACTATTGGCAACCTCGAATCCGAGGTTGAAGAACAGGAAGAAATATGGGGTTGTAAATTGGGTAAATCAACTGTTTTTTCAACAGTATCCCACCAGCACATTTACGGTTTGTTGTTCAAGGTTTTGTGGCCTTTACATGCAGGGAGAGTATTTCAGAATGAAACATTTTTTTCACCTAATGAATTAGTGAAAAAAATGAACACTTGTAAAAGCGCTTGTCTCGTCTCAGGTCCGGCTCACTTGAAAAGAATGCCCGAATTAATTGACTTGTCTGAAATGACATCACGCTGCAGCATCATTTTCTCGTCAGGTGGTCCATTGAGTACTGAAACTTCAAGAGCTTTTACAGAGTCTGCAGGACTCACTCCGTACGAAATATTAGGCTCAACAGAAACAGGCGGTATCGCGTGGCGTCAACAAAGTTCCGGAATAAAAGATGATGTTTGGAAAGCATTCAGCAAAGTGGAAGTCGCGTTGGAGCCTCCGGAATCTTACCTGAAAGTTAGGTCTCCTTTTTTCAATGAGGTTGAAAACGATGGTTGGTTTGTCACCGGTGATATTGCTGAAATGGCAAAGGGCAAAACATTTTCGCTAAAAGAACGTGGTGACCGAGTTGTGAAAATTGAGGAAAAACGTCTTTCGCTTGCGGAGATGGAACAGCGCCTGGAATCACATTCAATAGTGGATACGGCAAAAATATTTTTACGTGAAGACCCTCCATTTACACAGCGTAGACCGCCTTTAGCCGCGGTTATTGTGTTAAATAAGTCCGTAAATATAAATCTGCAGGAAATGAAAATCCAGGAAATAATTACCGACTTAAAGTTGTATTTAGCAGCATCTTTTGATCAAATACTGCTTCCTCGTTCATGGAAATTTGTGGATAGCCTGCCCGAAGACGCTCAGGGAAAAACTAGACTGGCCGATTTACAGGCTCTGTTAACAAAACAAAAAGTTGATAGCAAATGAGCGAAGTACGTTGTCCCACAATTTTGGAGGAAGTTGAAAAATTCTCTTCTAATGCTAACACTCTGGAAAAAACATTTCTTTTAAAACTGCACATTCCTGATAACTTGATTTATTTTAATGGCCATTTCGATCAATACCCCGTTGTTCCTGGAGTTGCTCAAATCGACTGGGCGGCCTCTTATATGCAGCGTTTAATGGATAAAAAAACTTTTTTCATTGAACGCATAGAAGCTTTAAAATTTATTAATCCGCTTCGTCCTGATGATACTTGCTGGATGGAGTTACAATGGGCTGTAGAAAAAGTCAAAGCCAGTTTCAGTTTGTATAACGAAAAACAGAAATTAACTTTCGGACGTTTTGTGATTAGGTGAGTGGGCATGGCTGAGTTTCATCCTTGTGTGGTGATCCCGATTTATAACCACAAGAAGACCATTGCGGATGTGGTTAATTCGTTGGCACATTTGAAAATTCCATGCTTGATAGTGGATGATGCCAGCAATGTCGAAACTCAAAAAACATTAGCAGAATTAGAGCAAGCAGATAGCAATGTGGAAATTCTGAACCGCACTGAAAATGGTGGAAAAGGTGCCGCAGTGACTACGGGATTATTGACGGCCTATAAAAAAGGATTTACACATGCATTACAAGTGGATGCAGACGGACAGCATCTTGCCTCAGATGCTGTAAAATTTCTGGAGTCTGCGAAAAATCAGCCTGAGTCCTTGGTGCTGGGGCAACCTTATTTTGACAAATCCGCACCAAAATCTCGGGTGTACGGACGTAAAATTACACAATTTTTTGTGTGGCTGGAAACGGTTTCTTTTGAGATCAAGGATACTTTGTGCGGTTTTCGAGTGTATCCTTTGTCAGCATTCCATGCAATCGCGGAGCAAGTGCAACTCCGGGAACGCATGGATTTTGATCCGGAAATCGCTGTGCGAATGTATTGGGAAAGAGTTCCGGTAATCAATATTGAAACACCAGTTCGCTATGATAAAGAAGGTCTTTCCCATTTTCACTTTTTTCGTGATAACGTTTTGATGATTTCGCTGCACGTTTCTCTCTTACTGGAAGCATTGCGGCGCTCACCACAACTCATTTGGAATGCAATCAAACGCAATATCAGACAATAGTTCTCCATGGTACTTGCGACCTGAGCGCGGGAGTGAGTGGGGGTTACGTTTCATGATACTCTTCTACAGGCTTTGTGGAAAGTTCCTGACCCGTGTTTTGTTGTATCCAGTAGTGACTTTTTTTTTCCTGACCGACCGTAAGGGACGTCGGCTTTCGCGAGAGTTTTTCGAGCGTATTTATCAGCATTCCGGAAGTTCAGAAAGCTGTTCCGTTTTATCACATCCACCAGGTGTTTGGGATGATTTCCAAAGATTTTACAACTTTGGTTGTTCAATGGTCGATCGGATCGAAGTTTGGGGCGGAACCAGTTGGACTGCCAATGTGACCTGGCACGGTCTGCAGTATTTCGATTGCCTGCAAGAACAGGATGGTGCCGTATTGATGAGTGCCCACATCGGCAATTTGGATGCTTTACGGGTGGCAGCAAAAACTGAAACTGAGAAAGAAATCAAAGCGTTAGTGTATACAAAAAAATCCGACAATTTTATGAAAGTTCTGAACATTGTCAATCCGGATGCTTTGAAAGATGTAGTACCCATCCAAAACATTGATATATTGACGATGCTTAAACTGAAAAACTTGATCGATGAAGGCAATGCTCTCGGTTTAGTGGCCGATCGTGTTACTGAAGGTTCTCCGGAGCGAGTGATTGAAGTTCCGTTTTTGGGTGATTTGGCCCCTTTTCCCCAAGGTCCGTGGATTCTTGCCTCTTTGTTGGGGTGTCCCGTTTATACCATATTTTGTGTCAGATCAGAGCGGAATCGCTACGATGTCTTTATAGAACCATTTGCGGACAAAATCACACTTCCCCGTAAACAGCGCGAAACAAAACTACATGATTGGATCTGCAGTTATGCTCTCAATCTGGAAAAATATTGTTGCCGCTTTCCACACCATTGGTTTAATTTTCATGATTTTTGGTCCAGTTCATCCCAAACATCGAGACGAGTTTAGCTTTGAAAGGTTCTGAATCTCTGCACAAAAATGTGACCATCGGTGGTCGTACTCTGGAAATAGAAGAGGTCTTACTTGCCGCTCGTGATGCAGTTCCAGTAGAATTTTCGAAAGATCCAGAATGGCATCGCAAAATTCATGCTGGGGCTGATTTCATATCTCAGGCTTTGAAAGAACATCGCGAAATTTACGGTGTGACCACAGGCTACGGACAATCCGGAATCATTGCTGTTCCCCCGGAAATGATGTTGGATCTCCCAAAAAATTTAGTTCGTTTTCACGGTTGCGGAATGGGTGAAATTTTATCTGAACCACTTGCAAAAGCAGTAATGGTGGTGCGGCTGAATTCCTTGGCCTACGGTCATTCGGGGGTACGTATGGATTTGCTGGATTTGATGCGGGAACTGATCAACCTTTCAATTATCCCTGTGATTCCGGAAGAAGGCTCAGTAGGCGCAAGTGGAGACTTGACACCTCTTTCCTACGTGGCTGCGGTTTTGATGGCTGAGAGAGATGTTTTTTATCAAGGAAAACGCCGGCAAACCTCGGAAGTCTTTAAGGAGTTGGACATTCAACCTTTGACGTTAATGCCCAAAGAAGGTTTAGCGGTTATGAACGGAACTTCAGTGATGACTGCAATCGCCTGCTTTGCTTATCAACGGGCAGAATATTTGTCTCGCTTGTCCAGCAGGATTACAGCGATGGTGGTAGAAGTATTGCAGGGTAACAAGTCACATTATGACGCGCGCATTTTTGCATACAAACCCCATCCAGGACAATCACTGATTGCCACATACATTCGGGAAGATCTGGGCTACCATTCCGGAGATTCAAAGACATTAAATCATCATTTGCAAGACCGTTATTCACTCCGCTGTGCTCCACATGTTATAGGCGTATTGGCTGATGCATTGCCGTGGATGAAGGAATGGATTGAAACGGAATTAAACAGTGCTAACGACAATCCCTTGGTGGATGCAGAACAAGAGGATTTTTTACACGGCGGTAATTTTTATGGAGGTCATATCGCTTTTGCAATGGATGGCTTAAAAAACGCGGTGGCCAATGTGGCAGACTTGCTAGATCGACAAATGGCGTTTATGATGGATCCAAAAAATAATCGCGGGCTTCCTGCTAATTTGTCTGGAGCCACTGAAGAACGGCTATGCATCAGTCACGGATTTAAAGCCATGGAAATAGGCACTGCCGCCTGGACTGCTGAAGCTTTAAAAAACACGATGCCAGCCAGTGTTTTTTCGCGTTCAACTGAGTGTCACAATCAAGACAAAGTCAGCATGGGGACCATTGCTGCACGGGATTGCCTTCGAGTCTTGGAATTGACCGAACAAGTCGCTGGAGCGGTTTTGATGGCCGCCACGCAAGGCTTGGAAATCCGCATACGAAACGGAGACCTTGAACTCAATCATTTGACACCACAAATTCGGGAAACTTTGGATGCGATTCGTGGTGAATGTGATTTTATTGAAGATGATCGTCCCTTAGAACAGACGTTGCGTAGAATCAAGTCTCTGATTGCGGAAAAAGCTTGGGCTTTGTATGAGGACTGAGTTGAAAGCTGAAGTCGAAATCCAAGTACCATTTCATGACGTGGATGCCATGCACTATGTTTGGCATGGACATTATTATAAATATTTCGAAGTGGTCCGTACTAAATTATTTCAGTCTATTGATTATGATGTGCTACAAATGAAGTCTTCCGGATACAGTTGGCCGATTATAGAAACTTCTTGCAAATATGTCCAACCAATGCTTTATAATCAGTTGATTCAAGTAAGCGCAAAAATTCAGGAATATGAGAATCGTTTAAAAATAATCTATCGGATTTCTGATGCAAAAACAGATGAAAAGCTCGCCACAGGTCACACTACACAAGTTGCTGTTGACATGAAAAACAACGAAATGTGTTTTGTGTCACCAAAGATTTTGCTGATAAAGGTCGAAGAATGCGAGTTGTTTTTATAGTATTTTTTGTGGTGATGTTTATTAGTGTCGCTAGGTCAGTTTTTGCCACAGAAAACGTTTTCGATCATCCCATTACGGAAAAGGCTCTTCCTCAGGGGTTAACAGAGTTGAGTCGGAAATTTGGAGAATTTCAAAGTATGCGCTCTGACTTTGTTCAAACTAAGAAAATTAGTGTCTTAAAGTTTCCTTTAATTACAAAAGGAGGTTTTCTTTATGCGTCGGATTATGGGGTGTCCTGGAAAATTATGACACCTTTTGAAGCTGAGATTGTCATAACTTCAGCAGGATATTTTGAGCGCAAAAATGGAGAAATGCTTACCGAAACTCCGGCCAGTGCAAAACCGCAGATCCTAAGATATTTGAATACGTTTCTGTTGCTATTTTCTGGAAAATTTGATGAGCTCGGACAGTTCTTTTCACTCTCTTTTTTGCAAAATGGGAATGACTGGTATATCGGTCTGACTCCCAGAGGTGAGCTGGCGAAAGTAATCCAGAACATACAGCTTTCCGGAAGTGTACCTGCACGTGTCAAAAAATTATCTATCAAGGAAGTAAACGGAGATTTTACAAAAATTAAATTTTATGACACAGCTTACTCCACCAAATCACTCACCGAATCTGAACAAAAACTCTTCCAATAGCTTTCCCCTGGGGAACTTCCTTCCTGTTTTCTGGCTGTCTATTGTTGTTGTTTTGCTGGTTTCAACTGCATTTATTTTTAATCGGGGTCTTCAAATTGAAACGAATTTACTCTCACTGCTGCCTTCTTTTAAAGAAGAAATTTTGCTCCAGAAATCAGCCGAGCGTTTTTCCAATCAAGTCAGCCGTCGTTTATTTTTTCTTGTAGGAAACAAAAGTGAAAAAGATTCGCGCAGTGCTGCGTTGAAACTCGCAGGAAAATTTAAAAAATCAGAATATTTCAATAGCGTTCAAGCTGAAGTCAAAAATCGACAGTTGAAAGCATGGTATGAATTTTATTTTCCGTATCGTCATCAAATTATTGCAGCTGAAATCCGCAACTTATTAAATCAGGAGGATGCTTCTGAACAGTTGCTTTTACGTTTGCAAAAGCTGCTCTACTCGCCACTGCCTCTCTATTCAGCACAAATACTGAAGGACGACCCTCTCTTATTTTTTCCATCATTTTTAGCATCCCTACCAAAACCACCTGGAAAGCTGGAAGTGATCGATGGCATGCTGACTGCGCGAGAAAGCGGTATGAGTTACATCCTTGTCAACGTGAAGCTCAGCGACGATCCGTTTAAGATAAGTCATCAACTACAAATATCCCGGTACATCAAACAAGTGGTTGAAGCGGTTGAGAGTGAAATTTACGGAACCAGAATATTATCCAGCGGAGTTTTCCGCTATGCTGCCGCAGGTACTGCTGAAGCGCAAAGAGAGGTCAGCAGCATCGGCTTAGGATCATTGATTGGAATATTAGTTTTAATGCTCCTCACTTTCCGCAGTCCGCGTCAAATTATAGTTGCTTTTTTGCCTATTGTTGTTGGTATTTTCGCCGCATTTACTGTCAGCTCTGTTGTTTTTCCGAAACTTCATTTATTAACCCTGGTTTTTGGCGCGAGTTTAATCGGTGTGAGCATTGATTACGCATTTCATTATTTAGTGAAACATCGCATGTCCACTGATGACTGGAACGGATGGGCCGGTTTGAATGCTGTTTATTCAGCTGTCACGATGGGGCTGATTACCAGTATTTTAGGTTATGCGGGATTTTATCTTACTCCATTTCCGGTATTGCAACAAATCGCGGTTTTTTCTTCAGTCGGCTTGCTGGCTGCTTATGGAACAGTCGTTTGCTGGTTTCCTGTGCTAATGAAAAACCCACCTAAATATGCATCCCAACCTCTCACAATGTTGCCTGTCTACTGGTTTTTAAGATTATTCAGCAATCTACCTCGTCAAAGCTTTATGACCGCAGGCTTGCTGCTGGTGGGGGTGGGATGTGTATTGAATCTTATGTCGGTGCAATACAATGATGACATCCGTGCTCTGGAAAATCTTTCTCCTGAACTAAAAACTGAGGAGGAGAAAATAAGGAAATTGATTGGTGGACTCGATATAAGCCGTTTCATCGTCGTCAGGGGGGAAACCGTTGAGGAACTGCTGCAGCTTCAGGAAAAAGCTACGCTACTTTTAAAAAAATATGCCAAAACCAATATCCTGACTTCCGGAGACAGGCAAATATATTTTCAGTCTTTAGCACCTTTTTTAGTTTCCAGAAAGACCCAGACAGAAAATTTAAGTTTGAGTAGAATGGTTTTTATAGACGAGACTGAAACGATAGCGCAAGGCTTGGCTGATCTCGGATTTGAAGATGATATTGGAAAACGCTTAATTGAAGAAGTATCTCAACCGGAACAGTATTTCACTGCCAGTCAATGGCTGGAAAGTCCTGTGTCGGAACCGTTACGTCATCTGTGGCTTGGTCAAATAGATTCCGAGTACGTTTCCTTGATTATGTTGAGCAACGGACACGATCCAGAAGCTGTCAAATCACTGTTTCGGCTGTTGCCCGGTGTAGAGTATATAAATCAGTTGGAGAGATTTACCGCTTTATTTAAGCTTTATCGTGAAGAAACAACACGTTTTGTGGCATTGGCATATGTAATTGTTTTTATATTTTTGCTGTGGAAATACCACTTCCGCAAAGCAGTGATAATCTTAGTGCCTCCGGCTTTGGCAACGCTATTGACTTTCAGCGTTTTGACTTTCAGCGGACAAAGTCTGAATATTTTTAATATTGTATCCGCACTGCTGATCTTAGGCATAGGCGTAGATTATACCATTTTTTTTGCAGAGAGCAAAAACGGAGCAGAAGAAACGGGCCTCGCAATTATGCTCTCCGCTTTAACAACTCTTCTTTCATTTGGACTGCTTTTCCTCAGTCAAACTCCAGCACTGGCTACAGTCGGACTCACGATCACACTAGGGATTGGTTTTGCATTTGTTCTCAGTCCACTGGCACGGACTAGGTAAGAAAGTAGATATACACTTAGTTTTTTACCATCTTAATAGCAATTTTGAACATCATTGACCAAATCATATGTGATATCTGGATGATAACCTAATGGCCAATAAATAAGGGCGAAAGGAGGCCAAAATATTGAGGCTACTCTAAATTTTGAACATAATTTCCCGTCTTTAATCATTTCTCCATTTTTTTCAATTTTATATGGGATTCCCCCACCTGGAGGACGACCCGCTGCTGACCAGAAAAATGGTTTAGAGGTAACTGTACCAACAATTACTTCATCTGTAGAAATCGATTCATCAACATTTATTACCACTGGTACTGGGCGTTTATAAATGTATAGATTTGCTCCATTGGGAACTTTAAAATTACCCGTTGTACTGCATCCAGCAAGCAAAACTGCTAGTATTAAATTAAAAAATCTCATAATATTCCTTAATTATTAATTTATAAAAATATGATTAAAATTACTCATTGATTTTAAAAATGGCAAACCAACGAATTTTTTTTACTAGTGTTCCATTAAATCTTCAAACCTTTCCCACTAAATGATATTTAAAGCTCTTATAAAAATTCCTTATGCCTAACTATTTTAATATTTGTACTGTACTCCAAATGTTTTTTCAAGAAAAGAAACTCAATAATCAGCATAGCATGAAAAAATGTTATAACAAAAAAGATTGACCAATTAGTGAATTTGATATAAAGTACATCAAAAAATCAGCATCCAGCTGGGATATGTCATTAAGTCTAAGATCATGAATAAAAGACGTAGTTCTCTATTGTTTGTTTGCGGGCTAGTGTTAGCTCTATCGTCTTGTACCATTGTCCAAAACGTAACCCCATACCGTTCAAGTGATATTCAAGAAATATGTATTATCGAAGACCCCGCAGTTCGAGCAGGTTTTTTAAGAGCGTACAAAAGAGCACTAAGAGAAAAAGGGTATAAGATAAAAATCTTGGATGAACATGCAAATCTTGACGACTGTGAACTAACATCAACCTATATGGGAAGGTGGAAATGGGATGTGGCATTGTACATGGCCCTTGCCGAAATCAAGGTATTTAGAAATGGGGAAAAAGTAGGAGAGGCTATTTATGATTCAAGAAAAGGTAGCTTTGCTGGAGGTGGTTTTAAAAAATTTATTAAGGGAGAAGAAAAAATATATGAGTTGGTCAACTTACTCTTACAAAATAAGATAGAAAAATGAGTACAGAAAATAGTCTTAATCAGCAGAAACGTTCAAGGCAGGCAGAGAAAATAATTATGGGGCTTTTTTAAGGTTGGACTCATAATAACGCGTGTAAAGATCCCCCCGCTCTGTAAAGCGTACCCCATAGACATTGCTCCGCAGTCCCGGACGAAAAAAACTGTTTTCTATCACACCAAGCCACTGATCGGTCAAATGTTTTTTCAAAACTATCTGCACACGGTCACCTTCCTGAAATCTTGGGTTGATGGCCTTCGGCATCGGACAGACCT
>Ga0209402_10002150_pt1 | contig 20207 bp, 33 predicted proteins | sample ArcticOcean_MG_C_3_FD_187437 | JGI IMG/M metagenome (GOLD analysis project Ga0209402, IMG submission 187437) | Marine microbial communities from western Arctic Ocean - ArcticOcean_MG_CB8_126 (SPAdes) (version 2) | ecosystem: Environmental > Aquatic > Marine > Oceanic | place: Arctic Ocean... | reverse complement strand
TGAAAAAGGAGAGGGGCTACAATCAATCTGGCCCCACTTACCTGCCCATCAACGGGAATTTATTAAGACCGGCATAACTGATGACGAGTGGAATACATATATGCCGGAGGAACGGTGATGGAAGCGGTGGCACTGGTGATAGCGATACATGTAATACTTTACTATCTATTCCAATGAAAGGAGGGGAACTATGCCATCTGTAAGGGAAGTGATTGGTATGGGATTGTGTGTAGCAATCGCAGCTTGCGTTATGGCTTTCGTAGTCGTTTTGTTAGTTTGAGGTGAAGAACATGGTTGACAACCCTATTGCTGATGTACTATTATTCTTAGGGATACTGATGATCCTGGTCGGCCTGTTTGGTGGGCTGAAAGCCTGGTTAGCTACTCACAACAACGGAGAATACGACATGAAAGATTATTCAACGGTTAGGGAATTGGCTAAGTACAATGGTGTGCCGTACACGGTAATCCATGGTTGGGTACGAAGGGGGTACGTACAAGCTATCCGAGGTACTCCCGGCGACTGGCGTGTATCTGGAGCCAAGGGGATACTATGTCACCACACAGTGGCTCACAACATCGACGTATCTAGTCTGGCTTCCCTCTGGCGCAAGGAGAATGCGGTGCCCAATTACTTGACGGCAAGCCAGCACAACAGATACAATAAAAAGAGGAAAGGTAATGCCGTTTAAATCAAAGAGCAACCCGGTGGCAAAACATAACCGCCACCGGCCCCAAGTTGTAGCTGCTAAGAAAGGTAAGGGATCTTATGCCCGTAAAGAATGTAGCCAACATGCGTATGACGAGGATTCAAAAACTTCTAGCACAAAGAGTGACGAAACGTCGAGAGATGGCGTGGAAGATGCGTCGGAGTGCGGAGCGAGCAGCAAAGGAGTTTGCCCGCAAGCTTAACGAGAGATAAATGGAAGATCTAGAAACACTTGTCTTCCAAGACATCGTGGATCATCAGGACATGGCGGTTCACAAAGATTTATCTTGGATCATATGGTACAAGATAAATGAAGACGCGGCAGCAACCTTCCGATATATGGTTGATGCGTACTGGACTGCCCGGCTAGGGTAGCTAAACATACAATTAGGAGTTTACAACATGCCATTCGATACTTTAGATGCTGATGAGTATGCCGGTGACTTTGGTCCCGCTAACTTCACCGTTACCCGTTCCCCTACCCGGCTCAAGGGTAAGGACTACGTTACCCGTGACGACACTGGTAAAGTCATCGGCATTGTTGGGAGTAACAGTGCCAAGCGTACTGGCTTCATGCCACTGCTGAATGCTCTACGCACCACAGTGGCAGAGATTGTGCCGGAGTGGATGGATGAAGTTAAGATCAATACACAGATCTCCCGTGATGGGTCATTCTGTCTGGAGAAGATGACGTTCCCTCGTCAGAGTACCCCAGTCGAGAGCAAGCGTCACCAAACTGAGCTTGTACCTCAGGTAATATACTGGAGTAGTTTGGATGGCAGTACGTCCAATAATTCCATCTCCGGAGCAGTGGACACCTTTTGCCTTAACGGGTTATGGACTGGTCAACTCCAGCATTTTAAGCGTAAGAGTACTAAGAACTTTACGGAAGAAAGCTTTGCTCGTGAGATTGAGCAGAGCAAGGATACCTTCATCCGGCAGGTTAACTACTGTCGGCATCTGGCACAGACTGAGGTAACACATAGCCAGATTGAGCAGGTAACTAAGGATCTGTTCAAAGAGAAACGGGCAAAGGAGATGATGATGTCCATCATGGACGAGGTCAGTGTCCGGGGTAGTAATGTGTTTGCTATTCATTCAGCATTTACACAGTACGGCTCTCACTCCAGCAGGTTTGGTTTCCGAAAAACTGCAACGGATAATCTGGTTGAGAGGCAGTTCAGTAGGAATTTGGAAGTAGCTAAATGGCTGGAACATCCTATCTTCCAGGCACAAGCTGCATAAAAAGGGATACGGGATATGAATACTAATTGGAAGTATATACTAGTAGGAATAGCTATACTGGTACTGTGTTTGCTAGCGTCAGCAGCCCCAGCTTCAGCCACTCCACGCCAGGGTTGCATGGCTATAGACGTAGCAACTAAGCAACTTAAGGATAACCACGGGGAGACTGCTGCCTTCTTAGGAGTGTCCCGCTCTGAACACCTGATCCTGGTATTCCTAAATGCTGAGTCTGGCACATGGACAGTCGGTAAGGTTATGACGCAGAAGCGAGGTAGTATTTGCATTCTGGATGCAGGTACTTCCGGATACATACAGACTGTTGAGGAAGCGGAAGGGGACACCGATGGATAAGAAGGACTCTGAAACTGGGATGATCCACAAGGTGTATCACTTTGTGGGTCATGATACTTACTTAGAAGTGGAGGAGCTGGACAACGGGTGGGTGCATACTAGAATTATGCACTCAAAAAACTATAACCGCCCCAAGGATTTCTATGCAGTGTATAAGGGCATCTACGCTTGCCCTAAGGAAGACTTACCTGGGGTGCTTATCAATGCACAGGCAAGTGATCACCGTCTTTGGGGTTCCGGCGATGAAGACTACTAGACTGTCATAGGAGACGACGATGGCTAACAGAAAGAAGACGTTGCGTTACGTTGCACAGGCATTCTTTGTATCGCCAGAATTCTATCGAACAAAGGAAGGAACACAACACGATTACCGTAGGTTCATCACCGTCATGCTTGACGATGTAGGGGACATTCCGCTGGCGGATATACGAAATATCCACGCCAAGGATGCGTATGAGAAATGGCTAGTCCGTGGCCGTCACATGGCTAACCATATAGTTACAGCAGCTACCCGGCTGTGGAACTACGGACTTTCAGAAGAGTTAATGGAGAGGAGCAATCCGTTCGCATCCATAACGCGAGTGTCTACTAAGCCTCGTAAGGTTGTGTGGACAAAGGATCAAGTCACTACATTTTTGGAACATGCATACCAAAAGTTTGAGTATCGCAACGTAGGTTTAATTGTACAGATGTCTTACGAATGGGGTCAACGATTGGGGGACATGCGCCTACTTACCTGGGATGCAATAGCCTTAGACCAGGGACGTGTAGACATTGAGCAGTCAAAGCGAGGGGCTAGTGTTCATCTACCAATATCTGAAGATCTTACCCTTATGTTATTGCAACAGAAGGAAGACTTTGATTTCCAGAAATGGGTAGTGCCGAAAGTAGTGCCGGAGGGTGGGGAGTACCATCCCTACAGTTTAAAGTCTTTGTCATACATAGGTAGGCGAATAATACAATCCGCTGGCTTGCCTGATAAGCTCCGCATGATGGACTTACGGAGGACTGCCACTACAGAAATGGTGGAGGCAGGGGTATCGTTACCCCAGATCATGGCAGTGACAGGACACAGTAATCCTCAGTCGTTAATGCCTTACATGAAGAATACTTTTAAGAGTGCCTGTAGTGCATTACAGGCTAGAAAGAATGGTGATACATGATCAAAGAAAAAGAGTGGATACTTCTGCAAGATGAACTCCCCCGCATAGGTTGCGGCTGGCGTCAGTTGGAAGTTACGTATGGTCGCAAGTGGGTATACATTGTATACACTCCTATCCCTGGCTACCAATCAACCAACTACAAGGTTCCCTTTGCTAAGTGGAACACCCTTCTTGCAGGAACTATGCGCCATCGCAAGCGTAATGACAGTGGAGATACACGCTATGAGTAAGGAGAAAAATCACACTAAACGTCCGATACTTCAGGTGATTAGAGCTAAGTGTATCGATTGTTGCTGCGGAGACAAGCAGGAGGTTAAACTCTGCGCCATTACTGACTGTGATCTGCACCCCTATCGGTTCGGTAAAAATCCATTTATCTCTAGGAAGCCTATGTCTCAGGATCGTAAGGACGCTGCTTCCGCGCAGTTTAAAGAGTACCGCAACAGAAAGAAAACAGAGGATGCTGCCTGATTATATAGCTTGTATAGATGTACCGGTTGGGACATCGGTTAGGGATAATTGTCCTATATGCAAAGGGTACAATACTCTCTCCGTTTCCAACTTAGATGGGCACGTTGTGTGGAATTGCTACAAAGCAGCGTGTAAATTAAGAGGAGCAGATAAGACATCACTAACTGCCGAAGATATTAAAAGGAGATTGTATGGATACGTTAAAACAAAGTCACCTTTCAACTTGCCGGAATATCTGGTCTCGTGTAAGCGATCTCGTGCCGCGATGGATTGGTTGCATACATGGGGTATTGAAGATCAAGAAAGTCTACTCAGATATGACATTCTGGAGCATCGTATTGTGTTTCTCGTTCGCCATGATAGTGTTGTCATGGATGCCACCGGTAGGTCATTAGGAAAACGTATGCCTAAGTGGAAGCGTTACGGAAAGTCTACCTTGCCATTCTGTTACGGTAGTGGTACAGTAGCGGTGGTTGTAGAGGACTGTGTGAGTGCTTCGATAGTTGGCACAAGTCAACGAACTGGTGTAGCACTAATGGGAACTTCGATGTCCAACGAACACACGCAGTACTTATCACGGTTCTCTACAGCTATCATAGCATTAGATCCAGATGCCTTACCTAAAGCTGTAGAGATGTGCCGGGATCTACGTCTGTACGTAGACACTGTTAAAGTACTTAGGTTAAAAGATGATCTTAAATATAGAAACGAAGAAGATATCACCAATCTGGAGAACATGCAATGGAACTAGCCCTAATACGCAGTCTCATGGACAAAGAGTTTTACGAGGATCATAGGGGAGATCGCTGCCCTATCACGCTGTTCTCCAAAGATGTGCAGAAGATTAAGATGACGCTCGATAAAACCATGGAGCAGTTTGACAGGAGTCTAACGCCAGCAGAAGTACAGGCTGTATTTATCTCTGATAATCCTACGATGACTACTGCTAATAAAAGTAAGTACCATGAAATATTTACCTCCATTAAGAGTGAAACTGCTATGGGTTCTGACGTAGCTGAGTCAGTGCTATCTAAACTATTTCAACAAGTAATCGGAGAGGAGATATCTAACTTAGGGTTTGACTGTATTAACGGTACACTTAAGAACTTACAACCACTCTATAACCTATTAGAGAAGTACAACGATGACTTCATTCCTAAGGTTACAGTTAAGTGGGAAGACATATCCCTGGATACGCTGCTGGAAGAGGAGCAGAATAAGTATCGTTGGAAATTCAACTTGACATCTCTTGCTAGACGCATCCCAGGGGTAAACGCTGGGCAACTTATTGAGATTGGTGCTCGCCCCAATACAGGCAAGACATCCTTTCATGCTAGCCTTCTGTCAGGTAAGAATGGATTTATTGAGCAGGGTGCGAGTTGTGTTGTACTATTAAACGAAGAAAAATACAGTCGTGTTATCTTGCGTTACCTTAACGCTGCTACTAATGAGAGTAGTGAAACTATAATTAAAGATAAGAAAAGCTTCTACGATTTTTGGATAAACGAACGGCGATCCCACCTTAAAGTGGCAGACGCTTCTGATAGGCAGATGTCCTGGGTAGAATCTGTATGTAAGTATTACAACCCCGACATACTGGTACTTGATATGGGAGATAAGTTTGCAGAGAACAACACGGCGTTACGTAGTGACGAGCTATTGAAACGCAACGTAGTTTATGCTAGACAGATAGCTAAGAAGTATGAGTGCTGCATCTTCTATATGTCGCAGCTATCGGCGGAAGCGGAAGGTAGAGTTAAGTTGGATCAAAGCATGATGGAGGGTTCTAAGACAGGCAAGGCAGCAGAAGCAGATCTCATGCTGTTACTTGCTAAGAACCCTAGCATCTCTGATGATCCTACTGCAGAGCAACAAGATCCATTTAGGTACGTTAATGTTGTTAAGAATAAGTTAAATGGTTGGCATGGCATCATTACATGTGAGTTTGACCATACTAAGTCGATATACACAGCGTAAGGAGAGATGTAGTGTCAACCTTTTACATTCCACCCCAGAAAACCGAGCACCTCTTCGCACCCTTTGGTCCTCCTGTAGGATACTTGAGACTATCGGATACGTTTATTAAGAAAACTAACCAGCGGGTGGAGGAAGACTTACCTAGCCTGACAGACTTCTCCGGCAACCTTGTCGGTAAAGTTGCACAAGAGGTGCTTTTCAATGCCGAGATAAAGAAGTTGTTTCTTAACGAGACAAAGGGCTTTGTTGCACGGTATGTGCAGTGGGCCGAGGGGCACAACTCCATGGGTACACGAGGTTTAGACGCAAAGAATAACACGTATGGAGTAGAGGTAGTAGCCGGGTGGATCATCCGTCAGTTTGAGAACGAGTACAATCCGTTACACATCCATCCAGGATGTAAACTATCATGTGTAGGATACTTGAAGCTGCCAGATAACATTGATGCGGAATGGGAGGAAGATTATAAGGATCATCACCCTTCTAATGGACACATTCAGTTTGCCCACGGTACTCCCTCACACTGGAGCATGACAAACTTCATGGTGAAGCCTAGAGTGGGTGACTTCTACTTGTTCCCCTCAGATTTATTCCACTGTGTATATCCCTTTAAAACAAAAGGCGAGAGGAGAAGCTTTAGTGCAAACTTAAACTTCTTAGAGAAGCCTAACACTGTTGAGGAGAAAGACATTGAAACTGGTACTTGATGTAGAAAATACGGTATGCAAAAGAGATGGCGTTATGTACCTTGACCCGTTCGAGAAAGAGAACAGTCTTGTTATGGTGGGTGTTCTAGTAGACACAGAAGGCAGTACTCCCTCTCCTGTAATCTTTACCTTTGATCACTCCGGCCATAGCCCTACGTTGGAGGGACGTGAGAAGCTGCAAGCCTACCTTGACGACACCACTGTCTTGATAGGTCACAACATATCCCATGACTTGATCTGGCTATGGGAAGCGGGGTTCCGCTATGAAGGTGCCGTTTGGGACACTATGGTTGCTGAGTATATAATGCTACGAGGGCAGAAAGCACCCTTATCACTTGCCGCCTGTGCTATTAGGCATGAGCTTGATACAAAGAAAGGGGACACACTAAAGAACTATCTCAAGGAGGGAGTATCTGTTCGCGATATACCCCACGATGAATTGACCATGTACCTAGAGTCTGATCTGCGAGCAACCCAGCAGCTCATGCTAGTGCAACGGAACCGTATGTATACTGACGACATGTGCACCTTAGAAAACACACTTATGCTATCAAACGAAATGGCAATTGCCTTAACAAAAATGTATCGGCGAGGGTTTAAAGTTGACTTGGCAGCACTAGATAGTGTGAGGGAACAATTCGTAGCAGAGCGTAACGAGATTGTAGCGTACCTTGAGTACGCTATTAAAGATCTTATGGGTGATGTTCCTGTAAATCTCGCCAGCCCGGAACAACTATCTGCTGTTATATACAGTCGAAAGCCAAAGGATAAGAAGGTGTGGGCTGACTTCGGCCTTGCTAGGATGAGTGAGCAGGAGTTCAAAAAGATTGTAGCTACCCAGACAGAGCCCGTTTACAAATCTTATCTACGTAGATGTGCCCCGTGCTGGGGATCAGGACTTATTAGAAAGAGGAAGAAAAACGGTGAACAATATAAAAAGTATAACAAATGTAGTGATTGCACTGGTAACGGTTACACTGTTATTCGTGGTAGTGCTGTTGCCGGTTTAAGGATTAGCCCCCCGTATAGCCGCTTCTATGCATCCCATGGCTTTGTCACAGGCAAGGGTGCATTGGAGTATCTTGGGAGGTTAGCCCTACAGTACGACAAGGAAGAAGTCCGAGATTTTCTAATGAAAGTACAGCGCCTATCTGCTCTAGACACATACATTAACTCCTTTGTTGATGGTATTAAGAAGCACGTTAAAGAAGATGGCTTCCTGCACGTCAGGCTTAACCAGCACATGACTTCCACAGGACGGTTGAGTGGTAAAGAACCTAACATGCAGAACATGCCACGCGGTGGCACTTTCCCAGTTAAGAAAGTGTTTGTGTCTAGGTGGGATGGAGGTAAGATCCTCGAAGCTGACTTTGCCCAGCTAGAGTTCCGCACTGCCGCCTTCCTGGCACAAGATGATACTGCTATGAAGGAAGTAGCAGAAGGCTTTGATGTCCATGCGTACACAGCCTCAGTTATTACTGGCGCTGGGCAGAAAACGTCTAGGCAGGATGCAAAAGCTCATACCTTTGCTCCTCTGTATGGAGCTACAGGTTACGGTAGAACTAAAGCTGAAGCTGCGTACTACGAACACTTTAGGGATAAGTACCAGGGTATTGCCACTTGGCATCAGGAGCTAGCACGGGATGCTTTAAACAAAGGCACTGTTAGCACACCTTCAGGACGTGTGTTTGCCTTCCCTAACGTGCAAAGAAAGATCAATGGTACCGTAACGTACTTTACTCAGATTAAAAACTATCCCGTACAATCCTTTGCTACTGCCGACATTGTGCCGCTTGCATTTCTAGAGATAGATAGGTTGCTACGCTTCTGCAAGTCGTGCATTGTTAATACTGTCCACGACAGTATCGTGATTGATGTTCACCCTGATGAGGAGAAGGAGGTTAAGGAAATTATATCAGTAGTAAATAATACGTTAAAAGATTTGATAAACTTGCGTTGGGGTATTGACTTCAATGTACCTCTTGTGTTAGAACTTAAGATCGGTAACAACTGGCTGGACCTCATAGAAGCAGCCTAATAAAATGGAGAATATAAAGATGACGAATGCTCTTGCTACTATTGATACTAATAACTATGACGCCATGGCCCGTACTATGGGCATTGCAGCAGAAGAAACTTCTTCCTCTCGGCGAAGCACTCTTCCGCGTCTTAGGATTATCCACTCTGGTATTATGGGAACGACTACGGTTGGAAATAAGTCAATGAAGATGGAGGTTATTCCAGGGGGAGCGTTTAAGTTGGAGATCCCTGATGGGGATACCTACTATGCCCGTGGTGTAGCATTACGTACTTTTCTGCAGCGCTTTATGTATAAGCGTTTTATTAAGGGGGATGTTAATAGTCCTAATCGTTTTGTTAAGACTGTCATGGCTGAATCCTTGACCAATGATCTTAAGGACAACGATGGTGGCTTTAACTGTGGTAAGCCTAATGGCTGGGTTAAAGACTTCAAATCACTACCTGCTGCAACACAGGATCTTATTCGGCAGATCAAGCGTACTCGTGTTGTCTTTGGTGAAGTAGAACTGATTGATCCTACGGATGAGAATGGTGATGCAGTGGAAGTTAAAAGTCTAGCTGCTATTTGGGAGGTTGATAATCGTACCGCCTACAAAACGATTGGAGATGTCTTTGGTGGCCTCAACAAAAAGCGAAAGCTTCCTGTCGAACACTCCATTAAAATCTCTACTGCAGAAGTACCTCTACCAAATGGCAGCTCATACTTTGTACCTGAAGCTGACGTAGACATGTCGGATGTTCTTACTGTTACTGACGCAGATCAGGAAACCTTCGCTGGCTTTATGGAGTGGGTAAGTTCGTATAATGACTACATCGTTAGGACTTGGTCAGAGAAGAACACTGATGCAATGTCAGAGGCAGACGCGGTTCTTGCCGACGACATGGCTGGTATCTTTGAACAAGATAGTGCGGTGCCCGTATCATGAAGCATCCTGCTGAAGTGGCGTTGACAAAGTATATGGAAACCGCATCTGCAGGAAAATCTACTATCTCAGATGCTACCGTTGAAACTATAGCAAAGGGTATAGCGGAGTCTGTGCGTCGTCAATTTGGCAGTCAGGTTGATCGAAGCAATTTTAAACTACGAATGTCTAACATAGGTAGGCCGTCATGCCAACTTTGGTGGCAGAAGAATGCCCCGGAGAAGGCTAGTCCACCCTCGTACAACTTCATAATGAACATGCTTCTTGGAGATATTGTAGAGGTTGTATTTAAAGGCTTGCTGGATGAGGCAGGGGTAAAGTACAAAGACAGTGACACTGTTGAGTTTGAGGTTGCTGACACTAAAGTGAAAGGAACATACGACATTGTCATCGGTGGTAAAGTTGATGACATTAAATCCGCATCTAGTTGGTCTTACCAAAATAAGTTTGCATCATACGATACGTTACATGCAAATGATGCTTTCGGTTACGTAGGACAACTAGTTGCGTATGCTTCTGCATCAGGGTATGATGTAGGAGGATGGTGGGTAGTGAACAAAGCCAATGGCGAGTTTAAGTATGTACCCGCTGAAGGTGTTAACATTATGGAGACCATGTACAATATCAAAAAGACGGTACATAACGTAAACAATAATATCCTGGTACGGGAATACGAGCCCGTATATGAGTCATTCAATGGTAAAAAGACGGGTAACACTATACTACATAAGAATTGTTCCTTCTGCTCGTATAAGAAGTCCTGTTGGCCTAGCATGATTACACTACCCGCCATCTATTCTAAGGCTAAGAACCCTAAGATGGTTGATTACACAAACATTGTTGAAAGGGAGGGGGTATAAGATGTCTTTTAGAGGATTCGCAAAAGGGTATCTTAACACGGATGGTTCTTCTATCCGTGAGGATTTACTAGGTGGCTTGCACGTTGATCCTTCTACGATAACAGAAGAGGTACTACAAGTTCGTTTTCAGCACCGCATTGCAGGATTTACGGGTGTCTTTGGTGCCAACAAAGACGCAGAGGGGAAGGGTGACGCCTTCCGTTTTGCTATGGATTATATAGAGGAATACGGCGCACTACCACGAGCACCTAGTGTTGTAGAGGTGATGTACCGATGAACAAATGCACTGATGCTACCCGTTCCAGTTGGAGCGCATTTTAAACCATGAGGTATTCCCTGTCGGCAGTAGCTAGAAAGAATGGGTATAGATCTGGGTTAGAACATTCAACCGCTGAGTATTTGAAGGCTGCTAACGTGGTCTTCCTCTACGAAAGCATGAAGATAGAGTGGGAAGATCTAGCATACCGTACCTATACCCCGGACTTTATATTACCAAACGGTATAATTGTAGAGACAAAAGGTCTTTTTACTGCTGCCGACAGGCGAAAACATCGTTGCATTAAAAAGCAACATCCTTTGCTGGACATACGCTTTATCTTTGCTAATAGCAAAAGTAAGATACGTAAGGGTGCCAAGAGTAGCTACGGTGACTGGTGCTACAGATACGGGTTCTCCTATGCAACTAAAACCATACCAGAAACATGGCTAGCGGAGAAAGGAAAGAACAAGCACCCCAAGTTTGTATCCTTCAGTAAAAAGAAGAGGAGTAAATATGCCAGAGACACTGGAACATAATCCTGAAGATTACCACATACGCTTACGCCCTGGCTTGAATGCAGACAATTCTTGGGACGGTACTGTATCCATAGATATCTTATGGGACTCAACTAATCCTTTACCCGTGGATGACTTTCACCAAATGATGCATTTAACACATCTAGTATGTTCGTCAGCGCCTGTCATGGAAAGCGAGGAGGAAGTTGCACACCTACTGGGGGAGTACGCTGACATGTTATACAATAGTAAATCAGAAGAAGTTAGTGATCCGCCAGCTAAAGTAGTGGGTACAGACGGCAATGTAATTAAAGTTAATTTTAATACTTCCCTTGAGGTGCCCGATGGATAACGCTACCAATAATGAAATGGTGGAAAAACCTCCACACTACAACAAGGAAGGGATAGAATGTATCACTGCCATTAAAGCTGCTACAGGTGACGGGTTTGAGTACTATCTGCAGGGAAATATTTTAAAGTACATCTGGAGATACAAGTATAAAGGGAAGCCAAAAGAAGATCTAGAGAAGGCTGCATGGTATCTAAAAAGGTTGATTGAATGTCAAGAGTGAAGTATACTTGCCTTATCACAATAGACATTGATGATCAAGAGTACCCTGTACCTGTAGATGGGGACTTAGATACCGACCTGCACGAGATTATAACAGATGTGATGCATGAATTTGACGGGATCTATCTGACAGCGCTACGAATTACTAAGAGGGGAAGACTCAATGGATAACTACTTACCTACAGATTATCAAAAGTTTATTGCACTATCTCGGTATGCGCGGTGGCGGGACGACGACTCCCGCCGTGAAACGTGGGCTGAGACGGTGTCTAGGTATACAAGCTACCTAACTAAACATGCCAAAGATAATCACGGGTATACAGTACCCGCATCACTAGCTAAAGAAATTGAAAACTCCATTCTTAGCTTAAAGGTTATGCCTAGTATGCGAGCGTTAATGACAGCGGGTAAACCTCTAGATAACTGTAACGTAGGTAGTTACAACTGCTCATACCTTCCTGTAGACAACCCGCGTTCCTTCGATGAATGTATGTACATTCTTATGTGTGGTACCGGTGTCGGCTTCAGTGTTGAGAGTATGTACGTAAGTAAGCTACCTATGGTCAATGAAAACATGGGAGAGTCAGATACCACGATTAAAGTGGGAGACTCCAAAGAGGGCTGGGCCAAGTCTCTGCGAGAACTTATTGCAATGCTGTACGCAGGGCAAATTCCTTCGTGGGATATGTCAGGTGTGCGGGAGGCAGGTGCACGTCTAAAGACATTTGGTGGCAGAGCATCCGGCCCTGAGCCACTGGAAGAACTATTCTTGTTTTGCATTGAGAAGTTTAAAGGTGCTATTGGTAGGCGTCTAGATCCCCTTGAGTGCCATGACATTATGTGTAAGATCGGTGAAGTTGTAGTTGTTGGAGGGGTGCGTAGGAGTGCCCTAATTAGCCTATCCGATTTAGGTGATGATCAAATGCGTCACGCTAAGTCGGGGCAATGGTGGGAGAATGAGGGGCAGCGACACCTAGCGAACAACAGCGTATCTTATGATAGTAAACCTGACATGGGAACTTTCATGCGTGAGTGGTTGTCCCTATACGAAAGTCAATCCGGGGAGCGTGGCATCTTCAACCGGCAGTCTGCTAAGAAACAGGCAGGTAAAAATGGACGCAGGGATACAGACTTTATGTTTGGTTGCAACCCGTGTAGCGAGATTATCCTACGTCCTTACCAGTTCTGTAATCTTTCAGAGGTTGTAGCTAGATCCGATGACACCTTAGAGAGTTTAAAGACCAAGGTGTACATCGCTACTGTGTTAGGTACGCTGCAGTCAACCCTGACTAACTTCCGCTATCTTCGTAAGATATGGAAGCAGAATACCGATGAAGAGAGACTACTAGGGGTATCTCTAACTGGCATCATGGATTGCCCTCTTTTATACGAGCATGACGGTCTAGAAGAAGTCCTAGAAACTCTACGTATGGTGGCTGTTCAAACCAATGCTGCTATAGCTAAGAAGCTAAACATTCCCGCATCTGCTGCGATAACTTGCGTCAAACCTTCAGGAACTGTATCACAATTAGTAGACAGCGCTAGTGGTATCCATGCTAGGCATAGTAAGTACTATGTACGTACTGTTAGAGCTGATAATAAAGATCCAATGACACGCTTCATGAAAGATAAAGGAGTCCCTCACGAACCAGACTTTGTAAAACCAGCGGAGACTACAGTGTTTAGCTTTCCTATGATAAGCCCCCATAACGCTATCACCAGAGAACACACCTCCGCTATCGAAGATCTTAAATTGTGGCTAGCGTATCAAAACTTTTGGTGTGAGCACAAACCTTCAGTAACGATCTCAGTTAAGAAAGATGAGTGGCTGGATGTTGGTGCTTGGGTGTACGAACACTTTGATGATATCTCAGGCATAAGTTTCCTACCCTTTAGTGAACACTCGTATAAGCAAGCTCCTTACCAGGAGTGTGATGAGGATACAATAACCAATCTTAAGGAAAAGATGCCTGACAGGGTTGATTGGACAGAGCTTACGCAGTACGAAGCAGAAGATACTACATCCGGTGGTAGGGATTTAGCGTGTGCTGCTGGCGTTTGTGAAGTTGTTGATCTTACATAAAGGAGGTACCATTCATGGCTAAGATAGAGGTGGGACTTGTTGTAGAAGGTGCATTGCAGGGTCACAATAACTGTGATGATGTTGAATTTATATTTGAAGTAGTAACAGAACATCCTGCTGACATTGAGAAGGCAGTGGGAGACGCTATGGAGGCAGCGCGGGATGCTTGGCCTTCTGCAGATGACTACTACGTAGATTACGTAAAGGAGTATCACAGTGTCCATTAAGTACAAGCCAGCCCCAATGCGTAAGGAAGAGTTTGAAGCCTTGCAGACATTGGTATTGTATAACTGGGGAGATGAACTACAACACTGGAAAGAGAATGGGGAACCAGAAGAAGGTCATGTGTACGGCAGCTTGCATCTACTGCAGGACTATGTAAACAGGTGTAGCGGTGAGCAGCAAGAGGTGACGTAATGTTAGATCCTAGTACAGAGGGCAAGGTATGTACTCGCTGTAAGGAGTGGAAACTTTTTTACATGTTTGGTGCAAGAAGAGAGTCTATTGACAAACATAAAAATTGGTGTAAAGAATGTAACGCCCAACATTCAAGGGATTATAATGCTACCTACCGCACCTCGCCTAGAGGTAAAGAAACAAAAGCACTATGGAATGCGCAAAACTGGGAAAGGCGGCGTGTTAAGGATGCTAAAAACAGAGCAAGGTCTCTAAAAATACCATTTAACCTAACAACGGAGTACATTAAAAGTATTACACCTTCTGATATGATATGTCCTGCACTGGGAATACAAATGAAAGTAGGAGGAGACTTTAAAAATTCTATGATTAGAGCCCCTAGCTTGGATCGATTAATCCCAGAACTTGGCTACGTTAAAGGTAATATAGCAGTTGTATCAACTAGAGCAAACACGTTAAAAAGGGATGCAACCCCGGAAGAACTTATGAAAGTTGCAAAGTTTTACGCGAAGGTTTTTGAAGAGAAAAATCCTAGACAATTAGCCCTGGACCTATAGATATGAAAATAGATACTCAACTACATTTATTTGAGGAGATAGAAAATGGGGATCTGGGGGCAGGGCAAGGTAAGGTATGTAGTAAATGTGAAGAGTACCTCCCACTGTCCTCATTCTCTATGACATCTGGAGGTAACTACCTCCGTCCTGAATGTAAAAAGTGCAACAGATATTTGCACAATGTAAGACAGAGGTTACGTAAAGAGCATGGTATGCCACACGAAGGTTACATATGTCCTATATGTAATAAGGATGCAGAGCAGGGCAAAGGCAAAGGGAATACCAAGAATGGGCCATGGGTACTGGACCACTGTCACGATACTGAGACTTTTAGAGGATGGCTCTGTCACAAATGCAACAGGGCATTAGGGGGCTTCGATGATTGTGGTGAGATTTTAAATCGTGCAATAACATATCTTGCGGTGGTAAAATGAAAGTAGAACTAGTAGACTCAATGGGTACCGACCTTACTGTAGTAAATGCAGCTAGGGTAAGTTTTAATAAGGAGTCTGAATATAAACTCAACGAAATGGGGGAGCAGTTAGAGGATAAAGATATTAGGCTGATTAAATACCTAGCTGCTCACGATCACTTCACACCCTTTACACATGCCACGGTTACAATGCGTGAAAAGGTTCCGTTGTTTGTGGCTAGGCAGAGGTTTAAACACACGGTGGGGTTCTCCTACAATGAGGTAAGTCGCCGGTACGTAGACGAAGATCCAGAGTTCTACAAGCCGGAGGAGTGGCGCGGTAAGGCATCTGATAAGAAACAAGGGTCATCAAGTGAGGTTATTGATATCAATCCACTAACCGTGTACGGTCGCAAGTCTATGATTGATGACTATGACACAGTTCTTAACAGATGCACCTGGGTCTACAAGAGGCTACTCCAGAAGGGTGTCTGCCCAGAACAAGCTCGTATGGTACTGCCGCAGTCCATGTACACTGAGTACTACGTAACAGGTTCTCTGTACGCCTGGGCACGAGCATATAATTTAAGGTCTAAGGAGGATGCACAACAGGAGATCCGGGAGTTGGCTAAAGAATGGGATAGTATTATGATGAAGCTGTTCCCAGAAAGCTGGCTCGCATTAACTGAATAACGTAAGGAGACTATGATGGCAGCTGTTCTACTGTACGTTGCCGCACCGCTAGCTGTATTTATAGTAGGTTGTGGGGTGGGGTTTGTTATTGGGAGAGTTAAGTATGCACCCAGTGTACCGACTCCTAACTATCTAGGTGGTACTGTTAGGCAGGATAATTAGTGCAGCAGCAGTACTGTATCAGTGTGCCTCAATAGACCCAGGGATTGGGGGCGTAGCTCAGTTGGGAGAGCGACGGCTTTGCAAGCCGTAGGTCGTCGGTTCGATCCCGATCGCCTCCACCATTTTGGTGAAGCGGATGTATAACAGATTGGCAAAGTAAATGTATGATATAGTGGACGCCCTAAAGAACAGTGCCGCTAAAGATGATAAGTATTACAAAGTTATGTTAGAAGCGGTTAAGGTGATTACTGAGCAAAGGAGAACTATAGAAGAACTTGAAACCAGTACCAGAAATATCCCTAGACCAAAAGCTAGTATTAATAGGGATACCATACTCCCGTAGAAGTGAAGGAGTAATATAAGGATGAAAAACTTAATAATTGAGCAGCTACAAAAAGTATATGATCCTGAAATCGCCGTGAATGTATATGATCTTGGTTTAATATACGATATAGATGTAGATCACTTTCCAAAAGTTACAGTAACTCATACGCTAACTAGTGCATGGTGCGGGTTTGCAGATGAGATTGTTGTAATGATTGAGAGGGCTTGCAAGGATGCCGGTGCAGAAACGGTAGATGTGATAACAACTTTCGATCCCCCATTTACAATGGACTCGGTACCGGAAGAGACAAAACTAATGCTAGGATGGATATAGAAAGTTAAGTACGCACCAAACATACCACCCCTCAAATATTAGAAAGATAATTGTTATGGAAGATAATCCTATTATGGCTATGTCACTGAGTACACTTACATACGTTACTAAATTAAGGAAACAGTATCATAACTTAGAAAATGCACTAGCCCACCTAGATGCGGGTAATCATGCACACGGACGGCTGGCTATCTCTACGGGTCTCGGACATCCACATACAGATTGGGTAGACGTAACAGTACCTGCCCCGGTGCAACGAGAGTTGTTGCTAGCAGCAATGAGTGAGATAAAAGTAGAGACACGTAGTTACTGTGTTGATACCTAGTAACGAGGAAATAAAAACTATGTCTTCACATCGAGGATTGCTAACTAAGAATGATGCCCCTCTCCGAATACAGTACCAAAAAGGGCACACAGCCTTTATCAAGGGGCATATGTCATCACCTTTTAACTCTCATACTATGCAGTACAGAGAATGGCTTCGGGGATTTAACGCTGCGTACTTTGAGAATTTGGAGACACTAAAAAGTGGAAAACCAAATAAAACATCACGCTGATAACTGGCTAAAGGAGAAGTACGGAATGCTTACGTTTGATGACTATCAGTTCGCTGCACAGAAAACCGCAATCTACCCTACCGAGTACAAACTTATGTACCCAGCATTGGGGCTTGCAGGTGAGGCGGGTGAAGTAGCTAATAAAATTAAGAAGATTATCAGGGACGGGGAAAGCAAAATGCCACCTGACTGGAAAGAACAGGTGGCATCTGAGCTGGGGGATGTGTTGTGGTACTGTGCTGCGTTAGCTAATGACCTAGAGATCCCTCTGTCTACAATTGCAGGACAGAACAGAGTTAAGCTGATGGAAAGGCAAAAGAATAATACGCTACAGGGGAGCGGAGATAACCGTTAGCCTACTACTTAGTTAATGCCTTAGCCACATAGACCCCGATTGCTACGTGATTAGCTTCGGGGTCTACTTGTTGCATTTCCATAACAGTTCGACCGTATCGCTGGACAAAATATGCGTCTGCTTCTAAGCGTTGCGTTGGGCGAAGCCGCATCCAACTTGCTCTATCAAAAGGAGTGTAACCTCCATCAGCATCCATGCTAGCTTCTGCCTTGCCCAGTGCTTTAGCTTCCTTACGTAGAACATCAAGGTATTTTTTAAGTTTTTCTCTTTTCATTGGTTTGGAAAGCCCTTTGTAGTGATCAGTTTCTACAAGGTCTCCTATGTACGACTCTACGTATGGCCCCATGAATTTTTTAACATATCTGTCTGCTGTCTTATCTCCCGATGTAGGCACAACTTGCCACGACTCGTAGCCGTGACGCATAAGCTGTATCTCTGCTTCTCTTTTACGCTCCATGAAACGGGGACCAAAGAATGCTTTCATGATTGGACTTTGCTCTATGATCTTACGTGATGTGATGGGGCTAATAGCATCCGGTAGCGTTTGCTCTAGGAAAGGTACATTCTTAAACGATTTCTTTACGAATGCATCTAAGCCCCTAGAGGGCCATCCTTGCCCTTCTATTGCATTAGAATCTTTTAGTACTGCAGCGTCAGCATCAAATTGTTTGATAATATCATTGACAAAACGTATAGGAGTTAACGCTGCCCCACCTATTTCAGCCAGATATTTACCGCCAGCTTCTGCAATTCTCTCTGCTTGTACGTCTAGCGTAATTGGACCTTCACTTTGTAGCGCTTTAAAGAACCCGTCAGCTACGTAAGAACTCAGTCCTGTTCTAGCCATAGAACCTGTCATACCTTCATAGATAGCCCTACCAGATAGACCTGCTGAATTACCTTCTGCTAGTTTTACTATAACATCTGCCACTAGTAGATAGGGAGCAATAGGAAAGAAGGGACGCATATCAACAGTACGTGATCCTTCTGTACCGATGTCATACCAGTTAGGAAGATCTTCTTGATGGTCGGAACGGTATTTGACCGCTGCCGCCAAAGCAGCAGCACCTACTGTCCCCTTAGAAAACTTCATACGTGCTTCGGCAAGCATCACTGAAGCATCTGTGAGAGTATCCTCTTTAAGATTTTTACCCATCCTAGTAGTAACATCTATTGCCTCTGCTACGCCCTTCTTCTGTCCATACCGGAATAGTCTTTCCGTTGCACCAAAGTAATTCAGTGGGCTGTATTCAAATTGGAACTGCATAGCATTCACCATGAACCGTGCGAAAGGATGCGCTCCAGTACCTATAGGCACCATAGGTAATAGTTCAGTGAGCTTTATAAATGCGTTACCAATGCTATCACCTACCCTGCCACCTCCTGGCTTGGGCATCCTAGAGAATGTAAATTCAAGCGCATCTTCTACACCTTTTTGTAGTACCTTTATAGGTACATTTTTACCTTGATTAAGGGTATCAACAAGGTCAATACCTTGCCGCCGCAATTGCTTTTCTACAGAATCAGTGAAGACTGCTCTTCTTAGGAAGACATCCTGCGCTATGTTAAGGGTATTAGCAAGACGTGAAAATTTACTAAGCTCTTCTGTTCCTTCTAACTCCGTCATCGAGCGATCAATCAGTCGTGCTAATCTAGGATTATGTTGTAGTAGTGCGTTAGATATTTCCTTAGTACGTAGCGTGTTGTCCATAGCAGCAAGAGTACCAAAAGAATCTCTTACAATACTTCTCCATCCGTTCTTTAGGCCACTAATAGTAATAGCCTCTTCTCCGCTACGTGCTTTACTAATACCTTTAAATGCATGGTATATAGTACTCTCCAAGACGTTAGCCATAGATCCCATAGTGGCTGCTGTGATGCCTGTTGCAGTATTTCTAGCGGTAGTGGATAGTTGTGTCACCATTAATGCACGACGTTCTCTATCTAGTCGCATCGCCGCATCATAGCCCCAGGAATATATGCTTACTACTTTTTTATTATTACTAGCAAAAGCATCCAATACTTTTTTAGTTCTGGGATCTAGGTTAGCTAGAGCCTTAGCTAGTTTACCCATTGGAGAATATCTAGACATTTCTTTAGCGCTGGCTGAGAGTGATGCTCCAGAAGCGTCAGCAAAATCTGCTTCAGTTAACTTGGCTTTTCTAAGAGCCCTCTGCAGTAAGTCACTATCAATGTTTCCTGCTCCTACTTCTACAAAAATCTGCCGTACAATTTCGCTCGCCTTCTGCGTAAAATCAATCCCTAAATCAATTTTATTTTCTGCAGCATCTTCAACTAGATCTACTGCAAACCTAGTTATAGTTTGCACAAGATCGTCACTTAAAGAGGGAGCAGTAGTTCTACCAACTTCACTTAATTTACTAATTACCTTGCCATCAATTATGTCTACTATTTCGTCAGCACTACCTGTCTCAAACTCCTGTAGTGCGTCTAGAACTTCTTTACCTCTGGTGGGATTATATTCATACCCCTTGCCGGAACTCAAAGCAGTCTGGAGACCT
>Ga0209402_10002141_pt1 | contig 20258 bp, 15 predicted proteins | sample ArcticOcean_MG_C_3_FD_187437 | JGI IMG/M metagenome (GOLD analysis project Ga0209402, IMG submission 187437) | Marine microbial communities from western Arctic Ocean - ArcticOcean_MG_CB8_126 (SPAdes) (version 2) | ecosystem: Environmental > Aquatic > Marine > Oceanic | place: Arctic Ocean... | reverse complement strand
GTTGGTCCAAATGGCCCTGTTGGACCGACAGGCGCAGCAAGTACGGTAGCTGGTCCGACAGGCTCCGTTGGTCCTGCTGGTGCTGCTGGTCCTGCTGGTGGTGCTGGTCCTGCTGGTGCTGCTGGTGGTGCTGGTCCTGCTGGTCCTGCTGGTCCTACTGGCCCTGATGGTTCTGATGGTTCTGATGGTTCTGCTGGACCTGCTGGACCCGCTGGTCCTACTGGGCCTACAAGTACAATGATAGGTCCCCAAGGTCCCACAGGCCCATCGGGTAATACGGGAGGTCTAGGAATGGAGGGGCCTACAGGCCCTTCTGGCCCTTATGGCGTTGATGGTCCTACAGGGAGTACAGGCCCCACTGGTCCCGCAGGGTGGACAGGTCCCAGAGGATTTGTCGGGGCTTCTGGTCCTCTTGGGCCTACAGGTCCTACTGGGTATGCTGGCTCAGAAGGTCCTACAGGGCCTACTGGTGCTGGTCCTACTGGCCCTACTGGTCCTGCTAGTTCAGTAATAGGTCCCACAGGACCCACAGGGAGTACAGGCCCCGCTGGTGGTGCTGGTGGTGCTGGTCCCACAGGACCCACTAGTCACGCTGGTGGGGATACAATGTTGTACGAATTTGATACGACCACAAATACAACTGTAAATGCGGGAGTCAAGACGGCTTGGCTAGATGTATCAAGTGGATTTTATACTTCAGTAAGCTCGCTTTGTTTAAGCTTCAGTGTTGGTCAGTGGCAATCTTCATCGTACTTTTATGCTGAAGAATGGACTAAATCTCTTGCCCTACAGGGTTCAAGAATAAAACTATTTGATACAGATGATCCCAGAAAGTATTTACTGCTGGAAGTCACTAGTTCTACTTATACTGTTCCGACAGGAGATTTCATAAAGATAGCAGTTAAATTTGTATCCCAGCATTATTCTTATGACCTTGGTTCAACTGGCAATAAACTTTGGGTTTCCTTTGCTCCAGCAGCATTAAAAGGGGACACGGGTAACGCTGGGCCAATTGGTCCCGCTGGTGGCCCCACAGGACCCACGGGGAATACTGGTCCCGCTGGAACATTCGGTGGGGCATCGTTTAGATACTCTTTTGATACTAATACAGCCGACAATGATCCCGGTGCTGGTGACTTAAAATTTAATAACTCGGATATTAGTTTAGCGACTCATTTGTATATAGATGACCAAGACATGGCATCAACCGATATACAGTCATTCCTCAGAACAATAGACGATTCAAATTCGACAATTAAAGGTCACTTCAAAGTTTCAGAAAAAGACGAAAACGACAAGTTCGTGCTGTTCGCTGTTAACAGCTTCGTTGAGAATGCAGGGTACTTTGATGTCAATGCAACATACATAGATGGGAATGTTTCGACTTTCCCAAATAGTGAAGAGGTCTACATAACTTTTGCTCGTGTTGGAGATAAAGGCGATAGCGGTGGTGATGGCGGTGCTGGACCCACAGGCCCTACTGGGCCAGCAGGGTCGGATGGTGCTGGTGCTGCTGGTGGAACAGCAAACCAACTTCAATATAGAATTAACGCTACTACCTTTGGTGGATCAGACAGAGTATACTGGGACGACACGAATCAATCACTAGGGGTCGGAACTGACGTAGCGTCAGGGTCACTTGATGTCAGAGGAGATTTATGGGTAAGTGGAAATCTCTTACCTCACTTTGATGGCTCTGGAAATGTAGGGGAATCAAATCAAAAGTGGGGAACAGTTTACGCTTCTACGGGGTGGTTCGATTCTCTAGCCAAGGGAGGTAGCGAAGTAGCTATAGATACGGAATTAAAAGCAACAGGACTCGCTCTCTCAAATGCAACTGGTTGGGTAAGAGATAACGCTTACTTCAATAACAGTGACTTAATTCCATCTCAGAGTGGAGTATTTCATCTCGGTTCCGAGACTAAACCATTTAAAGACCTATATCTCGAACGAGACTCGTTGAAGTTTATGGGTGGGGTAAGTCTGGGAGTAGATAATGATGGGAATTTTAAGATAGAAAATACGGTAACAAACCAGACTATCATAATAGCCAACGAGAATGAATTACTAGCGAATAACACAAGATTCACAGGGCAAGCAACTTTTTCTAATGGCGTCAGAATTACAGGATCGACAGTCGCAATAAACGGAATACTTAGTTCCGGGGATATTACCGTAGCTGGTGGAAACGTTAATTTAGATGGTGGAGACATTAATGTAACCAATGGAGACGTTGCCATAGTTGGCACTTTAGATGTAGGTGACACATTACAAACCACGGCAGACGCTACAATTGGGACGGATGCTACAGTTGGCCAGAACTTAGTAGTTCAGGGGAGTGTTAAGTCTGACAACGATATCACAACATCCTATTTGGGAACTCAAACCATGACATCTACTGGTACTGCCAATTTCGACGGCGATATGAACATCGCGGGAACTGTCACAAGTAGTGATTTAAAAAAACAAATGATTAAATATTCCATTATTCTTGGGTAAAATAATGGTGTAACTCTAAAATAGGAATAAGATAGATGGCTTTATCAAATACCATAGTTGGCACTACTCCCACAGACATAGTTTCTGGGACAAACACCCAAGCTTATGCAGTCGTCGGGCTGTATTTTTGTAATTTCACTGATTCTGGTGAACATTTGTCTATTTTCTGTGTGAAGAGTGGAGAGGCTGTTTCTAACGAAAATGCTATTATTAAGAATTTGGCTATTACAGGACACACAACCCTCCATTTCCCGAATGAGAAATTTATCTTAGGGTATGGAGAAAAGATTGCGGGAAGCGGTCGGTATGGAGACAGAGTGACAGCTTCAACATCATATATAGAGATTTAGTATGCCAAGTTTTATTACCAACCTTACTGAGTTAGTTGGCCCAACGGGACCCACTGGTCCTTCTGGTTCAGGTGCTACTGGCCCAACGGGACCTACTGGTCCTTTAGGAGGCCCAACTGGACCCGCTGGACCGGGAGGACCAATAGGTGCTCAAGGCTATACAGGTCCTACTGGTCCCGGTGGTGCTGGTGGACCAATAGGTCCCTCTGGCCCTACGGGACCCGGAGGTGCTGCTGGACCTACAGGCGTTGGATCAACTGGCCCCGCTGGTGCTACAGGTGGAGCAGGAGCTAGTGCTTCGGTATTATTTCTTTGGGAATCAAATATTGCCGATTCAGATCAAGGAAACGGAAAAGTTTGGATAAACAACCCAACCTCGGCATCCGCTACCGTTCTTTACATTGACGATGTAGCCAAGGATGCAACTACTAACGTAGAAACTTGGGTTCAGTCTTTTGACAATGCCACCGATACCGTTAACAAAGGAGTCGTAACATTAACTAAACTTGGGGATTCTTCTCAGGTACTAATATTTAATGTCACTTCAACGGTTACTGATGGTACGGGGTATTGGAAAATTCCCATCTCTTTTGTAGGAGGCTCTTGGTCTTACGTTTCCGATGGCGATACGATTTGTCTTTCTTTCGTTCGGTATGGAGACACAGGTCCTACTGGCCCTGATGGTTCTGATGGTTCTGCTGGTCCTACTGGTTCTGCTGGTCCTGCTGGTGGTGCTGGTCCTGCTGGTCCTGCTGGTCCTACTGGTGGTGCTGGTCCTGCTGGACCGACAGGAGCAGCAAGTACGGTAGCTGGCCCTACAGGCCCTGCTGGTGGTGCGGGTCCTGCTGGTGGTGCGGGTCCTGCTGGTGCTGCTGGTCCCACAGGTTCCGCTGGTCCTGCTGGTCCTGCTGGTGGTACTGGCCCTACTGGCCCCTCAGGAGCAGCAAGTACAGTAGCTGGTCCGACAGGTCCTCTTGGATATACAGGACCGCAGGGAGGGTTTGGCGGTGATAGTATCGTATATAAAGCTAGTACCTATTCTGCTGGAGGTCAGATACCCCCACTGAGTGGCGAGTTTTATATTGGTAACACAGGCCACAGCATCGAACAAACTGGCCTTGCTGATGCGACCCATATGTGGATTCATGACTCTGGCGCACTTCATGTTAATAATACCACATGGATAAGTGGCTTGAATGATTCCACTAGTACTTCCCCGTATGGGACGGTAAGAATATTTGACGAGGCTACTCCAGCTAAATTTGTTAGTTATCAGGTAAACGGCTCGGTTCTGAATAGTGGTGTCGGCTTGTCGCCCCACGACTATCATATGGTTCCTATTAGTTTTAAATACTCCAGTGACCAAGTTGGAATTGGTGAAAACGGTGGACCGAGAAACAGAACGACAGAAGTCTTAACCAGCGGTAATAGGACTGTCCTTTCATTTGCTCAAGCTGGCGACTTAGGGGGTACTGGTCCTGCTGGTGGTGCTGGTCCTGCTGGTGGTACTGGTCCTGCTGGTCCTGCTGGTTCTGCTGGTCCTACTGGCCCTGATGGTTCTGATGGTTCTGCTGGTCCTACTGGTAATCCGGGTCCGGGCGGAGGACCGGGACCAACTGGACCCGCTGGTCCGACAGGCGCAAAATATGCAATCGTTAAGGGAAAAAAGAATGACGATTACGTTGGGCTGACTTGCGTGGAAATGCCAGAAACAAGGTTCGATGATATAATGGTCGTTGATTCCACCGGAGGAGAAAGAATAATTTTGGCTCAGCTTGACGAAGAGTATGTCTATGTTTGCGAAGAAGATAGTATCCAAGCGATAAGTTATACATGCAGCACCCCAAGCCTGTGTGGTCTGTCTATTATCAAGGACGGCGAGGAGCCATACTTGAGAATTGAAATTTCAGAATCCTCACCGATGCCAGACAAAATCATAGTTAAGATTAGTGGGATTAGGGACGGAAGAATAAAGAGCAGATTCGATAAGTTTACTAAAGAAGAAGCTTTCAGAAACAATAGTTTCTGGAGTAGCTGGAACAAGTGATGTTCAAAGATGGGGATATAAAATACATACTTATCTTTAAAGATGAAATTCGACTTATAGATTGGAGAGAAGTAGATCAGGAAGGCCCTGAGGACCTTGTATACTCTAGTGATGGAAAAGCGACTTTCGTAACATACAAAGGGGAACAGCCATTTTTTATTTTTAGGGCAACTTCGAATTACGCTGGGAGAGATGAGTATACGCACGAACAATTTTCTAAATTTCTAAAGACAGACGGATGGCAACCCCAAAGCTAAAAGTAAAAGAGCAGTTCGTAGGCTTAAGACAAACCGGGACTCACGAATTCGAGGTTAAAAATTTTAATGTTCTTAACCTTCTTTTAAATGGAACAGTTCAAAAGACGGGAAGATTTCAAGTATGTATCGTGGTGAAAGACATAGAAGCTTCGGCGGGTAAATTTCTAGAAAGAGTTTCGAATGAGTTATTCGGAAAAGATTGGATGGTTTTCGTAGCTGATATAGGTAGCACTGACGAAACGTTTGAAGAAATACTAAATAATAAATTCACCCCTCAAAGCACACTCGTCTTTAAGTTCGGTAATGTGGAAAGCACTCAAGCCATGAGGGCCTTAAACAAGATAGCCGACATATATAAAGAAGAATATCCATACCGTATTAACTTAGTGGAAGTTAACGAGGAGCCTAAGCCCTCTAAGCGAATAGAAAGTTTTTGCACTGTTGCTACTCACGAAATGAAAAACGAAGTTGACTTAATGGTTAAGTCGTTAAGGTTTTTCCATAATCAACCAATTTACATATTGTGTGACAAGATTACTAAAGACTTCTTAGAGAAACGAGGGCATAAAAATTTACTTTTTAAAGACAATGCAAGCCCCGAACATCTAGAAAAAATAAAGCTAGAGTTGGAGAATGTGGTTAAGGCAAGAAACACATTTCACAGACCAGAGGCAATTTTGAAAAAAATGGAGTCCATGAATTGGGCTCTCGAAAGCCATGACAATACGTTTTTCTTGGACGCTGACATCGTTGTGGTTGACGACTTGCAAGAAGATATATTTAAAGACGTTATTCTCTCACCTCACTACGATAGCAGAGGTAAGTGCAAGAACGGCTTATCCTACGGGTTCTTTAATGCTGGGTATGTTTTTTGTAGTGACAAGGCATTCCCTGATTATTGGAGGAAACTATATCTAGAAAATTCATCCTTCTACGAGCAAGAAGGCATGAACTACATACCAATAAAATACGACATAGGATTGTTTCCGAAAAATCATAACGTAGGCTTCTGGAGAGGGGTCGAGCAAGAGTTTAAAGATGTAAAAAGTTTTCATACTCATTTTGACCCGAAACTGGACTTCAGAGGGAACAAGCCATTGTCCAACATGAATTCGATAATGACTTCGGTAGCCAAAGACTACATAGAAAAAAATAACGAAGAACTCAATAACTATGTACGTTCGGTATTTGGGAATACTTCAAGGATGGATAAAGTGGCTTTCATTCATTACGGAAAAGCTGGAGGCGTATACATAAATCACTACATGAAAAAATTTGTTCTGACTGACTATGATTGGAAGGTTAGCTGGTACGATAAGATGGGAAGAGATTGGAGCAAAGAAGAACTTCAAGAAATCATAGAAAGCGATGGCAAAAAAAAGTACTTACATAACCATCATATTAATTGGGATTTAGATTCAGTATACAGAGCAAAGGGCAATGGGTGGTTTACTTTTACCTTTTTAAGGAACCCAAGAGAACTTTTGTGTTCTATTTATTATTGGGTACAACGAGTCATAAAAGAAAAGGGTTCCAATCCCGTAGGTGTAAAGCACTTTGGTGCAGCATCGCCAGAATACATAGCGAGCATGAAAGAAAGAGGACTCGATTTAGCAAATTCTAAATTTGTCTCACTCGATGTGTTTATTCGAAAAATGGTAGAGACTGAAGACCTAAGGAGACTTTGGACGATCCCAAAGTATGCTAAAGACTTGGACTACGTAGCAGAGTTTAGAGATGATAATTTATCCCGTTTTTTTGAATTATTCTTTTGTCACGAATATGTTCCTCAACCCCCTAGAAACACCAGCGAAAATAAAGGATACGATTATTATAGGGAAAATGGAATGATAGAAGACAGCACAGACAGTATACTAAGAAGCAGTGAAGGATACCTAGAGTATAAAGACTACATAGATTTAAGATGAAAACGGCAGAAGAACAAATTAAAAAGCATTTAGACGTTTTTAAAGATATTGGATGCGACTATTGGATAGCTGGGGGTTCCATAATGGACTTCTTAATGGATCAAGAACCAAATGACATCGATTTTTTCTTTGCTGAAAAAAACGCTGTGGCAAAAGCTGCCGACAAACTCATGAAAGAAGGATTTATCTTAGTGGAGAACCAAACTTTCGGAAAGAAAATGAAGAAGGGGGACTTGGTGTACGATCTAACCCATACAGAAAAGACCCCTAGGGAATGCATCTCCAGTTTCGACATAAGTGTTTGCTGTGCTGCGATTGATGCGAAGGGGACATTCTATTATCATGAAAAATATTTTGAGCACGTTGGGGATAAAACATTAGAATATATAGGGAACTCGCCCAATCTAAATTGGGCTAGTAAGTCAGTGAGACTTAGGAAATTCCTCAAAAGAGGGTTTGAGATGAATAATAGAAACCTTATTTATTGGCTCAATAAACAAGAATCTGACCAAAAAATGGTCTGGAAGAGGAAAAGACAAGGAATCGAGAGTGGGCTAGATAAGATCAAACCACCGAATCAAAAGAAGTTTAAGATAGAAGAAAAAAAATTACACATTTGATCGCCCACTTCCAGTGTAAATAGAACTATGAAAATTGCAGCTATAGCAGACGAAATCTTTAGAGAGTTGGGCGAGCCATCGACCCTCTCCCTTCCTCCTATTAGCTATTGGCTCAGATCGCACCTTGGGGACCTGAATATCCACCTTAACGCTACTTACGTATTAGACCAGACTACGTTAGAGGTTACTCCAGAGATCGGAGAAGAAGAGAAGGACATCATTAAGAAGATGTACAATGTGTATTATTACGACGGCCTAATTCGAACGAACCTAGCAGCAGCCTCTGTTGACACAGTTATTGAACTTGAGTCAGATGGATCGAGAATCAGGAAAATCAATAAAAACGAGCAAGGCAAGACGTACATCATGATCAGAAACTCTGAGCGCGATGATTTAAAGCGAGCCATCGGTGCATACAAGCTAAGAGGAACATCCCCAATGCAAGTCGCTGGTGATGATACAATCGCTGGTGTTTTCGATCCGAATAGACAATACAACCGGATAAAACCATCATCATAGAATGGCGAGCTTAGTAACAGAAAGTGAAATCACGGTTTTTACCGGAGACTTCAAGAACTTATTTGATACGTTCAAAAGACAAATTGTTGTCCACAAAGAACCGAAGAAGATCGTTACGAACTTAAGCACTACTCTGTATGCTGGGTATAGACCGCAGAACCAATCTAAAACAGAATACATTCCACAAACTGGCATCTTCGACGCTATGATTACATACAAAGACGATGCCGAGTCTGAAAAATGGAACGATGTTAAATTAAATTACATAGAAGGAGACGCTAGAATAAAACTCGAAAACCCCGGTTACCAATTTATCGAAGGAGGAGGAAAGACGGAAGCTATTGAATTCGATGGAATGAAGTTCAATCTTACATCGAGTCCAGCGGTTAAGAATTTCTTTGGATTCAAACTATACGTATACCACCTAGAAAAAACCAAATAATGGCCGTAAAAGTATACGATAGAATTTTATTGAAGCAAGTCATGAAGGGTCATGCCGTTAGGGATGCTGTGCGTCCGTTAGCTAAGAAAGCTGCCAAACAGAAATTTGACGCTACCAAGAGGAATGCCTTGAGAATGTTCAATGCTCATCCCGTTACTCAAGAGATTGAAGAAGGAGGAACTGCGGACAATATATCAAATACTCTTCACTTCCCAGAAGCAGCAAAAAAAGGGAACCTTTATTCCTTTATTGGCTTCAACGGGATTGGTGCTGCTCATCTTAACGATGTGAGAAATCTCTTCCGCTCATACGCTAAGATGGGTCGTCTTACTAGAGGGAGGACCGTGGGTAAACAAATTCATTTTGAAGCAAAAGCAAAAGTTGCGAATGTTAATGCTTTTTACGCTGTGACCCCAATGCCTTGGCCAGAAGGTGGCCAAAGTTGGGCTCAAAGAATAGAAGGAGGATTTTCTAATTTACATCACTATAAATACAAGCAAGGTATTAAAGGGAGTAGGTCTGGGTACGCGATCCAATTAAAAGGAACTTATCTTCAGGGCTCTTACTTTAAGCCAACAGGGTATTTATCCCCTATTATTAACTGGTGGCACAGACAGCTTCATAGAACAGTTAGAATGACAGTTTCAGCGATTACTCGTGGCACTGCAATGAGTGGAGCAAGAGGCTCTAAGATGCCAATGAGACCCGGCGAATCAGGTTGGAGGAACCCACAAGGACTCTAGAAATGAAAGCACAATTTGACAATCAAGTAATGTCGAGTTTTTACCTCTGGTTCGACAACAGGCTAACGAAAAAAGGGGAAGCCTTCGAAAATCATGGTTCTCAGTTCTATCCGACTGATGATTTATACCAAGGGTACACAACATACGCTGCTCCGTATAAGCAATTAGTCTCGGATAATGGAATACCCGGCGCGACAATAATGAGTGGTGTCCACATTCAATCAGGAGGTGGATACGCATTTATTACTTCTGGGACAGAGAATTTCAGTGGGATAAACTACAATGAGGGTCAATTGTATTTCTCCTCAGAACAAACAGGGGTAGTAAGTGGAGACTACTCGATTAAAGAAATCAGCATTCACCTAACAGACCAAGACGAGGGGCACTTGCTCTTTGAGACTAAATACCATAGAAGGCCAAAGACATTCGAATACCCAACTGGTTTACCAGTGAATGCGCTAACTTATCCAGCAATCTTCCTAAAGCAAGAAAGGTCCGAAAATGTGCCTTTTTCATTTGGTGGACAGGACGAAACCGTAGTCAACATAAGAGCTATATCCCTAGCCGACTCGCAGTTTAGTTCCGACGCTATATCTTGTATATTTAGAGATTCTAAGTACGATATGATTCCGTTGATGGCTGAATCTGACATGCCATTTAATGTCTTCGGAGATTATCGAGATGGGCAAAAATATAACTATACGGATTTCGCCTCAGGGGTTACTCACGCTGGAAATCAATTATATATAAATGATGTGAAAGTCTCTAGGGTCAGCTATACCAAAATGGAACAAAAGGGTGATTTTGGGGATTTGAATCCTGAGGTTTACACTTCAGTAATCGATTTTGAGTTAAGAATGCCACGATTCCCACGGTTAAATTCGTAGCTTTTCTAGTTCTCATTTCCACTTCCGCGCTGTAATAAAGAATGTAGTTACAATATACGTGTTATTTAACCTGAAAAGGATTTTATATTATGCCTAGAAATAGAGTTATTTACCAAAGTGAGGCCCTGTATGTGGGTCCAACTCCTTCAACTGGCGCACAGCCAGCAGGGGGACCTTTTGCTGACCGAATCAAACAGTTGCATAGAATCCAAACTGCCAACTACTCTTTCAATATTGAGAGAACAGATGTTAATCAGTTTGGCGAGTTAGCAGCTATTGATCGGGTAAACCTTGATACCCCAACCGTAACCTTAGATTTTTCGTACCTGTTAGCAAACTTGCAGAACGAGAGAGCCTTGGGCTTTGTTGTTGATGGGAGCTATACTTGCGTTAAGAATTTAATTGATAAAACGCAAGACGATAAGAATTACTACATCAGAACCTCTAAAGAGGGTATTGATGCTATTCTTGATACCACAGATACTGAGTGCTCAACCATTGCGTTGGGTAATGGTTATGTAACCTCTTACTCAACTGAAGCAGCCGTGGGAGGTTTCCCAACTGCTACTGTTAACATTGAGGCTCTAAACATGACCTTCCAGAACTCGGTTTCTGGAGATAACCCAGCAGTTAACCCAGAAGACGGAACAAGAATGGCTGATGCCCTTCCCGCCTTGGCTGATAATGGCGACTTTAGGTTGCCTATTGCCACTGGTAGTGCTGGTACTGGTGATCTGATGATCAGCGTGTTGCGTCCGGGTGATATTACGTTCGAATTCAAGAAAACAGCGGGTGAGGGAATAGCTTCTCAAGATAACGCTATGACTCTTGATTCGTCTGATTATGATGCTCCCGGTGCTAGACTTGGTGACGGAGTGGAACAAGCGGATGCTAAGATTCAGTCTTACAGCATATCGATTGATCTGCCTCGCGAACCAATCTTAAAACTTGGTTCTCGTTATGCGTTTACCCGTGAAATTACTTTCCCGGTTACCGCTACGATGAGCATTGACGCATTGGTTGCTGACCTACAAACGGGTAGCTTGAATGACCTGATCAACTGTGATGAGTCATACGATATTCGGGTGAACCTCCTAAGACCGACCAACTGCTCTGCGGTAGCTGATAAGTCTAAGGACATCTTTGTCCAGTATCGCCTGAAGAATTGCAAAGTTAACTCGCAGTCCTTTAGCTCTGATATCGGTTCGAACAAGAGTGTTACATTCGAGTTCGCTACACAAATTGGTGGGCCTAACCAAGCCAACCAAGGGTTGTGGATGAGCGGTGTTGCTCACGATAGCTTGAGCATGGAGAGAGATACTTCAGCCCAGCAGTAATCAAGTTAAATAACATTAACCTAACCCCCCGGTTTTCCGGGGGGTTTTTTTATTTCCACATTTTTCTTAAAATGTGTAGATTATAGTAGGTAAAGGTATAATAGAAGGCTATGGAAGAACGGGACGAAAAATTTAGGCAATTTCTGTCTTTTCAGGTTAACCGAAAGGTTAAGAATCTCTATAAGAATTTCCTATTTATCTTAGAGGATATAAACACCGATGGGTATAATATCAGCGAAGAGGATTTTCAGAGATATAGGAAGCGTATCCTCGATCAAGGAAACGACACGGTAAGGGAATTAGAGGAATATTTAGATAGTTTTGACATTAAGTTAAAATGAGGGATGTGGAAAATGTTATTGAAGAACGGCTCAAATATCAAAGCACACAAAGGAAGCTTGAGCAAAACTTCGGAGTACAATTTGATTCCGTTACTGGGATCAAGGGGAAAACTTTTTTGCAAAAATTCGACGAATGGAACCCAAAAAAACAAAACCAATTTTTTGTATTAATTGGAGGCAGAGCGAACTTTAAGAACACAAAAAGTTATATAAGATCATTAACATGAAAAAGTTATATAAATTCTCAATGACTCAGGAGATAGAAGACACGGAGACTGTCGTGTCTAAGGATGAAGAAGGCAACGAGGTCAAGACCACTAAGCCAACAAGGAAAAATGTGACAAGACAGTTCTTCATCAGGAAGCCAACAAGGAAAATGTACGACGAAGCAGAGTTGTACTACGGAGTAAAATTGTCGGAAGGAATTAAGGCGGGGATGATGACTAGAGCCCTGATGGCGAAGAGGTTTGACAATGACGGAGGTGTATTGAGTGAAGAAGACAAGAAAAGGTACTCTGCTCAGTATTTTACTTTATTCGAATTACAGAACGAATACCAAAGACTTTCCTTAATAGAGAAGGCGACTAGAACCGAAGAACAGCAAGAAAAGCTCAATACGACCATAAAGGCAATGATCGAAATAAAAGAGCGCATTCAGGATTTTGAATCGGCGCAACAAAGCATCTTCGATCAAACAGCAGAGAATAGAGCGAGGAACAAAACTATCATGTGGTGGACGCTGATGCTTGCACATGAGGAAGCACTAGACGAAGAAATCAACGAGACAAGCGACTTGCCTTACTTCGGGACAGGAGACATAGGAGCTAGGCTCGACTCTTATGACGATATGGAGGAGAACGAAGATCAAGATGAGTTTTCTGCTGAAGTAATGCGTAAGTTCGCCTACTTTGTGAGTTTCTGGTACGTAGGCAAAGCAGGGACAAAAGAAGAATTTGAGCAGTTAGCTAGTAGCCTAACGGAGTCGGAAATCGATAGCGAAAGAAGGGAAAACGATATAGATGATGTCATTGCTTCAGAGCAGGAAAAGATGAAAGAGATGTCAGAGGAGCTTGATGAGATGGCAGAAAAAACAGACAAAGCTGTTGCGGAACAAGAAGAGCTTGAGGCCATCAAAGAAGAGCCAGAGGAAGAAAAGCCTAAACCCAAAAAGGCTAAGAAGAAAAAAGAAGCCAAAGAGGATAAACCAGAACACAAGCACGAGGATGGAACTGTCCATTCTCATGAAGGTGGAGAAGAGGAACATACGCATAAAGAATCTAAAGAAGGAGAGGAGCAAGCAGATACGAAGGCAGAAGGTGAAAAATAAAATATAGTTAACTACAAACAAATCCCCACCTAGAATTAGTGTGGGGTTTTTTTATGAGTGAGGAAAAAAAAGAGAAACCATTATGCAGTAAAGAAGAGCTAAGACTTCTTTATACTCAGCTTCTTGAGGGGGTTACCAAAGTAAAGGACAAAGATATAGAAGGTTACATAAAGCATAACAGCGCGTTTGATTCAAATAAGGTTGACGTTGTTAGGTTCGAGTCACTGGAAAAAGCCAAGAATGAAGGGTTACCTACGGAAGAAGAGAAAACAGAGTACCTAATAGAAGAGGAGCTTTGGTCAAAGGGAGATGATATATCAGTAGGCGAACTTCAGGCGTACCATAAAAATCTGAAGCTTTCCTTATCGAGAATGTTTCTTAAGTCTCAGCAAGATACGCTAAAGCAAAAAGTAAAAGATACAGAAGAAGAACTCTTGAGGCTTCTCCAGAAAAAGAGGGAACTACTTGGGCTAACAGCAGAGGGATATTCGGATAAGAAAGCTAACGAATATCATCTCTCGACAGGTTTATTCAAAGATGAAAAATGCACAGAGTTTTTTTTCAATGAGGAAGAATTCGACCATTTAGATGAGCGAAAACTGTCTGGTTTGCTGGAGGTATACAACGATGTTTACAAAAAGTTTTCTTCTGAAAATTTAAAAAGGATGGCTTTAATGCCGTACTTCTTAAATAGCTTCTACCTTTGTGACGACAACCCCTTTGTTTTTTTTGGCAAAGCAATCGTAAACTTAACATTTAATCAGGTTTCATTATTCGGTCAGGGAAAATATTTTAAACATTTGTTGCAGAATTCAAAAAATCCACCACCAGAAGAATTCATGGAAGACCCAGACGAGTTAATAAACTGGTTTGAACAATCTAAATCAGCAGAAGAAGCGATGACTAAATTAGATGCTAAAGCTGGTAAATCTGCCGAATCTCAAAGAGCAGCGTCGGGAGCACAAGGAACTAGCTTAGTTGGCGCAACTAAAGAAGACTTAAAGAGGCTGGGCATAGGGCAAGGAGAGCACGATTCTATCAGTCTCGATGCAGAAGCTGCCCAAAAAGGAGGAAAATTGGACATGGCAGACCTTATAAAATTACATGGAGTAGGAAAAGATTAGGTGTAATTAGGAGTACAGGTCCTGCTGAAAATGTTGGACCCGAAAGGTCTAAGGAATAAATGCCAAGAAGTTCTGCTACATTTACGGTTACCGCAACGGTTGACTCAAGAAAACTGTCTGCCGATGTCAGAAGGGCGGTTCGTAAAGCTGAGAGGTCTGCTCCCAAAATAAACGTTGGGGGAAGGATGAGCGGTGGTCGTGGTGGCGGTGCGAATTTGAGACCATTAGGCTCTGGCTTGTCAGCAGCTACCGCGAACGCCAACGAATTCACAAAAGCGATGGAGGCTTCAAATGCCCGTGTCATCGCGTTCGGTGCTTCCGCTGGGATTATCTATGGTGTTGCACGGGCTATGTCAGAAGTAGTTAAGTCTACTGTAGACGTAGAGAAAAGACTAAAGGACATAAATGTAATCTTAGGGGAGACATCTTCGGGACTTGCAAGGGTAGGTAGTGAACTGTTCAGGATAGCCGGGAAGACGGGTCAAAGTTTTCAAACTGTTTCAGAGGCCATGAGTGAGTTGGCTCGTCAAGGTTTAGGAACAGAATCATCACTTAAGAGAGTCAGAGACGCTATGATCCTTGTCCGAATAACGGGCATGGATGCGAAATCTGCTGTCGAGTCATTAACTGCTGCCATCAACGGATTTAATGAGGCTGGATTAGATTCCACTGCGGTGGTTAACAGAATGGCAAACGTCGATGCTGCTTTTGCTGTAAGCTCAAACGATTTAGCTGAAGCACTTAAACGGGCTGGTAGTACCGCGAAAGAAGCTGGGGTAAGTTTTAATCAGCTAATTGCCATCGTGACCGCTGCTCAGCAAAACACCGCTCGTGGTGGGGCTGTTATAGGTAACGCATTCAAGTCTATCTTCACGAAAATCCAAAGACCGAAAACTTTGGAGATGCTTGAGATGATAGGCATTAAGACGAAGCAAACCAGTGGGCAAATGAAGAGCACACTGCATATCCTTGAGGAACTAGCGCAAAAATACGATACTCTAAGCCACTCACAACAATCTCATATTACCCAGCTAATGGGCGGGTTGTATCAGGTCAACACACTGAAATCTGCAATACGTGACTTGAGTAGCCAGTATTCAATTTACAGAAATGCCCTTGACGTAGCGAACAAATCAACCGATCAGGCCATCAGAAGAAATGATGAACTGAATTCAACAATAGCTGCATTAATAAACGAGACAGTCCAGAACATGAAGCAGTTCGCTGCTGGGATGGGAAAGTCAGTTGCTGGTCCAGCACTAAAGAAAGTTTTTGATACCGTTAACGGTATCATGAGTGCGATTTCTAATTTAGACCCAGACTCAGGGATAGGAAAAACGGTTACTGGTTTATTCGAGGGGATAGGCAAAATGATCTCTGGTCCCGGTATGGCAGTAGGCTTAGCTCTCATTGGCAAACTAGTCTATCAATTCGCTGGATTTCTTAAGCAATCGGTATCAAGCCTACTTGGCATAAACACATTGGCTAGTCAGCAAGCTACCTTACAGAAGGAAATAACTGGCCTTCTATCTGCAAACCCAAAGTTAATCGGAGATGCGGTTGCTAAGGGCATGAACTTTGTTCAAGTCCAGAACATGATCGTTCAAAAGCTGAAAGAAGAACAAATTATAAGGGCTCAGATAAGTCAACAAATCATGAGAATGGCAGCAATGGGTCCCGGTCTGATGATGGGAACCGCTGGCATGGCACTAAAAGGGAGACCTCCTACCCCAAGGAACTGGCATAGTCCATTTCCATCTAGGACTAGGAGCGAAGGGCATATACCGAGCTTCTCTTCAGCGGGACCTGTTTCTGAAGGAATTGGGGCTGCAATGGGTGGCTATAAAGCTGGCCCAATTAAGCAGATGTCTATGCCGGGTCTCGGAAGAGTAACTTATAATGGTGCTGAAAAGGTGAAGCATGTCCCCGGATTTTCACAGCCGTTTATTAATCCACCCTTGTCTTCTAAAGCTGGAAAACAGCACAGGACAGCTTCTATGGCTCAGACAGGAATAAATCCTTATGTTCCAAATTTTTCTGTTTTCAGAAATATAGCTACGAAAATTCCGGGCCATCTTGGTTACGGAATGTCCAGAAAAGAACAGACGGAAGTGATGCAAGGAATATCCAAGTGGGCTGGGAAAGCAAATAAAAATGACCTTACCCCAATGGGAAGAGGCATAGATGGTGCATTCTTTAAATTAGGAGACCTTCCTTGGGGGATAAAAGCTTTTCATACGAGAACAGGTGCAGGAAGTCGTTCTGGTACTGGACCCGGAATTCAAATTCCGGGCCAAGGTACTGGGGCACACGGATTAGGGAGAAACCCAGAGTCTGTATTAGCGGGAATGAGGCAAGGGACGAATGCGGGAGCTTTCATGGGGGGTAGTCACCAATCTCGAAAGAACTATGGTGAATACGCCATGTTAGCAGGAATGGGGAATGTTCCTGCGTCCGTGAGAAGAGAAATTGTGAGAGGCATGGGCAGAGGATTAGATGTACCTTTGGGAATTTTTGGAAAATCGAGTTATCCAGTAACGCCGGGAATTGGAATGTTCCCTCAAGCAGGAATGATTAAGCCCATAGTCAACGGGGTAGAACTTTCAAAAGCGCATAGAGAATCAACAAAATATTTAATAAGCCAAGGAGTGAACCCGCTTATGGCAGATAGTATTGGGGCTAAAGTTCACAAGTGGGCTAATAGATATCCCGCCATGTTGATGGAAGAGAAGGCGATGGTGGGTCAAGCTGGTTTAGGGAAGTCCTTTTTGCCATCTGATTTACATGCTGGAAACATAATGATTTCAAATGACGGAATCAAAATGGCCTCTAATTACATGCAAAAAACAGGTGGGGTTCCAAAAAATGGTCAAAGTCTTTTTGATCATGAGGCTACGCTTCTTAAACAAGTATCTGAGGGAGGTCATCTTCATGTTGTAGACCCCGGACATTTTAAGAGCATGCCAAAAGGGATTAACCCATCTAAGTATTTTGACAGAATCCACCCTAGTAGCGTAGGAGCCGTCGAACACGAAGCAGCAGCTAACATTCATCAAGTCCAAAAAATACTTGGGTTGCTGAAGCGCGGTGAAGCCCCCGTTGAAATGGGATCACTTTTTGGATTAAAAAACTATAAACCTAAAAATGTAACTCAGACCTCTGGCGAAATAACTGGGATACCGGGCTTCAACCTGACTGCTAATTTCAAGAAAATGGTGGAAAGATATTTGATGCTTAAACACCCAAGCATGGTTAAGGGAGCATCAGGGATCAAAGCAGCACCCGCATTTAAGTTGGGCACAAGACACGCAAAGAGATGGAAAAACCCAGAACGCCGTGCTCAGATAAATGAAATGAAGTTTTTAGAAAAACAGCTTCATAGGCTAGGTGGCCAGTACGGTTCTAAATATCAAGTTCCAGAATTAATGACCGCAATGAAGACAGGCGATCTGGTTAGCGTTAGGGAATGGCTGGTTCCAACTGCAATGCAGAAACGCAAGAGCGCGTCTCTTCATAGTTCGTTTTCCTCAACAAACGCGAGCCCCAATTTACCCAAGCTGCCATCACTACCCAAACCGCGAGGCGGTGCGCCGAGAATGCCCAAACCCAATCTGCCACCAATGCCTAAACCTAGGTACAGAGAAGCCCTTGCGGGGAAAGATGCTGCCGGAAAAAAGATAGACATTGATAAGCATCTTATTGAAATGAATAAGTACCAGCAAGCGGAAACTAGCTGGCTAAAAGGATCAAAGCAGAGTGAGTACGAAATAGGGCTAGGGGAATTAGTTAGGAAAACAGGTGTTCTAGATGCGGTAAGGACCCAAGGGGCTGCTGCGTTTAATCATATACCTGTAGAAAGTGCTTTTGGTAGGATGTATACGATTGGGAATACCGGAATCGCGGTAAAGATGCCCAGAGATGTATCAGGTGCAGCCTTCAAAAAAGCAAATGAGTTAGGACTTCCCGGTGGTAAAAAAAGTGTGGGAAGATGGGATAGAAGTTCGCCAATAGAAGCAACAAAACTTGATAGTCATATACTGGCAAACGAAGTTCTTAGATATGCTGGCGATATACCTAGAAATCAAACTGGGATACTCGGTAAAATAATGGAGCAAAAGGGTAAGTTTAGTGTCTCAAGAGTTGGTGATTTCAAATATTCAGATGTGTGGAAAGCAGGGACATCTGAAATAGATTAGTAGGCGAGAAACTTGGAGGTTTCGTTTCCCCGGAATCGGAAGCCATCATTGCCCAAAAATTAGCTGAAATGGGAGCCCCCATTCCCGGTATTTCTCAAGCGTTTGGGAAAAACATGCCAACAGTAATGCCACTTTCAGGGGGGCAATTTAAAGTCGGGCTACATCGAGATGGTGATTTCAACCAAATGATGAAGAACAAAGACTATATAAAAGCCCCAACCGGGGTTCAGTCACTTCTTAGAAAAACTCATGCCGATGCCCAGCGACACCACGTAAGAGAGATGGATACTAGGATGGGTATTCAGATTGGCGATGCTCATGGGGGCAACGCAATGTTCTCCAACCTTGATAAGGCGATAGCAAAAGCAACGGAGATACACGGAAAGGGACTACTTCCAGCCAACGCAAAAAAGAAGATGCTGGAGTGGGCAATAAGCGGAAAGGGACAAGATGCAAATTTCAAATTAGTTGATATTGGGTCCATGAGAATTTCCGGGAAAGGCAAATGGGAAAACCTAGGTAATTTAGATAATCCATTTCAACAGCACGGTAGATTAACGGGGATGATGCCTTATGGCTCCGGTGGTACGTCCTCCTACGGAGCACCAGTGAGAGGCTTTGCTAAGGGTTTTATTCCGGGGTTCTCTCCTCTGAGCGATGCGATTGGTGGGGAAAAGCGAGGGATTCAAATGGGAGGCAAGGGTGGAACTCCTAGAATTGGGCATGACCCAAGAGTTGGGGTAGGTGTTTACACTAGCACTCAAGGGAGTCTTTCTGCTGCCATTAATCAACACTTAGCAGCGGGTCAACCACGTTCCACCTTGGGCTCATCAGGGATGGGCTTACAAGGGAAATCTCAAGGGCATGTCCCAAGCTTCTTTGAGGGTGGTGGCATGGAAATGGGGATGATGATGTCTATGATGGCTATGGGATTCATGGGCCAAGCAGGACAAGCCGGGAAAGCAAATAAAGCAGAGTTACGGGAGATAAAGAAGAAGGCCGATGCAGACGAGAAAAGAGCAAGGAAACTTTACGAAAGAGAGCGACAGCAACTTAATAAGATCGAAGCTGAGAAGAAAAGGCTCATGAAGGCCGAAGGGCAGAACGTTAAGACGGCGAGATTGGCATACCAAGAGTTCAAAGCTCAAGCTGCTGCGACTACTTCGGGTGCTATGGCCCCCGGAACCGGAGGATTATATAATCAATATATGAACGCTGCTAGGGGAGGTTATAGTGGTGGTTTTGGGGGCTGGAAAATGGAGCAGGAAGATCGGCTGCGAAGACAATTTGAGCAAGCCAAAATGCAACATCAACCAGTTGCACAAGAGCAAAAAGATGCAAAAGCTACTCAGAAAGCTCGCCTTCAACAGGCAAAGGCCGACGCTGAAAGGCTAAAAATAGCCAAACAGGATGCAGCCAATGCTCTGAAGCCGAAAGACCCATTCACTGGAAAGGCATTGCAGTCTTGGAAAGAAAGTAAGGGCGGGTACATGAAGGGTATGATGTCGCGTGGCCTTGGAGCAGGGAATAAATTTGCGATGCCGATGGCGTTTGCTGGCCCGATGATAGGCGGGATGATGGCTGGTAACGTAAATACGAATACCAGAGAAGGCAGAATGAAAGCTGCCGGGGTTCAAGCTG
>Ga0209402_10002129_pt1 | contig 20340 bp, 19 predicted proteins | sample ArcticOcean_MG_C_3_FD_187437 | JGI IMG/M metagenome (GOLD analysis project Ga0209402, IMG submission 187437) | Marine microbial communities from western Arctic Ocean - ArcticOcean_MG_CB8_126 (SPAdes) (version 2) | ecosystem: Environmental > Aquatic > Marine > Oceanic | place: Arctic Ocean... | reverse complement strand
ACTCCATTGGTTCTAGGCGCTATCGGAATGACTTCCGGAACCGTGATGACCATTACTGGCGAAAAGGGTTTTGATGTCTTAACCGAGCGTGGTTACGACCTTACGAATGCAGAATCCATCCGTGAAGGCATGAGCAACCCGGATATTGTTGCCCAGATAAGGGCCGAAGGCGCCAAGAAGGGTCTTACAATTGCCGCAGTTGATCTTTTCACAATGGCGCTCGGCGGTAGGATTATAACCTCCCCCGGAAGAGTCATGGAGGCATCGATAGGCAAGGCGTTTAAAGACGCGGGCGTGGATGTCGCTAAATCCGACTTGAAGGTTCTCGTAGCGGCTTTAAAGAAAAATCCTGAGTTGCGAAGTGACATGGCAACCGCCATGGAGACCTACCTCAAGAAAAGCGGCACTATGACTGATGCGTCTGTTTCTTCGGTGACTAAGGCTGCTGAAAAGTTCTCAAGAAGCCAGACACGAATAAGGGGCGCTGGCCGTATCTTGGGAGCCACTAGCCTTGAAGTGCTGGGTGAAGGTGTTGGTGAGTATTACGGGGAAGAAGTAGCAACAGGCCAAGGCAGCATTAAAGAGGCTTTGCTTGAGTCCTTCACCTCTATAGGCCAGAGTGCGGTAACGGTTGGCGCAATCAAGGCGATTACCGGAACCACCAAGGTTACCAAAAAAGCCTTAGAGGGTATAAAAGAGGCCCAGATCGACAGCACTCGAAAGGGTGAAAATAGCACCCTAGACCCCGCTGCTATAAATGAGGCGAGGGCTGGCTTTAATTCAGCAACCGCCGCTGCCGCAGACCAAGTTGATGCGTCCATTGACGCAGAATCATCACCCCTCACTCCAAACATTGCCGCCTATGAGGAAGTTCTAGGCGACATAGAGTTGCGCGGAAATTTAGACCAGATAGTAGAAGGTCTTTTGGAAGAAGACGGCTATGTTGAATACCAAGCCCGCTTAGACGCAACCCTCTCTGAAACTTCTGGAGAGGAAGTTTCTATATACGTCGCCCTCACCCCAGAGGACGCCGCCCTCCTTGAATCCCCATCCTCAGAAATACCTACCGAAGTACCCACCCCTACCGAAGTACCCACCCCTATCGAAGCCAGAGAAGCGAAAGGCGCGGCAGAGATTGATGGCGAATGGATTATTGTATATGACAGAAATGGTAATCCATTAAGAACTAAAGTATCAGGAACGAGTGAAGAGTCCGGCCAAGTTGCTGTTGTTGGGCCAGATGGACAAAATCTTTTAGAGGGTAATGACGTATTTCTTGAACCCCCATCTAGTCCAAATTTTGTTATTGGGAATACTGCCGCAGATACAGATTTTACTCTTCAAGATGATCACGTTCCCGGAGAAATACCTCCGCCCACTGTAGTTAATAAAGGAAAAAAAGTTTCCGAATTAGATGACGGTCAACTTGATGCCACTATTGAAGACATCGAAAAAAACCTCGCAGCAGAAGAAGCGAGTGGCGGGGCGCGGATGGCGGGAAGGGGCGGGGTGCTGGCCGACCTTAATGCTCTTCGTGCTGAAAAGGAAAGGCGAACTAAGGGGGAGGCTCCAGTATCTGTAGCCACATTAAGCAGACTCAGCGGCTACGGGCTTGGGAGCCTAGATAAGACTGGAATAGATCAAAGACCCGGAACTGAAGTAGTCCGCATTACCGTCCCATCCAAAGATGTTGTCTCCCGTGGTAATTCAGCGAGGGGGCAGATCATTGTTAAGATGGATAATATCCAGCGGGCGGAATTTACAGCAACAACCCCCACCGCCGCACGAGTAGACACCTTCTCTCAAGCCGCGTCCGTTAGGCTCGGACAGATCGATCAAGAAAGGGGGATGGAGTCTTATGAAGAGGGGTTCGATGAGGGCCATAGAGAGGCTCGCGTTGAGGAGTCTAAAAAGACTGATCCCGCTAAGACTACTCGCGCTACAAAGGGCTTTAACGAAGGCGCATTATCTTGGATTCCTTCTGAAGGTGAGATTGATGCAAAGCAAACAGAGGACGGGGTTAGCGTAACTGTTCCTTTTCTTAGCAAAACGATTAGGCGCTTTAACATTCCCACAGAAAGGGGAAGGGGTGAACCCGCTGGAGATAGGCAAACAAAAAGGGAGGACGTTCTTCACTACCGAGCCGCATTAGAGTCCCCTAATAGCATGGCTAGGTTGAATGCCGTTCTTAAAAAGATTGGCTATTCCTTAAAGCCGAAAAACAAAGAAATAATTCTTACGGGTCCGGATGGCCGCTCTTTTGGATTGGGCACGGTTCGCCTTCAGGACTATACGATTGACGAGTATCTCGACTTCGCTCAAGAGATGGATGCGGAGGCGATTGAAGACTCGCAAATAGAGTCGGCAAGAACTTCTGAGAGAAGTTCTCTTAAAGCGGCCATAGAAAGATCCCGTGGAGAAGAGACGCCGGAGGGCCGTGTTGCTGATAACTTAAAAGTTATAGAGGAAAAATTTGTCACCCGCAAGGATGGCAAAGTTGAGATAGACGCAGCGGGTCTTGACCGCTACCTTGCAAAAACAACAACAACCGGCAAATGGAAGAAGCGTGAGTTGGCGCTGCTTAAACGTTCTGTGCAGAGGCTCCGTGAAGAATCTAAATTAGCCGTAAAAAGTAAGGATACGTCAAGGCCCGCTCCGCGTCGCCATGTGGTTTCTGGGACTAGACCAAGCGCGACTTCTCCTGGCATGTCCCGTGTCGCTAAGTTAAAGGGATCTCTCTTAAAGAAGTTTCACGCTGCCGCTTCTAATATTATCAGCACTGGCAACAGAGATGGCCTTCTTGGAGAGATCGCAAAGGTATTCGTAAAGCAGGGCGTCTCTGGAAAGAGGGCTGAGGGCGAGGTTATTACTCCCGCCAACATACTTGCACTGTCCCCATCTTCAGATTCTGACTTGGTAGCAAAGGTATATGCTCTTGCTGCAATGCTTATATACCGTCAGGATTCGGTCACCACATTCCGCCCTAGTTCGTCACTGGATATTGAAGCAGACACAACCTCTCTTGGCGGATACCTCAAGTCAACAAAGAACCTTAACGAGTCTCAATTCGGAAAGTTATTTCGAGAAGTTAAGCGCATCGTTGGTGAGGGGTCCGAACTGGTACGAATTGGTGATCTTGAATACACCATTCATAATGACTCATTAAACAAAAGTCAATTAGCCCGTAGACTGGGCAGACTGCAAGCACAACTTGGGAAAACATATGGCTTCCAAACAGAATTCTTCGCCGCCAGCCGAGAAACAATCACTCAAGACTGGGTTAGCGACCCATATGGAGAAAGTCTCAGGGATCAAATTCGCGAAGCCGGATTCTCAGATCTACTCGAATACATTGATAACAGACACGACGCCTACCTTGAACTCGCTCAAGAGTACGGCGCTACACTTGAAGAGGCGACGAGGGGAGACGAGCAGACTCAAGAGCAGCAAATAGATGAACAGATTGCCCAAGAGCAAAAGGTAGTTGCCGTTGAGTTAATTGAAAGCACCAATCAAGCGATGCGGGAAGATCCAGCGTTCGCTCTTGAACTCGCCGCAGATTCTGATCGGCTTATTGAAATTCAAGAAACTCTTTTAGCCAATCCAGAACTTGCAATGCCCGAAGGGCTTGCGGAGGAGGATGGCAACTTACGGGTTTCTCAGGAGTATGTTGATTCTGCCGAAAATACCATTTATGGGCGAGTAGGGGATGGCGGTCAACGACTGCTGTTTGCCCTCTCTGCTGAGAAGTTAGAGAAATGGATCGAGTCCAAAGTTCGCCCTGTTGTTCAGGGGTTGGCTGAAGGCGCTCAAAATGTAAAATTCCGACTCCCCAAGAGCAAAGGTACTAATACCAGCCCCTTCGGTCCGGTCAATCCGCAACTTGAAGAGTTAAGTGACGCTCAGAAGAATCTATACAGGGCGGCGGTTAGTAAGTTCTTTACGCCAAGCAAGACTGGTGTGCGGATAGAGGGCAACTCCATTGTTGCGTCTTTCCCGCTAATGCCTTCTGATGAGTTACCCTCGAATAGATCGAGCCTAGTAAGCACTGTTGGGTTGTTTTCGGCAGAGCAAGGCGAGGTGATTGAGGGAACTGGAATCAATGGCGCGATCAGGAATCGCGATGTTGCTCTTTGGTTGCAGGAAAGAACTAGAGAGCAAGGTCGTATTGCCCCGCATGATCATTCGGAACAGGCTGGGGACCAGATCGCACAGGTTTTGCTCGCTGAGATTCGTTATCAGTTGTCGAAGAAGACTAATGCCATCGGCTGGTATGAAGAGAAAGTCCAGAACATGATGGAGGTTTTTGGCGTTATCTATCCAGAGTTGCTGACCGATAAGCATTCCGCGATGATGATGAAGGCGTTCCTTGCGATCACATCTCAAAGCACAGACGTTGATCAAAACCTTCAGTACGCGGTTGAGCAGTATGAGCATTATCGCAATACCGAGGGCACTAATCAGCCACGGATTAGAGTCTTTGGTAAAGGCAAAGCAACTAAAGCAATGAAGTTGAACCATGAGTTGCTTGCCAAACTTGTGGATGAAAAGGGACTGTCTGCTCTAAGTGATTTCCTTGAAAGGGAGTACACCGTCAGGGAACTTGCGGAGAGGGGTTATAAAGTCAGCGGGGAACTCAAGGAACACAAGGGGCGCGGCGCTCTTGTGCTTGGTCCTAAAATCGGAAGTTTCTTTGGCAACTTGAATGGGCATTATGAGTCACTAACAGCAGACCTTTGGTTCTCTAGAACGTGGAACCGAATCACTGGTAATTTATTGAGGTCATCAAATGTCGCCCAATTGATCAACACGCAAAATAACGTGATGTTGATGTTAAAGGACGCTCAACGAGTTAAGCCCCTTTTGATGGGATACAATCGGCGGGAACTAATCGCTAACGAAGAATTGAGACTTCAATGGGCGGCAGAATTTACGGGCGAGTGGTCGCGCTCTTCGTTTGCAAAGACTACTGATGACAAGCACTTAATTAAAAGATTGCATGAGGTTCATAATAATTTACAAGATGCGCCTAGAGGCGGTGCAGAGCGTAAGTTTATGCGCGGAGTCATGGCGCAGGTTAAGGATGCTTTATCTCAAGACGGAATAAACGCAACGACAGCCGACCTGCAAGCGTTGATTTGGTACCATGAAAAAGATTTATTCGCTATTCTTGGCGCAGACAATACAAAATCAGAGGCAACAGATTATGAACAAGCCGCGAGAAGACTCCTCGCCACAAAACGTCCAGACTTGGGATTCGACCATGTACTCCGAGGAACTCGAAGACAGGATGGAGAAGGACGTAGCGCACAATCAGAGGCTGATCCTGGACGCGACTCCAGAAGAACTGACAAAACTGATCGAGTAGCATACCTTCTCGGCGACCAATCAAAGGTCGTTTACCAACCAGAAGAACCCGCCAAAGGCGGGTTTTTTGTTGATCGAACCAGACTCGAACTAGGCGCGGCCTTTGGATCAAAAAATATTGAGAGTCTAGAGGCTCAAGGGATCTTAAAGATTCTGTCTAATGTCTCTGAACTCCCGGAAGAACTGCACCAAGATGTTGCCTTTGCTATTTTTGCGCCGCCGGGGATGTACGATAAAGAAACTGGAATCTCCTATTTAATTTCTGAAAATATAGCGGAAGGGGAGAGTCGGGAGGCGCTGTTGCATGAGGTTGGTGTCCATTTCGGACTCAAAAGAATGCTCGGGGCGAAAGCCTATGGCGCGCTCATTAGCCAACTCATGTCCCGACGTGGGGATAAGGCTCTCAAGCCGTACTTCGATGACATTGGTGTTTCCTATAGTTTCTTAGATAAGGATAACAAGGACGGGACACCTAATATTCAATATGAAGAGCAGTTTATTGAAGAGGTAATCGCCAAAATTGTTACCGATCCAAGCACGCAAGAAATCGGGATTGTGCGGGAGATATATGCAAAGATTCGAGTCTTTCTTGCACAGTACTTTAAGGGAATAGTCTTAACCTCGAATGATTTGCTTGGGGTAAGCAAGGGCGCTTTGCGACAAGCATATAAAGGACGCCTTAACCCCAAGACTGTTATTGACAGCGGGGTCGCTTTCTCCCTGACTCAAGCCGACCCGCGTTTGGATACTTTGGATGAACAAGAGGCGGCCATCTTACTCAACCTTCTTCGGGGCAGGGATGATGTCTTCTTGCGACCGAAAATATTAATTAAGAGATTATCTGGACTCCATAAGAATAAGGCATTCTCATCTAATCGAGCGCAGCCCCATGAGAACAAGAAGGCCAAGGTCAAATTAGATAAGGCGCTTTCTCATATACAGGATCGAGTTAATCAGTTGCCTAAAAGTTCCCGCCTGTTGGTTAACTTCAGCACGGATGGAGCAACATCAGAACGCTTCGTGCATCTCGTAAATGCAGACTCAGATACGATGCTGACAATTCGGTTTGGGTTCACTCCCATTGAGAGTTCGAAATTATCAATGCTTGGTCCGGTGGTGGATTTCTCCAACATGGGTGACCAGAGGAGCCAGGTTCTTCCATCAGATCTCGATAAGGCAATAAGGCTTGCCAGTCAAGGTTCGTTAGCGAAGGAGAGCGCCCTGTCGTTCTACATCAATCACCGTATAGGCCATAAGCCAGCGCACATAACTGGATTAGATGCTGGGCGCGGCATTGATAACTACACCTCGTACATTAAGCGCATCTTCATCGACCGAAGAAAGACCTATCGAATTATTGTTGAGTCTGAAGGGGTTGCGGTTGATTCCGGGTTCTTAAAGGAACGGGTTACCCCGGTAGTTAGCGGCAAGAGAGTTATGTTTGCCCTCCCAGATCAGTCCACTAATGACGTTAATCCTCGTCAACTGGCATTGATCAATGAGACTAACGGCAGAACAAAACGCTGGGCATTATCGAGGCACATTGAGCAAGCCAGAGGAAGATGGGCTTTATGGGCGACTCAAGGCGCGGTTGATCGATACCGAGGTATTAAAGCGTTGTTGGGAGAAGAGGGAAATACTGCGTGGCAGATGATGCATCTTTCGGACAATGCTCATGGATTGTTACATGCGGTTCTCAACTTCGGACGGCCTATGGAGACCACGCGTGACGGCAAGTTTGATGGGTATCTTCTCCAGCCTGGAAGCGAAGGTCTGTTAGACGTGCTTGAATCCCTTGAGGGCGAGGTTGATAGATTCCTTTCTTGGATTGTGGGACATAGAGCGGGTCAATTAATGAATGAAGGGAGGGAGCATCACTTTACAAAAGATGACATCACTAATCTCAAGAATCTCGGCAAAGGGAAAACCGTAACAGGGAAGAGCCGCACTCTTTTATACGCCCAGAAAATGAAGGCGTTGGGAAAGTTCCAAAAGGACATTGTTCAGTTATCGGTTTCGTCTGGTTCTATTAGCCAAGAGGATGCAAACGCTTTGTTAACTGATTTCTATCTGCCATTCTATCGGGAGTTCGAAGAGGGTAGTCGAACAAAAGTTCGCGGCCCCGCGATGAATGGAGACTTTGTAAATTTTAGTGCATTTATTGCACACCATAGGTTAAAGGGTAGCGAAGTACAAACAAATGATGTTCTTGAGAACCTAATGATGAATTGGGCGGCCCTCCTCAACGCTTCTATGAAGAATAGAGCGGGTGTGGCCGCTGTAGATGCGGCAGTCATTCATGGGGCGGCTAATCTAGTTCCAGATAAGGAAGTCCCAAAGATTGAATTTGGAAAACGGAAAGCAAAGTCTGACAAGTATGATAACTATATTTATGTTTTGAAAGGTGGGAAAAAAGTTTGGTACGAAGTTAATGACCAAATGGTTCTTAAGTCCCTTCTCGCAATGAATTGGAGCGCGGGGCAGTTGCCGGGTGTGAATACATTATCTAAGTTTAAGAGAGTGTTCACTTACGGCGTCACGGCTAGTCCGGCATTCAAGAGTAGAAACCTTATTCGCGACGCCTTGCATTCCATCGCTGTTGGTGAGATGTCCTATAACGTGTTTGGGAACGTTGCTAAGGGAATGGCGAATACCAAAAAAGACAGTATCGTTTATCAAAATATGATTGCTGGTGGCGGAGCCTTTGTAATGGGCTACCTGCATGACGACCCTTCCGCTCTTAGGCGCACCGTTAAACTTAGTCGAAAGCAGGTTCAGCGAGGATGGCCTTCTTCCGAGAAAGAAGTGGAGGAGCGTGTACTCGACACGGGGAAAAAGGGCGCTGCTTTCTTAGCGAAAGGGTGGGACGCTTACCAGGATTTCGGAAATAGACTGGAGAATGCTAACCGCGTCGCTCTCTACATGAACCGTGTAGGAGAGGTCGGGAACATGCAAGCGCAGTTTGAGGCCCGTGATCTTTTAAATTTTTCCTCACATGGTGGGTGGGTAGCGACTCAGTATTTTATAAGTGGTATTTCATTCCTCAATGCCCGCGTACAAGGCTTGGACAAGTTGGGGCGAACGGCTAGGGACAAAACATTGAGAAATAGACTGTTCGGGGTTGTCGGAACCATCGCCCTTGCAAGCGTCCTTTATGAATTGGGAATGGAGGACGATGAAGAATATCAGGTCATGGAGAATTGGAAAAAAGAAACATACTGGCCGGTTAGAATTCCATTTTCTGATGGTTGGTTCTTAATTCCAAAGCCTTTCGAGATTGGGGCAATAGCCTCAGTAGCCCAAACTCTTACCAGAAATTTTATTAACGAAAGCCCTAATCCAAATTTTGTGAGAGAACGAGTCCTGTCTATCTTGCATGATCAGTTGGCATTCGATTGGCGTTTCCAAGCGTTTAAGCCAGCATTGGAAGTAGCCACGAATAAAGATAGTTTTAGGGACCGACCGATTGAATCTCTGGGCTGGCGGATCAGTAACATTTCTAAAACGAATATGAAGTACAAATACACCTCCGATGTTGCGGTGTTTACTTCAGAACTAATTGATAAGTTGCCCGGTGATAATTTTTTATCTCCCGTTCAGGCTGATCACTTGATAAAGGGATACTTTGGTTGGCTAGGCTCTGTTATACCCGGAGCGGTGGAAACGGTGTATAGCCCAATTGAGTCCTTTAAGGAGTTGGAGGGTAAGAGATTAGACCAGATGTACGGAGTGATTCCTGTTGGGGGGTACATAACACAAAGCCCATTACGCAACACCCTCCCCATGACGTTCCTGTATGAACAGTTGAAGAAGGTTAATAACGCCAAGGCTGATTACAATCATTATAGGCGAGAGGGACTGGTGGAGGAGGAAAGATCTCTGCTTGCGGAGAAGGGCGAACTGCTTCAGTGGCACAAGGTTTATAACAACGCTTCGACGTATATCGGAAAAATAAATAAGCAAATGAAGGTTATTGGTAACTCTGAACTTAGTCCGTTGGAGAGGCGCGAAGAACTTGATCGACTCATTATATTAAAGAATGGAGTCGCCAAGAGAATGTATGACCTATGGGGTGATAAACCCACCCAAAAGAAGGAGGAGTCGAAGTTTTCCTTCATAAGTAATGCTGGCGCTTCAACAGAAATTGAAGATAACGATGACGTTACGTCTCTGCAATCTATGGTTAAGGAGAGCGGGGAAGATAGCCGCCTTGCGGATAATCTGTACAAGGGGATATTCAAAGCAGAGTTTCGAGGATTAAATAGATTGAAGCCATTTGTTCGCACTTCCTTCGCCCCCAAGGATGGGTCAAGCGCGTATGGCCCCTTGCAGATCACTAAGGGATTAATGGACTCCGCGAAGGACCAGTTAACCCTAACCGAAGAAGAGGCAAAGTATGTTGATAGATTCATAGAGCAGGGAAGACTGTTTCTAAAGTTTGGGAAAGAGCCAGATATGGAAGGGTATAAAGAGCGATATGATTATGGGGGAGCGGGGGATTTGACCAGCCCCTCTAATAGGAAACTTTACCGACAGGTTGGCAAAAAATTATTGCTACTTGTTTGGAAACAAGCGGAAGGGGATTGGAGAGCATTCTTGAACGCGTGGAGATACGGAGAGGCAAGCGATAAAAATGTCGAGATCACAGATAAAGATTATTTCACTGCGTTTACTGATAATTATAGGACTTAGCGCGTGTCTGGCGGGGTGCCAAATCTGGAAAAAGGCGGCTCTCATAGGGGGGGCTACGACGGTGGCTGCCGGTGCGGCATCTGCATTGAGTTCGGGTGCCCTTGTGCCGGCGGTCGCTGGGGGTCTGACTGCCTCTGTAATGAGTGCCGGTGTAGACTTGATGGCCCCATCGAAAGGAGAGAACATGACTACAGCGTCTAATTGTGCGCCCGATAATTTCTGGACCCTCTTAGGGGATCTCGTAAGCATGGGAGGCTGGTTACTTATTTTAATAATCGTAATTCCCATGATTTTAGGATGGTTGTTACCCGGCCCGCTGGAGAAGGCTAAGAAGCGAAAGAAATGAAGGCGTGCCGCCACGATCTTGTAATGGTGTCATGGGTTGACGCCGAAGAGGAGGGTGGCTGGCAAATCTATGTGAAGAAGCCCGCGTGGGTTATTCACACGATTGGTTACTTGGTTGAGAAACCGAAATTCAAACATGACTTCGTCGTTCTGGCGAATAGTCACTTACCCGATACCGGATGCTGGTCAGGTCTAAATCGGATTCCTAGGGGGATGATTATGTCTATTACAACGCTTCTCAAGAAAATCCCATGTGGGGGAGAGATTAGTGAGAATTCTGGTAATACCGGATACGCAAGTAAAACCCGAAGTTCCGATTGATCATATGAGGTGGGCCGCGAGGGCCATCAAAGATTACAAGCCTACGCATGTTGTACACCTTGGTGACCATTGGGACTTTCCCTCCTTGAGTTCGTACTCTTCTCGCAAAGAAGTTGAAGGCAAGAGGGTAATTAACGACATAGCAGCGGGAAACCAGGCTATGCGGTTATTCTGGAAGAGCCTTAAAGGAATCAAGAAGTTGCCTGAATTCCATTATATTTTTGGCAACCATGAAGAGCGACTTGTTCGGTATGTGAACGACAATCCCGTTCTGGAAAACCTTCTGGGTCTGGACCATCTAGATGTAGAGGGATGGATCGCACACCCTTACCGGGAAGTTTTCAGTTTGAATAACGTTTGGTTTACTCATGCCTTTTACCAGCCTTTCACAGGTAGAGCGTATGGGGGGACCGCGCAGAGTTTATTAGCCAGAGTTGGATTGAGCCTATGTCAGGGACATCGCCAAGGTAAAGAAGTTAGCGCGAGAGCATTGCCCAACGGGCAAGTTCAACGCGCCTTGGTGGCAGGATCATATTATCTGCATACAGAAAATTACCTCGGACCCCAAGCGCGGGAGACATGGCGTGGATTAATCGTGTTGCACGATGTTGATGATGGTGATTACGATATGATGGAACTTTCTACGAAGTACTTGTGTAGGAAGTATGAGAAGATGGAACTTCCCGACTTCCTCGACAAGATAGAAATTCGAGATAGATGAAGATGAGTTCTGAATTTTATGAAAACAATTTAAGTGTGGAAACGGGAGATGACATGAAGGTTGCGCCAATTAAGACAATGACAACGGGGCAGTTCCAACAACATCTGATGTCAGTAAAGACGTTGAAAGGAAAATTGGCCGTATGCTTCAAGAAATTGTCTGAAAGCGGGACATTTAGCGATTCATCTCCAGAAACCTTTCAGTTCAGAACTGAAATCATGGAGCATCTCCCAGAGGATTTAAGATGATTAACGATTTCTCAATGAAGAAGGGTCCGGGTCGCCCATTCCTAAAAAATGACCCAAGAATTAATCGGAAGGGAAGACCTGTCGGATCAAGAGACAAGATGAGTTCAGCATTCGTTGACGCATTTCTTGCTGATTGGCTGGTGCATGGTCAAGAGGCGATTGAAATGTGCCGAGAGAAAGATGTTTCTACATATGTTCGAGCGGCGTTGGCTATGATGCCGAAGGAAATCAAGCAGGAGGTCGAAGTCAGTCGAGACTCCGACCACACTACTGACATTGAATGGGATATTATAACGGGATCAAAGACCGGATAGAGGCAATTGCTTCTGGGTCGCCTTTGAGGTTACGGAGTTTGTATGTTTTATCCCCCGCTGACTTAGGCATTCCAGCCATTCTCAGCATTCGATTCACGACCTGCCTCACCCTCTCTCTCGTAATCCCATTAGAGTCCGCTTGGGACTGAAGAGTTTCTTCATCTTTCAAGAACGCTATTGCCATCGATAAGTCTCGCTGGAAGTGCTTTCTAAATTTCATTCGCATCACCTTTGTTGTTATTAAGTTCCCAGACTATGGCCTGTCTCCCAGAGCGAGTGGGTCGCCTCTCGCCGCTATCGACAATAAACCTCTTCTTCTTTGCATGTGTCAGGGTTGCCGATATAGATTGGTGACGCCCGTTCATTGCTATTTCCAACTCGTCACAAGTTGCCCCATCCGCATATAAGGCAAGGTGCGACAATACCTTTTTCTCCAAACTTTTATGGTCCACGCTATGGTAAGCATCTATAGAGGTGTCCTGCATCATTTTTTGCTCTCCCTTTTTTAATTTCTCAACGCAATCATTACATGTGGGCCTCTGACCGGGTGCGCCACTCTTCCACTTAAAATGTGAGCCGTGCTTGCTTCTCCCGCAAACTCCACAAGATTTGTTATATCCTATCGAAAGGGAGAGAAGGCGACGCAAGAAGCCAACTGCGAAGTAAAAACTTCCTGCGTTAGGCGACCGCCTCCTCTCCCAATATTGTCGTTCACATATCGTATGTGTGATAGTAACCCCATTCATATCGTTTCCCCTATGGTTCTTTGTGTGACGGAACTGACCGCCGCCATTAATGGTTTTTTGTTTTTCCACAAAACAACTTTCTCAGCATGATTTAGCAGAGATTCTGTCTCCGCCGCCGAGTAATGAGTGGTGATGTCGCCGTTGGTGTGACCTAGCAAATCCTTTCGATCCTCCAGCCGAACATCCATCGCTCTCAGACGCGAACCGAATGTGTGTTTCAAATCGTGGATCCTGAAATGATTTCCTTGCCCGCGACAGTCTCTCAGGCCAGCCTTCTTCACCGCCTCTTTCCAACTGGTGGTGTAAAGACCCCTGCAAGAGTCGAAAGGAACCTCTCCCTGATTGCGGGGTTTAGTGAGTACGAATTCTGGATGGATGCCTCTGCGCCGCTCAACAACCTCCCTTGCTTCAGAGTTTAATACCACACGATGAGGGCGACCATTCTTGATCCCCACTACCCGCTCCCCTTTGAATTTCAGAGGGATATCAAACACAGTTATTCCTAATTCGGGAATGGCGACTTCCCATTCCCACCTCAACCTAGCCGCCGCTGAATTACGCAGCCCAGTATTCATAACGAACTTGCCAGCATCCCTCAAGTACTCTGGAAGAAGGTTGAATAATTTGTTCTCTTGCAGCAACGCCAGGGGGTGGCCCTCAGTTGCATCCACAGGCAAAAGCCTAATAACTGGAGTTGCGTCCAAGTAAGCATTCCCATCTTCGTCTTTCCAAATCTTGGATGCATCATTCAATATCTTCTGAAGAACCTTTAGATGGTGGTTGATTGTCGAGTTTGCCACGCCCTCGTTCAATCTGCCCTCAATCATCTTTGCCACCGTGGAGTGGTACCGACTTACTTTAGACATGAGAGTGTCGGCGCAATATCTGCATAGAATATCTGTGTGATACAAGGCATCTTTAATTTGATGGGGCTTCCTCTCAGACAAATACATGCGGCACCCGTCAGCAACGGTCCACCCATGTTTCTTGCCGTAAAGAATCTCATCCGTGACCTCCCTAACCCTTCGATCCAAGATTTCTTGAGCATCTCTCTTCACTGACTTCCCAGAACTTTCTCGAATCTCAACCTTGTTCCCGCCAACCTTGACCATCTTATACATATGCCAAATTTGGCCTCGTTTAGATAATCCCATTTGATCCCCCCGCCTGTACTGCACTCTCTGTGTAAAACTCCTCCACGAACTTATTGATTTCTGCCCGCCTAAAAAATATCCTTCTGCCTAATCTAACCTCTTGAACGAATGGTCGAATCTCAAGATTAAAAAGGTGGCGACTAACCCCCAAGTACTGGAGGGTATCCGCTCTACTTAGAAGGAGGGCATTCAAAATGGGAGATCGTCATCCATCTCTTGGGTGTCTGATCCGGGTACATACTCGGCGGTTTGCGGTGAGTATTTATCTTCCTTTAAGGAGAGGGAAATATATTTACCGTTGGCACCATCTTTGATCCATCCAGCAATATCAACTATGAACTCCCCGCCATTGGGCATGGGAGGAATAATTATTTTACCCCCACCCGTATACGCTGGTGACTTGTCGGTCTTCATGCTTTTGTTTTTGAAGAGAGATCCGTTTCCGGGATTGTGTTCGTAAGCCATTTTATTTCCTCTGAAATGCGCCACAGGCGCGGGTGACAAAAAGATCGTCTTTGTGATGCCAGCAAAATCCTTGCTTGGTGTAGTATTTTACTGTGTGCGGCGGCGTATCTACGTCCTCTTCGTGCTTGAACGGCGAGGGGCCGCTTGGCGTAATCATTGCCGAATAGTTAACGCATGATCGGCAGTTCGCTGATTTCCAACTCTCCAGTGAATGATTCACGCTTTCTTCTTTGGGGGCATTCATCCTCGATAACATGATTCCAAAAATCCTCCAATAGTGGGAACAGCCAATTCCAGTATTCTTCGGACCACTTTACTTGCCATAATCGTTGTCCTCGTGGGTGGTACGAAAAAAATAAGGCAGTCTCTCGTCCAGTACAGGCAAGTTGCCCAAAGATTTGTCCAAGAAATTGTTCACTGATGCTACTGTGTACGGCTCTAGTCGGGCACTTAATCTCCAAAACACTCCCAGAACCAATAAGCCCATCAGGTGAACAAGCCAGAAAATCAAAATCAGGATGGATAACAAGATCGCTATCGCGCACGATGTCGCCTGTAATAACCTCAAACGTAGCCCTCGCAATGGGTTCCGTATCCAACCCATATTGCATGAAGTCATTTTTCTCAACCCAGTCTCGCCCTGTTTTTAGTTCCCATAATTTTTTTCGCGTCTTGTAGGCTCCTTTAACCCCGGCGGCTGAACCAAAATCACTAGCCGTCAGTCTGGACTCCCTCGCCGCGAACCACTGGGGGCTTTGTTGTTGAAGGTTCATTTTTCTTAGCCTCTGATTTTAGGGAAGATATGTCCGCTGGCGATATCTTTTTTCGATCCTCTACTCTGAGGTTCTTCCAAGCAGACGTTAGAGACTTAGCACCTGACGAAGCCGCCCCTTTCAATTTCAAAAGCGTCTTCGGATCGGACACCTCGGTCATCGTCACCACGTTGGCGTCGTCGTCTAGTCTTTTTTCTGTGGAAGTAACGCCCAGAATTCCGGATAAGGCATACCGTTTTGCATAAGAAATAATGCTTCCCATTTTTTGTGGGTTATCGTATTCCTTACACTGCATACTTGATTCGGTTTGCAGGTACTCGCCAGACTTGTGCCCAACAAGCGTCACTATGAGAACTTCTTTAGGGCTGGCACCCTTCATCCAGAGTTGCGAATAAAATAAGTCATTTTTTGCTAACGGCCCTTTCACGGCCTGACCAATGTCGTGGATGTCCGCATATTTTGAAGTGAAGTAACTATTTTCATTTGTCTTCATCGCCGCATCGATCTCGCCCTGCGCTTTTGACAAAGCCATAAAGAGATTTGACCGATTTGGGGAGATGAAAAAAAAACCTTTGGAGACTTCAACCTCCTCTTCTTCGTCATTCGCTTTAAAAAACTCGCTCATCCTATCTCCCGTAATCATTTCTTCTCCCGGCTGTTTGACCCACTCGCCTATTTGTTTTGAAATCAGTCCACTCTTTTCATTTGTCATATGTTTCCCTTTCTTCGGTTTGCTTGTTCAGATCGCCACACTTCAATTAGCCCAATCTGGTAGTGGCGTTGGTTGTTGATCGTTTCATACTCGACAACAGAAGTTTCATATTTCTGTAAGAACTCAACGTATCGATCCGACGTAAAAGCGAGCGTTTCTTTTTTCGAGACAGATAATTTCTCCCCCGAATGAATGCTCTTGGTTTCGGCGTCAAGCATCGCGAGAGACTTCTGTGTGTGACGCTGATGTTCTAACCCTTTCATCAGGGCTTTCTTGACAGCGCAATCTCTATCGGTGGTAGAAAGAAAATCCAACGCTTTGCTAACCTGATCATCACTTACAATATTACTCATTGGTATTTTTCCTCCGAAGTAGTATGTAAGAAGCGGTCCACCCAACACGAGGGTGACGAGCAGTCATGTGTTGCGACCCGGTCCTGCGCCCGCCTCCTTTTGATCCTCAGTATAAATCCCGAAGCGCGCCTCTTCCTCGAAGAAAGATATCAGCGCGTGTTCCTGTTCTGTCAATGGCTGGACCCCAAGACTCTTTTTTAGCAATGGTCGCATGAGATCAACAATCTCTTCGCAATTCTCTAGGATAATCAGTGCTATCCATTTACGGTCCAAGAGAAGGTGCGGGTCTGGTTGCATATCAATCGCAAAATTCTCTCCTGTGATTTCATCAGCCAAATTGGTTGCTCCTCTTTGTGTTTGTGAAACTCTGCATGAAATTCGATGTGGCACTTGACATGCATTGGCATCGCCAAGGTGTCGGACGCTTTCATTCCTGTACCGCCAAGGGCTAATCCGGGTATGGAAATTGCGTGGTGTGGAATGATTTGGTTATCGTCCCATCCTTCATGTCCGCACATAACGCACTCGTGTTCGTTTTGCGCCAACCACGCAAGATACTTTTTATTCTTGTAGCGCATCGAAGTATTCTTTGGCCCGCTTTTCAGACTTAACCTTTATCGACAACTCGTCTTTTAGGTCAGCGCGGTCATCTTCCAAACGATAGATGTCGAGCATCTTCCTTTCTGGCCTCCAAATTCCTTGCCATCCATCTTTTACGAACATCTTGGGATTGGGCATATCTATTCCTCGTTGTGATCAAAGGGCCACCGGGCTCTTCCGGGCCCGGTGGCTTCCCCGACTGTCCGGGTTTTTGGCTTGGGATAAACTCGGAGGAGGCTCCCGCGCCTTCGCGCCCGACAGCGCGACCCACTACCGATGTCTGGGCGCAACGAAAAAATGTACGATAAAAGCGTTGGCCCGTGAGGCTCGGGTGGAACACCTCCTTACTAATTTTCATCCAGCGAACTCTAAACTTTTGTCAAGATATTGTCAAGAAGAATATCATGGAGAATAAGTCTCCCTCTGAGGCCGCATAAACACTGGGGTTTTTGGGTATTGACTTTTCTCGTGGGAGTTTGTAAGAATGGTCCCTATCGGAGGTCCGCATATGTAGGGAACGATAAACCCTACATCGCCCGAACCTGACGCTAACCTCCGCAGACAAGAGTTGGTCAAGTCTCCCTGCAAAAGGCTCACGATCCCAAAGAACTTGACCCCGGATCAATTTTTCGGCATTAGTATGGTTATGGAGAATCGGAATGAAGAAGTTGACAGAAAAACAAGATACTAAATTGACAACGATGTTTGAGTCTTTTTGGTCTTTGTTGCCCAAGGGTGTCGGGGCCAAGGTTGGTCACGGGACGGCACGGGATGCCTTCAAGAAGCCATTCAAGAAGGTGCGTGAGGAAGAGTGGCTTACGCTTTTTGGCGTAATAAAGGAGGAGTTTGCCAAGCAAGAGGCGTATCGTCGAAAGATGGTTGAACTTTACCCGGACGAGCGAACTAGAAAGCAAAATGGTGTTTTTCTCCCATCTCGGCCAAACCCCACTACATGGCTTAACGGAGAGAGGTGGAAGGATGAGGCTCGTGTTGTCAAAGACCCGGTTGAATCTGGCCCGGTTCAGAAGTGCATCAGTTGCGAGAAGGATGGAACGCATTACGTTGAGGACAACGGCATGGTTTGCGCTTGGCATTGGACGCGAAAGTATAATAAGGTGCATCTTCGGTTGCTTGCGGATACACTAGCGTCTATGGGGTTATCCAGAAAGGATGATGAGCCGATGGAAGATTGGGGAGAACGCTGTCGGGACCATTTGAGGACAACTGGTATGGGGAAAATATTGGGTGCGTGAATTAACAGAAGAGGTTTCGATTCTTGGTTATTATCCAGAAGAAAAAACTGCCCCGACCCATTGGCAAAAAAAGTTTGGGTCGAAACGCGGCCAGTGGGACTGGATGAAAAAAAATATGCCTGATGCTGTCGCTTTGTGTACCGTAGTGCGCGAGTACTTTGGGCCTCTCGACAGTGTTGAAATTTGGATAAAGAAGAAGGGCCATGATAAATAGCCCCGGCTTTACCTCATTCCTCTCCATCCTCGCTTCGGCGGGGATTTTTTTTGTTATGTGCAAAGAGGAGTAACAGCGTGTCTTCAAGTACTCTAGAGGAAGAAATGCTCATGCAAATCAAGGCGGTAGGGATGAATGTCCCGGAGAGGGAGTATAGGTTTCACCCCACTCGCAGGTGGAAGTTTGATTTTTATTGGCCCTCTCTTAAAGTTGCTTGTGAGGTCGAGGGTGGAGTGTGGGTCCGAGGTAGGCACAACAGACCGCAGGGATTCATTTCGGATTGCGAGAAATATAATGAGGCCGCTCTTATGGGTATCTGCGTTATTCGAGTCACGGATAAGCACATAAAGAGTGGGGTTGCTATCGAGATGTTGGAGAGAGCCCATGGCCGGTGACCCTGATTTCCCATCTGCTCATGTAGCCATATCTTGGGCAATCCGTCGCCTTCGAACACCGATTTGCCAATCACCGTCAATTTATCGGATGGCTCGGAAAACGTCTGGCATAGAGTATTGCGTTGGGTGTTCGCCTTGGGAGAAGATTGTCGAGGCTAACTATATCTTGAAGGCTGTTCAGAAGGTCTTGACTCCACTGGAGTGCGCCATTCTCCAAACTTATTTCACTGGTGGATATGAACGCGGCGAGGAGATTGCCGGGTGGGTGAGTAAATCTTTGTCTAGGGATAAGTGGTTCACGTTTGACATTGTGAGGGGTTGGGCGATGGAGCGGCCCCGACATACCACAAAGTGGTGGGGGAAAAAATATGGCGTTGGGAGTTCTACAATTTCGCGATGGCAGATAGAAATAATTGATAAACTGGACATCGCATTGGCGTCGGCAATGACTGGCGCGCAACAGGCGTTGCAGGACTCGGGTCATGTCGCAGAGTAACCCTGTCAATAGGTGAACGCTGTAAGTACTTGATAATAAAGAGGTAAAAATGGGATGGATACACTCCATAATGGTACAATTGATACTAGGGCGAGGTGCACCTTGATATATGACAAAGTTCTCGTGACGGGCGACGTTATTCTGGACAAATATGTGTCTGGGAGGTGTGATCGCCTATCCCCGGAGGCTCCAGTTCCGGTTATGTTACAAGGAGCCACCGACTATCGGGCTGGTGGCGCGGCGAATGTTGCGTTAAATTGCCAAGCGATGGGAATTAAGACGGCTTTGATGGGGGTTACGGGGCGGGATGCCGAAGCGGACATACTGGCCGACCAATTAAAGGATGTCTCAAGCGTCCATCTTCAGATGGAAGACGCTATCCCCACAACCCTGAAAACAAGATTTATCTCGGATAATCGACACATTTTAAGGGTTGACCGTGAAAAGGTTGGCCCGTTCGTGGCCGGTGACTTTCTTAAATATCTAGTGGAGGCACTCCGCGAGCATACGGGTCCAGTGATTTTATCGGACTATGGAAAGCACTTGGGAGGAGCCGCCCAGAAAATTATACAAATCGCTGTCAACCAGGGGCTTCAGGTTTATGTCGATCCCAAAAGTGATGATTGGAATATTTACCGGGGATGTTTCACTATCACGCCGAACCTGAAAGAATATGCGAAAGCGGGTGGCGACCTCAAGAACTTGACAGAAGGGTGTTCCGCTCTCAGAAAAAAGTTCGGGATAGAGGCGATTCTATTAACCCTTGGAAGCGGGGGGATATTTTATTCGGGCGAAGAAGATTTCGACGTTAGTGGATCATCAATTACTGAAGTAATAGATGTCACTGGTGCTGGCGACACGGTAATCGCTGTGTTCGTTGCCGCTCAAGCGATGGGGATTGGGATCAAGGAAGGCTTACGCATGGCGAATTCTGCGGCGGCTAGTGTTTGCCGGAGAGTTGGGACGTGCGTAGTACGCCGTGATGATGTTGTTTTTCCGTAACGATACCACTAAGTTTTTTTAAGTTGTGGATTTCGATTCCACAACATGTTGTGTTATTTCTCCGGCCCGCACACAAGACCACATGAAATGCACCCTTCTTGCTAACTTCTTGACAGTAACAATCGGGATGCTGGCGCGATTTACATCGCGGCAGCCTAAATTTTGATTA
>Ga0209402_10002128_pt1 | contig 20342 bp, 16 predicted proteins | sample ArcticOcean_MG_C_3_FD_187437 | JGI IMG/M metagenome (GOLD analysis project Ga0209402, IMG submission 187437) | Marine microbial communities from western Arctic Ocean - ArcticOcean_MG_CB8_126 (SPAdes) (version 2) | ecosystem: Environmental > Aquatic > Marine > Oceanic | place: Arctic Ocean... | reverse complement strand
ACATAGTTAAACTGATCTGGACTGATACGCAGGACCAGCGGTTCTATCGCCTGTTGCAGCGCGTGAAAATGGAAATCTTTGACCCCACCAATAATCGTCCTGGTATCAAAAAATTGCCGAGTGAGCTGCTGGCCAATCGCTTCATTCGGATCGTTCGATCCCGCTGGACGTGGCGGTAGACCATCTGGAGATAGTTAGGTAACCTTTTGAGCCTCTGGGGAATTGTGAATTTTGAATTTTGAATTGAAAACCAAGGTACACGACAACAATTCTCAAGAGATAGAAATTAGACAGAGGTAGATAAGGTTGGGAACCCGGCACAAAAATATAATCGGTGAAAATATATCAAAATGACCGTCATATCTGTCGAACGACAAAGGAGATCGTTGATTTGCTTCGATCATGGGGTTACAGTGGGGGAATATCGCGTCCTTGGAGATCCTGCTCATACATCCTTTTTAGCCCATTCTTCGATCATATCCAGCAAAAGATCCCGGCGCATTGGCTTGGTCATATAGTCGTCCAAACCGTTTTCTATACAGACCTCTTTGTAGCCTTCCACGGCATGCGCCGTCAATGCGATGATAGGGACGGGAGAACGCTTCTGTGTCTGTTCCCAAGCCCGTATCGTACGAGAGGCTTCAAGGCCGTCCATCACCGGCATCTGCATATCCATCAGGATCAGGGCGTACTTATTTTTCTGGATCATATCTACGGCTTTTTGACCATTTTCGGCCACATCTACCGGATAACCTTCCGCCTCCAATATCTTTACCGCCAGTAGCTGATTAACAATGTTGTCCTCCACCAGCAAAACAGGCGTGTCATTATGGACAGTTCCAGATGAGGAATCAGCCTCGGATACGGATTTTAATTCAGGCGGTGCATCTACTGACACGGCCTCCATGTTCAACAATTGAACGAGATTATCCAGCAAAGTAGACTGTTTGACCGGTTTACTCATCGTAGCATCGATACCAGATGCCGTTCGCTCAGAAGGACGCAGTTCCCCGATAGAGGCCAGCAGCAGAATTTTAATCGTATGGTTCTTCAAATCATGGCGTATTACTCTGGCCACATCCATCCCATCCTGGCCGGGCATTTGATAGTCGAGTAGTAAAATATCATACGAGGCCCGGGGATCATTTAATCGTTCGATGGCTTCCCGACCGCCCGACGCATCGTCTACATGGAAGCCCCAGGAGGCACATGACTTCTTAAGCAAAAACCGGTTGGTTTCATTATCGTCAACCGCCAGGATACGCACGGTGCCAAAATCGAGGGTTGTGTCCGGCGTTTCGGGACCGGTCAGATCATCGGAAACCGACAAGGTGAGCTTCAATGAAAAGGTGCTGCCTTTTCCGGGTGTACTGGCTACACTGATCGTACCACCCATCATCTCAACCATCGAATGGGAAATACTGAGCCCCAGCCCGGCCCCACCGAATCGGCGTGTGGTGGACGCATCCGCCTGGGTGAATTTACTGAAAATATGGGCCTGATCCGCTTCAGATATACCGATCCCGCTATCTGAAACTTGTATATTGAGATCTACAGACCGACTTTCCTTTGTGAAAGGCGTCTCCGCTTCGATAATCAGCGAGACCTCCCCCTCTTCCGTAAATTTGACCGCATTATTGGTAAGGTTAATCAGAACCTGACGAATCCACGCGGGATCACCGAGATAACAGTCGGGTAATACCGGGTCTATATAAGAGGCGAACTCAATATTTTTCTCTATGGCACGTACCCCGACTATATCCACGACCTGCTCAACCTGCTCTTTGAGATTAAAAGAGATGCTTTCCAGTTCGATCTGACCGGCTTCGATCTTGGAAAAATTAAGCAGGTCATTCACCAGGCCCAGTAGACTTTGAGAGGCGCAGTCGACAATAGAGAGATACTCCTGCTGCTCTGCTTCAGAATCGGTCTCCTGTGTTAATTCCGTCATCCCGATAATGGCATTCAGAGGCGTCCTTATTTCGTGGCTCATGTTAGCCAGAAACTCACTCTTGGCCTGATTGGCGGCTTCCGCTTCCTGTTTGGCCTGCCTGAGGGACTGTTCAACCCGCCGGCGTTCGGAGATGTTACGTTCAGCGACGAATAACATGGCCGCCAGAGCAAGCGCCATGCCACTGGCCACAAAGACCAAGATATTCAGCTGACGCCACCTGGATGACAGGTCGGTAGCGATCACGCCCTGATCACGACGGATATACAGGACCGTCTGTTTCACGATGTCAACAGCCTGATTCCATGCGGTATTGTATAAGGCCTCGGTCATCTCCATGTCTTGACCGGATACATACGTGATCAACAGAATAGCATGCAACGTATCTGTCCGGGCTATATACCCGTCGAGCCTGTTGATCCGCTCGTTTAACACAGGCTGGCTGGCGTGGTACGTGTTGATCTCCGCTCGGCGCTGCTGATATACGGTCAACGTTCGGCCCCAGGCTATTTCGGCAGAATCCATATGAGCTGCTTGAAGCAGCTGGACAGGCCATTGGCCGAACAGGCGTATCGCCCCTTCGATTTGATTCAACGTCGCAATAGCGCGGACATTGTCTCTTGCCGTCTGCTGCTGACGATCCACTGCAAGTATCAGAGAGATACTCCAGATACCAAAGGCAATGGCGAGGGCCAATATTCCCAAAAACCAGAGGGGGATTCTCATAATCTAAATTCCAAACGGTTTCCAGTGATGCAGAGGAGGCCGCTTTGAGGATAAAAACGTGTGACGTAAAATGAACGGCCGTAGTCTATTATATGCTCATGTATCGCAATATACCATGGTCAAACTTGGACGGCAAGAAGGAAGGGCCTCAGAAGAAATAGCGATCACTTTCAACCTGGCTACTTTTACCTTTCAACCCTATCCGCCCATTGCTTACGCACCCGATTCAATTCATTGAGAATCATCTCTCGGGTCGGCTCGTCGGCAACCAACGCGGAGGTTCGGAAATAACTGATGAGCTCATCCAGGCGGATAAAGGCTTCATCGGTATCTGGCCAGTGGTCCGGTTTCCGGCCGGTTTCGATGATTTGTTCTGCCTCCTGATGTCGGGTAGCGATGTGCCGGCCGGCCAGGTGACCCATCAGAACCGAACCGCCTTTGATCAACAGGGTAAACAGAATGACAAACAGGAGAAAATAGACCAGCAGCATCTCAGTCTATGCCTTGCAGAGAGAGATCGTGGGCAAAATGGCAAGCACTGAAGTGGCCGGTATCCACTTCGGTCCAGGCAGGCGTTTCTGTTTTACACCGGTCTTCGGCATAGGCACATCGAGGATGAAAATAACAGCCGGAGGGCGGATCGGCCGGATTGGCGATTTCGCCGGTCAACCCTTTTCCGCTTGGCAGATAGCCCGGATCGGGATGAGGCACGGCATCCAGGAGTGCCTCGGTATACGGATGTCGAGGCCTCCTGAAAAGAGCAGGGGCCGGCGCCATTTCCACCATACGCCCTACGTACATCACCGCCACCCGGTCAGCGACGTGTTCTACGACGGCCAGATCGTGAGAAATGAACAGGTAGGCCAAGTGAAATTCAGCTTGTAGATCCTGTAACAGATTGAGAATCTGAGCTTGTACAGAAACGTCCAGAGCAGACACCGGTTCATCGCAGACGATCAGCCGGGGTTCGGGAGCCAGAGCACGGGCGATACCGATACGCTGCCGCTGTCCACCGCTGAAGGCATGTGGAAAGCGGTTCAGGTGCTGGACGTCCAGACCGACGGCCGTCATCAGGTGGCTTACCCGGTCTGCCAACGCCTTCCCTCGTGCCAGCCCATTTTCGATCAAGGGTTCACCGACGATATCCAGCACCGTCATGCGAGGATCAAGCGAGGCGAATGGGTCCTGGAAGATCATCTGCATATGCCGGCGTAGGGATTTAAGCCGTTTCTTATCGAGGTGGGCCAGATCGAGGTCTTCTCCATCAGGACGAAATAGGATAGAGCCGGCGGTCGGCTCCAGCACCCGTAGAATGCACCGGCCCAAGGTGGTCTTGCCGCAACCGGATTCGCCGACCAGCGCCAGCGTCTCTCCCTGATAGAGCGTCAGACTGACCTCATCCACCGCTTTAACATACCCGACGGTTTTCTTCAGAAAACCTCGTTCTATCGGATAGTATTTCTTTACGCCCTGTAATTCCAGAAGCGGCTTGCCCCTCTGATCGATTTTCATGCCCCACCGCCTTCTTCATACAGGGTGCAACGGACGAAGTGATCCTTTTTTATCTCGATCAACGGCGGGATACGACGGTCACAGAGGCCGGGCCGGGCTTGTCCGCAACGATCCATAAACCGGCACACGGGGGGTAGATTGATTGGGGTCGGCACCATCCCTTCTATCGCCTGTAATCGTGTTCGTCCCCGCCCCAGACGAGGGGCTGATTGCATCAATCCAACCGTATATGGATGCAGCGGGTCATTGAAAATCGACTGAACAGCGGCCTGCTCCACGACCTCCCCGAGGTACATGACGGTCACCACATCGGCCATACGGGCGATCACCCCCAGGTCGTGGGTAATAAACAGAATCGCCATACCGAACTGCTGCTGCAACTGTTTCATCAGGGTCAGAATTTGCGCCTGTACGGTCACGTCCAGGGCCGTGGTCGGCTCATCGGCAATAAGAAGCTGGGGACGGCAGGACAGCGCCAGGGCGATCATGACCCGCTGGCGCAATCCACCCGATAGTTGATGGGGATATTCCCCCATCCGCTGCTCGGCGTTGGAGATGCCCACCTGGCGAAGCATGGCTACCGCCGTATCGTGTGCCTCCTGGCGATTTTTAGTCATATGCTCAAGAATGATCTCGGAAATCTGGTCCCCGATGGTATGCACAGGCGACAGGCTGGTCATCGGTTCCTGAAAGATCATCGAGATTACCCCACCGCGCACCGCCCGCATGGTCCGGCCAAAGGGGTCCTGCGCTGCCAGATCCAGCGGTGCCTCACCGGTTTGATGCAGCAGAATCTCCCCGCCGGTAATCCGCCCCGGCTTCGACACAATCTGCAATATGGATTGGGCCATCACACTCTTCCCACACCCGCTTTCGCCGATCACGCCGACTGTCTGATGCCGTGGGATGGTCAGGCTGATCCCGTTCACGGCGTGCAAGACGCCCTCATCCAAGGAAAATTGCGTTTTCAGGTCATTGATTTGCAGAACGATATCGGATGGATTCATGGGCTTAGAGGATCTACCATAACTTTAGTGAGCGCCTACAATCAGCGTCCGTATTTTCTCAACAATCGGGGTGCGGCCGTCCGTGTAGTTCGACAGAATAATGGCAGTATAGCCAGCCGATGGAAAAATGTCCATGTTTGAGCTGATGCCCTGAAAGGTGCCTCTGTGGCCAATGACCTGTCTGTCCGCTTCCACATCGAGCCCGTATCCGTAATTTGGCGCATTCATCGCCGGTTTCGCCGATGTGATCATCGCCACATAGTCCGCACCGACCAGTTTGTTGGCATGGAGGGCACGATCAAATTTCAGAAGATCATCCACCGTAGAATAAGCGCCGGCGGCGGAACTGCCCCGCAACAGATACTTGAATTGATTGGTCCTGAACACAACCCCCGTTTCCGTAATTTCCCGTTCATAGCCGATGGCCAGGTTGGGTGTGACCAGATCCAGTTCATAGTTGTCCGTATCCACCATACCGGCGCGCCTGAAAATATGCTCCCGTACATACGCATAATACGAGGTGCCGGTCACGACCTCGATAACCTTGCCCAGCACCAGAAATCCGGTCTGGCTGTACGCCCACTGCGTACCGGGTTCAAACTTAACGCCTTCGTCCCAAGCAAACGCCATCATATCATCAATGGTCCGAAGACCGGACCGCGATGCGGTATAAAACGCCTCATTGATAAAACTACCGAGGCCCGACGTGTGGGTGAGCAGATGCTTTATTCTGATTTTCTTCGCGGTCTCTTGATCGGGAAAATTCGCGATATACCTGGCCAGCGGATCTTCCAGAGACAGCTTACCCTGTTCAACCAACTGCATCACCGCCACACCTGTAAACATTTTGTTCATCGAGTGGATTGCGAACTTCGTATCGATCCGGTTTGGCACATCGAATGCCTTGTTGGCCTGACCATAGGCGTGCCTGAAAATCGGGACCCCATCTCTGGCGATTAACACGGCCCCGGAAAACCGGTCCTGGGCAACCAGGATTTGAATAAGCTGATCTATTTCCGCCACCAGCTTTGTATCCTGATCTGATATCGTCGGGCGCTGGGCCTGGGTTTCGCCGGCTGTAAGCAATACGGTCACCGAAAACAGTATGAAGAACGTATGCATGGTGCTTTTCTCAGAGGTTCGGGTCCTGTTTATTTGAAACATTTTATTATTCCTCACTGATGTACATGGCGCTGTAAACCGTATTGTTTTCCCAGAATGGATAGAAGCCAGCCCCGTCCTGTCTGAGGCCTTTGAGCCAGGGTTTGCGAAGTTGAAATCCCTGACCATGCCACAAAAATGCGCCGCCCACGTCTGAGGCCAGCAGACCTTCTGCTTCATCATAAAGTTGAAATCTCTTTTCCCGATTGGTCTCCCCTCTGGCCGTGTCAATCAGTTCATCGAAGCGGGGATGCGTCCAGTCGTGACGCGTAAACCCGCGAGGGCGTGAACGCCAGGGTACACCGAGCATACTCTGCGGATCCGGAAAATCCGCCCCGTAGCCGACCATACCCATTGGTATCTTCCATTCATGCATCAACTGGTTAAATGTATTCGTCTGCGTATTGCGAATATGGATCCGAATCCCCAGGATGTCACGCAATTGCTGCTGGATTACCTGGGCGGCCTGCCCGCCCTGTGAGGCGGTCGACATATCCCGTAACCACAGCTCGACGGATGGAAATCCCTGGCCATCGGGAAATCCAGCTTCAGCCATCAAACGCCGCGCCTCCGTAGGATTATGCTGCTGGAGGTGCTGATACTTATCCCCTGAAGATCCGGAAAAACTTGGGGGCCGCATGGTATAGGCCGGCAGGACGGTGTCTTTAAACAGAACCTCCGCCATGGTCTTTTTATCGATGGCCTGGGCTATGGCCTTACGCACCCGCACATCGTGGAAGGGAGGCTCCTGTGTCCGGAAGAACAGATAAGTCGTGGTCTTACCATTGTACCGCCAGAGCTCTTTGTTCAGTACCGGGTCCTTTTTAATGCGGGCGATATCTGCTGTTTCACCGACGCCAACGAGATCGACTTCACCATTCTCATAGGGCAATATGCCCACTCCCCCGGAGGCACTACCGGTCCCTGCCGTTCCGGAAAAGAGGCGGACAATCTTTCTCAGATAAGCCGGGTTATTCCCGTTGTAGTATGGATTAAGCCGAAAGGTCATATACTTGCCTGAGACCCATTCGTCCAGCCGGAAGGCGGAGTTGCTCACGCAATACTCGGCGTCGGTCCAACTAAGCCCATATTTCTCCACCTGCCACCGGGGTACTGGCGAGGAGGCGGTGTACGAAATGACATAGGGAAAATAAGCACACGGCGTCTCGGTTTCGATCTCCAGTGTCAGCTCATCAATGGCGCGAACACCCAATGTATTCGGATCATCGGTTTCCCGCTGATTGTACGCCCTGGCCCCTTTGATGTCATAATAAAAGAAGGCATACACATTGCCGCTGTCAGGATTGAGCAGACGTTTGTAGGTATATTCAAAATCCTGTGCGGTGACCGGATTACCGTCGCTCCAACGGGCCCCCGGATGCAGGTAGAACGTCCATATTCTGCCGTCGGGTGAGTTTTCCCACCGGTCCGCCGCACCGGGGATCAGCTCATCGTTTTCGTCGAGCATGCACAGCCGTTCGAACAGAAAAGCACTGCCTAAAGATTCGTAAAGAGCGACACTGACGTCCAGGCTGGACGGTTCCCCGGAAAAGTAGCGGTATACCTGCCGTTCAGGCGGTGCTGCGTCCGCCGGGAGGGCGTTTGCAGCTGTTTCCTCTTCTGGAATAATCTCTACGGTCGGGACTACTGACCTGCCGGATGGTTCATCGCTACAGGCCGGGATTATCAGAAGGTAGACCACCCCTAAGAAACATAACAGGGGGTACGACTTTCGGTGTGATCGCATGGTCTTCCTTTCAGCGTGTGGTGCCTACAATAATCCCATTTCTATCCACCGGGCCGTCATTCGTCGGATTCTGGTGTGAGCATGGCATCAAACGTCCGGATGATCTCCGCCATTTCATCGGGGTTGAATATTTTTTTGAGGATCAGATAGCCAAAGGTTTCGAAACAGGCCATCTGTTCAGCACAGATGGTCATGAGATGACATCTCGGTTCAGGATAATTTCTCAAGGTCTATGAATGATCTCTACCCATAATGCGGTGATCGCAAAGGTATTTCAATGGTTTTTTTGACGCGAGAGGGGAAGGAGGTCTGGATGACATCTGTGCCGTTCCCCTTAAGGTTGGGCCCCTTTCAACGCCAAATCAATTCATTGAGAAAACTATAATTCCATGTATTTTCAGAGCATACTATCGTACACGACAAAAATCTAATTGGCCATCTCGACCTGACGTAGTGAGTGGAGAGACCTGGTTCGAAATAGAAGAGAGGAAACGATGCCTGTTGATGAAAGCAAGATCGCGTGGCTGCGCTCATTATCAGACTGGCCTCGCGTCCCGTTGGCTCAGTTACCTACGCCCATCCACCGCTTGTCGAATCTCGGTAAACATGTGGGGGCCGAGTTGTGGATAAAACGGGATGACTTGACCGGTCTGGCCGGGGGCGGGAACAAGACGCGTAAACTGGAATTCCTTGTGGGGGATGCCATACAAAGCGGGGCCGACACGCTCGCCACAGTCGGGGCTATTCAATCCAATCATACCCGCCAGACCGCTGCAGCGGCCGCCCGGTCCGGTTTGAAATGTGCCCTGCTCCATTTTGGCTGGACAAAAGATGCGGGACCGATGTACCGGCAAGTGGGCAATATTCTCCTGAGCAGTATGATGGGGGCCGATCTCTACCTGGACGACACGGCGCGACCGATTGAGGATAACGGCCCCCTTGATGAGTTCGATGCCTGGCTACGTACCCAGGGCCATAAGCCCTACGTCATTCCCGGCGGTGGCTCGGACCATCGTCTGGGAAGCTATGGGTATGCGGCCTGTGCAGCTGAGATCACAGCACAAGCTGCGGCACTCGGCCTTCATTTCGACTGCATCGTGCACTGTACAGGCAGTAGCAGCACCCAGGCGGGCCTGGTCGCCGGATTTGCCGCCCTCCATGAAGATACCCGTGTGATTGGTATTCCAGATGACCATGAGACGATTATCAAGAGCGCGCGTGTGCTGCGTTTTGCCAACGCAACACTGGAAGCACTCGGATGCGCTGAGCGTGTTGAGCCCAGGGATATTGAAATTGTGGCCTGCGATACCAGTCCCTATGGTGTCGCAGATGAGCACACATTAAACGCCATTCAGTTACTGGCCCGTACCGAAGGATTGATTGCCGACCCGGTCTATGAAGGAAAGGCTGTTCGTGGCCTGCTTGATCTGGCCGAAAGCGGTCGTTTTGATAAGAACGACCGTATTCTGCTGCTCCACCTGGGTGGCTCACCAGCCGTACACGCCTATGCCAATCAGTTCGATCCCGTCCATTTTTTGCAGAGTCCGGTCTGATTTTATGCCCGTACGCAAACACGCTGTATGGATCATGAGCAACAAAACACCCTTACAAAGGGCAGACCTCATGTCCGACGCGGAACACTCCTATACGAAAGACCCGCAGAATGGGGACGCTTCCGGTGCTTTATAGCAGACATTTAACTCGGGTGTGGTCAGCCGTTGATGGCCGTTAAGGCGTGATTCGAGGCAGCGTTCCAGCATACCGCTCGTGAGCAGGGTTCGTTCGACGGGATAGGGGGCTTGGCCGGTGGTAAACAGATGTTCGGCGGCGGCCATCAGACAAGCTGAATAGGTGACATTCGGTTTTGAGGGCAGGAGAAATTGCGTGGATTGCACCTCCGACACCCCTTTTAACCTGGCGGCGAAGGTGTAGTCCTGGACGGCGCCGTTCAGCATCAATAATGTGGCCTGAAATCCATCGTTATATTCGATAAAATAGGCCGCCGGATTCTCCACCAGTTCTTCGAGCTCGCCGCTATGGACCAGATCCTGCGGTCGGCCGTCACTCAGCGCGATACCGCTCCGTGAGTCGGACCGGGCCAGCGCCCCTTCAAGCAGACCCCGTGACCAGCGGCCGGCCTCACCCGCCTGCCATACCGCCGACCCATCCATCAGTTGCACCGCTTTGACCCCGACCTCACCGCCCCGACGCCGTTCGACCATGCACTGCATCGCCTCCAGCGCATGAAAATCCATGGCATCCGAACCGCCAACGCCGACCATAAGCGCCGCTTCCATCTCGGATTCCAGTGGCAGTTCCAGCGATGGCAACCGGAAGGTGACCGGCAAGGACGATCCAGCCAGCATGGGAAACTGCAATGCTTGAGCCATGGCGACCATACGCTGTGCCTTTTCAAAACTATACGAGAGGTGCTTGTCATTGAACACGGGCACCGACCGCTCGTCTTCCTGGAACACCTGGGCGATCTGGGAGAAAAATTCGTAACGCGGGTAGAGCTTCTGGCCCTTCTCATTGACCGGATAGTCCCCATGCTCGGCAATGAGCAATATACCATCAACAGCCAGGGCATCCCCGCCCATGCGTAAAGCCTCAGCGATGGTGGGATAGATGGCCATGCCGTGCTCCTCAGCCCGCTGTCGACTCAGGTCACCCTCGGGGCATTGATCGACATAGGCAGAGACCATATCCATCTCCGGCCGATGCCATCGGCCCTGGCTCGGATAGCCGCTAAAAAAGCGCTCACTCATATGGTTGGCATGACTACGCCAATCCCAGACCGTGGTGATGATGGCCAGTTTTTTTCGTGTAGGTTCGGTCATCACGTCCTCCGAAAAGTCGAGGTATCCTCTACCTGATAGCTGAAGTCCAGATGTGGCGTGGGCAGTGTTTTCTCACCCTGGTGGAGCGCTTCAACGCCAGCGATGCTCAGCCCGGTCGTCATGAGCGTCCGCTCGACCGGGTAGGGCATCCGCCCCGTCAACATCAGGGACTCGATGTGGTGACAGAGCGGATTGAAGAAATTGGGCTGCATCTCGTGCCCCGCACCTAAATAGAACAGTAACGACAGGGGATCTGCCTGGCCCTTGAGTCGAGCAGCCACCGTGATGTCGCGCACAAGTCCATTCATGAGCAGCATGGTTGCCCGGAGCCCGTCCGCGTATTCAATTCGGTAAGCGACCGGTGGCTTCTGGACCAGATTCGGCAATTCTTCCCGGGTCGGATAGGTGTGGCGACGGCTCTCATCGGCCGGTTCCAGACTCAAACTACGACACAGACAGGCCTCAAAAAGCGCTGGATCCCAAGCACCGTCATCAAGCGCTTGCCAGACGTTATCGCCGTGCAACGCCTCTACCGCAACCACACCGGTCTCTCCACCCTTCCGCCGCTCCGCGAGGCACTGTATCCCTTCAAGGGCATGGAAGTCATAGGTGTCGATCCCTCCCACACCAATGACGAGCATCTCCTCAATTTCAGCCCCCCAGGGCAGGTCGATAGCGGGGATCCGCCAGCAGACCGGGATGGACGAGCCGGCCATAAGTGGAAATCCCATCTCACGGCTGGTCCGGACCATCTCCTCGGCCCAGGTCCAGTTCCAGGAAAGGTGCTTATCGTTGAACACCGGTACGCTTCTCCCGCTGCGCCGGAAGACCTCAACCGTTTCCCGGAAAAATTCATAGCGGGGATAAAGGGTCTGCCCCTGCTCGTTCAGAAAGTAATCTCCATGTTCGGCGATGATCAGGACGCCATCAACAGCCAGTTCACTGCCCCCCAACGTCAACGCTTCGGCAATCGTAGGGTAAATATTCAGGTCGGGCCAGCGGGCCTCACGTTCCCGGCTAAGATCGTTTTCGGGAAACTGATCCACATAGAGGGACACCACGTCCAGTTCCGGGTAGTGCCAACGGCCTTCCCAGCCATAGCCTCCCATTAATCGGTCAACGATGTTCTGCCCGTGGGCATATCTGCGATATTCGGTCACCAATGCGGCAATCCGGGGGCGTCCTGGGCTTGTGTTCTGGGCTATATCATTCATAGATGGTCTTTTTGTTTGAGGACTTCTGCCGATTAATTTCGCTCACGTGTATTAGCACCTGATATTATGTAGGCCAACGGGTTACCGCGGTCAACGCATTGATATGGACGGTGCTTTCAATCCCCCATCCCTCAATGATACGGATCGGCCGCATCCCTTAACCCATCCCCGAGAAAGTTGAACGCCAGCACCGTAAGAACCACGAACACGCCGGGAATCAAAATCCACGGATAGAGTATCACGACTTTGACATCCTGGGCAACACTGAGCAGAACGCCCCAACTGACCGTAGGGGGCTGCAATCCCAGACCTAAAAAGCTCAACGCCGTCTCTCCCAGAATCATCGTAGGGATGGCCAGCGTCAGGTTGACGATCAGATAGCTCATAAAAGCGGGGAGCAGATGACGCCGGATGATCCGGGCATCACTAGCCCCGGCAATGGTGGCTGCGAGGACATAGTCTTCTGTGCGTAAGCTGATGAGCTTACCACGCACCACCCTGGCCAGACCACACCAGCCAACGATGGACAGGATAACGGTAATCATCAGATAGACCTGGAGCGGTGGCCAGCCGGCCGGTACGGCGGCGGCCAGGGCCATCCATAGCGGAATGGTAGGAATCGACAGTAAGAACTCGATGAGACGCTGAATGAATGTATCCAACGCCCCACCGTAAAATCCGGAAATGCCACCCAGAAAACAGCCCAATACAAAACTGAACGCGACCCCGACCAGACCAATCGATAAAGAAATCCGTGCGGCCATCAGAATACGGGAGAACACATCACGGCCCAGATGGTCGGTGCCGAACATGAAAAAGACGCCCGGCTCGTCCACACCAAACAGATGGATGCGTGTAGGAATAAATCCCCAGAATCTATACGGTTCACCGGAATGCAAGACCCGGATGGGATACAGGGCTTCCACATCTTCTTCATACAACCGTTCATAAGTCACCGGGTCCCGTCGCGTCTTCCAGCCATAGACAAACGGCCAAAAATGAAAGCGCCCGGTGGCATCGATCAGGTGAACGCGTTGCGGCGGGGCATAGATATACGCGGTATGGCGTTTATAAATCTCATAGGGGACCACAAAATCAGCCAGGATAGCCGACCCGTATATGACCGCCAGCATAACTATACCTGCCAGGGCCAGCCGGTGCCGTTTTAACTTACGCCACATCAACTGCCACTGCGTCGCCATGTAGTACTGTTCGGCATCTGGGGAGGTGGATTTAGATTTAAACAGAGATAGCATACCTACGCCTTTAAAAGAAAAACCACTATAGATCACGGGGGAGGCACAGAGTGCACGGAGATTTAAAGGTTTACTCCGCCCTTCACTTTCTAACTTTCTATAGAGCGTAACCTAAAGGAGTAAAGACAGGTCATCTCGACCGAGCGGAGAGAGCGGAGAGAGCGGAGAGAACCAGGCCGAGTCGGTTCATAGTAGATCTATCGACTCCGCCTTTCAGGCTCCGCTCAAGATGACAGCCGTTCGTTAGATGTTTAGGTTATGCTCTATAACTTGGCCACTTGCCCACTTGCCTAACCCTCGCTCTTCTCCATGCGGATGCGTGGATCGAGAATGACCAGAAGAATATCCGATAGGAACGTTCCGATGATGGTCAGGCAACTGAGCAAAAGGACCAGTGTGCCAGCCAGATACATGTCTTCGCTCAACAGAGCTCTGAACAGCAGAGGCCCTACGGTTGGCAGACTCAAAACAATGGCGGTGATGGCACCGCCGGAAATGAGGCCAGGCAAAACCCAACCCACCGTGCTGACCACCGGATTGACCGCCATGCGTACCGGATATTTAAACAGCAACTTTCGCTCCGATATCCCCTTCGTGCGGGCGGTAACCACATATTGCTTACGCAGTTCATCCAGCAACGCACCGCGCATCACCCGGATAATCCCCGCCGTACCGGACGTACCAATGATGATGATCGGAATCGGTAAATGTTTGAGCAGGTCGACGACCTTGCCCCAATCCCAGGCTGCTGTCGCATATTCGGGAGAGAAGAGCCCGCCGATACTGATTCCAAAGACGCTATGAAAAAACACCATCAGAATCAGCGCGAGCAGGAAATTCGGGACAGCCAGGCCGATAAAGCCGAACACGGTGAAACAGTAATCCCCTATGGAATATTGATGTGTCGCAGAATAGACCCCTATCGCAATCGCCGTCAGATAGGTAAACAAGAGCGTCGCCAGGTTCATCACGACCGTCAACATCATCCGTTCGCCAATCAGGTCACTGACTGGTCTGGACCACTGGAGTGATCGTCCGAAATCACCCCGGACCATACCCCCCACCCATTTGAAATATTGCAGGACGGGCGACAAGTCCAGCCCGTACTGCCGTATTAACGCCTCAATTTCAGACTGATCCACGGGTTGGCCACTGGCTTCCAACTGGCGAATATACGAGGTGAGATAATCACCCGGCGGTAATTGAATAATCACAAAAGAGGCGACAGAGATCAGCCACACTAGAATAATGGTGTAGCCAAGACGCCGGAGGAGGTAAGACCACATGGGGGATTAGGGATTTGGTGATTGGTTGTACTATCGTTTCGTTGATTCGTTGATTCGTTGATTCGCTAATTCGTCGGTTTATCAATAATCATCTGATCGAACAGATGGCCTTCATAGTCTATCGCCTGCATTTCGAGGCGGGTGCCGGCGATGGTCACCTGAACCATATGCGGGACGGCTAGCGCGTGTGCCGTATGCCAGGCACGGGCGTGATGGAACCATTCGGGCCGGGAACCGGCGCCACCGGCAACAATGTAAACGATGCCACTCATCAAATCCAATTCGTTGTTCCGCAGTGGATGGCTGCGCTCATAGGCGATGGTATGGGAATTGAAAACCACATCCACACCGTACTTCTCCAGGATCGGACACAGGATACGCATCTCTTCGACCTGATAATCAGCAGACACGTAGGGCGGGTAGTGGAAGAAAACGATTTTCCAGGTGGCCTCATCAGAGGCGGACAGTTCACGGATCAGAAAATCATGTTGCGGATCGCCCGGCCCGAAGTCATCCTCATTCAGATACGGTTTGCCATCCTTGTAAGGCACGATGGCGGTGCTGTCCAAGCCTATAAAATGTGTATTCCCATAGCGAAAGGCATAGTAATTTTTCGGTTCAGGAAAAGCGGTAAAATCATAATACCAGGCCGCATTTTCTTCATGATTGCCTGGGACCAGATAAAACGGCGTCTGCGCCAGTACCTGCTTGCCCGGCTCGAAAAAAAACCGGTTCCAGTCGTCGTAATTCTTACCACGACAAACCGCATCGCCAACCATCATAAGAAAATCAGGCCGGTACCGGGATATCTGCGCAAAAACCTCCCGATTGTAATCATCGGTGCAGGTTCCGCCGGTCTCACTCGTCACTGAAAACGAAAAGGGGGTTTGTGCCTCCGGAGCCGTCCGGAACGGACACATGGTACTCTCGCACTGTTCTCCCCGATCGTTACCTGACCGCACTTGATAATGGTAGGATGTACCAGATAACAGACCATCGAGGGTGACGACATGGACACATCGAGGAGAGCTCGTTTCTTGAACGATCCGCGCTGAGGCGACAACGCTTTCGAAGCGGCCGGTCCCTGTCGCGTGCACACGTGCCGTCTCATAAAAGACCACCTCGCCAGTCGCTTCCGACGAAGTTTCCCACATAATCGTCACGGCCTCTCGCGTCGGCCATTGTAGATAGGGTGTTTTGATGAAGCTGACCATGGGGAAATAGTTCCGGGTTTCAAGTTGGGTGTCCCTGCGCGACCTTTCGATTGCTTCACAGTTCAAGTTTCAGATTCCTGATCGTTGCCGCTTTACACGTGGAACCTGAAACTTGAACCTCTTTTATTACCTGCCTACTTCACTCAAATTGAACGGATTCGACCAGGCTTTAAAACCATCCGGATCTACGATCTCAAATCGAACCCAGCGGGCATTTGGGCGAAGTGTAAAGGTCGCTTCATTAAATGTACTTCCTGCGGTCTCATAATGATTACCGTAGGCATCACATACAGCATATATGCGCTGGGCTTCCGAACACCGGACGGTCGCCTCAACCACAAGCTTATTGTCGCCGGGATCATCGACCCGCTTGAGCTGAATATCATGAATCTCAGGGCCTGTTGTAGCGTAGGCACTGCCCTGTTTAAGGGCATCTATGATCGCTTTGGGCGAACGATCTTTGACCCGCACCATGTTCCACCCTCTGTATGTGTCCCGATTATCCTCTTCTTTGGCATGCGAATCGTCATTGCCGAGAGCGGGCATGGGTCGGCCCATCAGATCCATCCAGTCATCCCAATGCACCGACGACTCCCCACGACCGTGCCACATGCAGGTGGTATTGAACACTTCCACACCAGCCAGCCCTTTCAGCGGCAGCGTGTCCCGCAGGATGTTGACCGAACTCCAATGTGGATGGGCCAACCATATCGAGCCACCCTGCCGATTGACCTCGTTGATCACATGCTGCGGCGGCATGTTTTTTGAGTCCATGTCCTCATCGATATTGTAGGCCAGAAAATGATGGGTCTGACCGCCGAAGGGATTTTCAGGATGAAGTTCGGCCCCCTGTACCAGAACAAAATCGTCCGGGGCGGTGAGGGTGTCGACCCGTGTTATCTTATAATGGTCGGATACACAGAGAAAATCGTATCCATGATTCACATAGCCATCCACCCGCTCTTGCGGTTCCGGCTTGCCGTCGGAATTGGTGGTGTGGGAATGCAGATTTCCTTTAAGCCACATATAGCCATCATCATTTAAATCGAAAGGACTGATCAGATTCTGTTTTGGGATGTCGTTTGACATATTTTTCTCCTGGATGGTCGTTGAGGACTGTGATACACCGTCTCACTGCAAAAGCAAGATGTGTACAATCAATGGCTTATTTTTACGTATTGGAAACTAGGTGTAGAAGTAAAGGCCAGGCCGAAAGTTCTTCGTCCTGAGGCGCAACCTTTTTCATATATATAACCCTGCTCAGGCTCTGAACAGACTTTTTAACAAAAAATCGGACACAGGCAACGCCAGGTGGCCTGATTCTTTTCATTTATATCAAAAGAATTTGCCTGTATGTAAATTACTGGTCTCGCCGAACCTGCCCGTAAATTCCTACCTATCGGATAAGATTTAGTTATTTCACTTGATATTTTGGTAAATCCTTGATATATTGTTGCGTTATTATGTATAGATTAACAACACAATTCTACGACCCGTAATTGCCACGATTATATATCGGCTATGTCTCTATGTGGATTTTCAACCGGTTAAGAGACTCTCCAGTAGCCGTACATAGATTCCCACAAGACGACATCCTTACGCATTTTCGACAAGATCCGGTTCTGACCTGAAATCCGTCGATCTTTTTGGTATTGGGATGGCTATTGTCTTGATAAAGGAAAAGAAGGGAGTCGGTTTGCATTCATCTAAAAATGGTTCAACCAAGAAGTTCTCTATCTATGATTTGAAGAATTATCTTCAAATGCCGCAAATTGACAAACTATCCGAAGATCAGAAGTTAGCTATTGAGGTCGTGGGTAGAGTCCTGCCTTTTCGGACCAACCCCTATGTGGTTAACGAATTGATTAACTGGGATAACGTCCCGGATGATCCGATGTTCGTGCTGACGTTTCCTCAGAAAAACATGCTCAAGCCGCACCACTTTAACCGGATCGCCTCTCTTTTGCGGCAGGGCGCTGATCAGGCAACTGTAGATAGGACAGCCAACCAGATTCGTATGGAACTGAATCCACAACCTGCGGGTCAACTGGATCATAATGTCCCGACGATGGACGGTGAAAAGCTGGATGGCATGCAGCATAAATACCGGGAAACAATCCTGTTCTTTCCGAGTCAGGGACAAACCTGTCATGCGTATTGTTCCTTCTGTTTCCGGTGGCCGCAGTTTGTCGGTATGGATGAGCTCAAATTCGCGACACGGGAGTCGGAGGTGCTTGTCAAATACCTCCGGAAGAATCCTCAGATATCGGACGTTCTGTTTACTGGTGGCGATCCCATGATTATGACGGCCAAAAATCTATCCGCCTATATTGATACCTTACTGGACGCGGAGCTGCCGAACTTAAAGACGATCCGTCTTGGCACCAAATCCTTGAGCTACTGGCCCTATAAATATCTAATTGGCAAAGAGGCTGATGAGGTCCTCAGGCTATTCGACCGTGTGGCCAAAGCCGGTAAGCATCTGGCCATTATGGCCCATTTCAATCATCCGAATGAGTTGCAGACTGAAGCTGTGGCTCAGGCTATTGAGCGTATCCGAAATACGGGCGCGCAAATCCGGACGCAATCGCCTATCCTTCGTCATATCAACGATAGTGCCGCCGCCTGGGCGACCATGTGGCGTAAGCAGGTAGACCTAGGATTAATCCCCTATTATATGTTCGTTGTGCGGGACACCGGTGCCCAGCATTACTTCGGTGTGCCTCTGGTCAGAGCCTGGCGTATTTATCAAGACGCCTACAAGCGGGTCAGTGGCATATGTCGTACTGTACGCGGCCCCAGCATGTCTGCTGGCCCTGGCAAAGTACAAATCATGGGCATCAGTACCGTCAACGACGAGAAAATCATGACCTGCCGTTTCCTCCAGGGGCGCAACCCGGATTGGGTGTTGAAACCCTTCTTTGCTAAATATAATCCGAAAGCCATCTGGTTGGATGATCTACAGCCGGCATTCGGCGAAGATCAGTTTTTCTTTGAAGAGGAACTTCAGCAATTGTATGAACAGGATCGGCCCTCCGGCCAGATCGATATCGCGAATGTGTTCAGTCCCGAAGAAGTCGCATGACCACAAGGGCGTTGGGTAACGGGGCGGATATGGAAATTGATATAGAGCTATCATACCCTGAACACATCGCTTTTCACGCTTCACTTTTCACGGATGTAATCCATGCGCGTAACCAAAATAGAAACCATCAATCATGACTGGGCGCTCTGGGTTCGTATCCATACCGACGAAGGGCTGATCGGCCTCGGAGAAACGTATCTGTATCATGATCCGGCCAGCACACTGATCGAAAACCGTTTCGGGCCCATGTTGATCGGTAAAGACCCGACCCGCATCGAAGCCTATTGGCGGCATGTCTTCGAGCAATTCGACTTCGTCGGTGTGCAGGGCGCTGAGATGCGGGCGATGAGTGCCATGGACATGGCCATGTGGGACCTCCTCGGCCAGTCCTGCGGCAAGCCGATTTATCAGCTTCTTGGTGGCGCTTGCCGGGACCGGATCAAAATCTACAATACCAGTGGCAGTGAACCGGGTCTGGATTTCATGATCAATCCTGGTGAATTTGCTCAGGATCTGCTGGCAAACGGTATTCAGGCCATGAAAATCTGGCCGTACGACGAGCTGGCTTTAGAGAGTGATGGCCATTATATCAGCCTGCCGGACTTGCAAAAAGGGCTGGAACCTATCCGAAAAATTCGGGAGGCGGTGGGCCATGAGATGGATATTGCGATAGAGTTCCACGGCCATTGGGATCTGCAATGCGCCGTACGGATCGCCCAATCGCTCGAAGCATATGAGGTCATGTGGCTTGAAGATATGATGCATCCGGAGAATCTGGATGCCTATGAACATCTGTCCCGTGCGACCCGCTTGCCGCTGACCGTCAGCGAACGGCTGCAAACGCGTTATGCATTTCTGCCTGTGATGCAGCGGCAGATTCCGCGGATTATTATGCCCGATGTGGCATGGTGCGGCGGTATTACCGAAGCCAAAAAAATTGCAGATATGGCCGATACGTTCAACCTGCCCGTTGCCTTTCACAATTTCGGCGGTCCGGTAAACAACTTTGCCTCGGCGCATGTCGCGGCGGCCATCCCCAACCTGATGCTTCTCGAAACCGGCCGGTGCCTGCTCAACATGTGGACCGACGAATACATCACGTCTCCGATCATCATAGAAAACGGCTATATGCAATTGCCTGAAGGCCCCGGCCTCGGTATGGCGTTGTCTGAGGCGGTGTTAAAACGGGATGATGTGCGGGTGAAGACGGTTACAAGTTAAAAAGTTGGAACGTGAAAAAGTGAAAAAACCAAACTTCATCGCCGTCCCCGAACCTACAGGCGTATACGCTGAGCCGTGGTCATGGGGGAAGTGCAAGAAAATGCTTGGCTTCTTCGGTCCGG
>Ga0209402_10002126_pt1 | contig 20358 bp, 14 predicted proteins | sample ArcticOcean_MG_C_3_FD_187437 | JGI IMG/M metagenome (GOLD analysis project Ga0209402, IMG submission 187437) | Marine microbial communities from western Arctic Ocean - ArcticOcean_MG_CB8_126 (SPAdes) (version 2) | ecosystem: Environmental > Aquatic > Marine > Oceanic | place: Arctic Ocean... | reverse complement strand
CAGCGTGGTCTCCGACGAGTTCACCGGTTCCGTGGTTGAAGTGTCGTCGCTCGCGATCCCATCCAGTACGCGACTGGAGACCGGTGCTGGTTCGTCCGCGCCTCCACAACCGACGATCGACGCGACACACACTGCCAGGCCCACAGAGGCCAACCTCAGGAATGACATCATTTACGTCTCCTTAACGCGGCAAAGCCGCAATGAGAATTAGACCTTATCCTGCTCATGATCTTAATCCCCCGACGACACGGTCAACCATTGCAGGCAGGACTGGTGAGTAAGATTAGGAGTAGGATTACAATTAAGAGGAAAGACGACTTTCTGTGTCCAACCAACTCACTTGAATCGACCGGCCTGCATCTCATCGGAGCATTGTTGTGAAGACATCTCTGTCCTTGTCTGGCGTTCTTGTCGCGTTCGCGTTCACAGGCGGCGTCGAAGCAGCCCCGGAGCGACCTAATGTCCTGGTCATTCTCACCGATGATCTCGGTTATTCGGACATCGGCTGCTACGGTGGCGAGATCGCGACGCCCAACCTGGACGCTCTGGCGGCGAACGGCCTGAGGTTTTCGCAGTTCTACAACACAGCTCGCTGCTGGCCGACACGCGCTGCACTGCTGACTGGTTACTACGCTCAGCAGGTTCGACGCGACGCGCTCCCCGGCCTCAAACGAGGCAATCGACCGGGCTGGGCGCGACTGCTGCCAGACATGCTCAAGCCGCTGGGTTTCCGCTCCTACCATTCCGGCAAGTGGCATCTGGATGGCATGCCTATCGCGACAGGCTTCGACCGGTCGTATTACCTCAAGGACCAGGGCCGATTCTTCAGTCCCGGGATTCACTGGGAAGACGATCGGAAGCTGCCGCCCGTCGAACGCGGCTCCGGGTACTACGGCACGATTGCGATTGCAGATCATGCCGTCCGCTGCCTGAGAGAGCACGCTGAGAAGCATGCCGATCGACCATTCTTCCATTACCTGGCATTTACGGCTCCGCACTTCCCGCTGCATGCCTTGCCTGAGGACATCGCCCGCTATCGTGATCGGTATCTGGGTGGTTGGGACAAATCCCGAAACGCACGCTGGCAACGAGTTCAGAAGATCGGCCTGACCGAGGCGACTTTATCGCCTGTCGAGCGAGAGATCGGACCTCCCTACCACTTTCCTGAAGCCCTGAAGATTCTCGGTCCGAATGAAGTCAATCGACCGCTGCCCTGGCAGGAACTCACGTTGGCCCGTCAGAAGTTCCAGGCAACCAAGATGGCGATTCACGCCGCGATGATCGACCGCATCGATCGCGAAGTCGGACGCGTGCTGGAACAGCTCCGCACGATGAAGGCTCTGGACGACACCTTGATCTTCTTTCTGTCCGACAACGGAGCCAGCGCAGAGATCATGGTCCGCGCCGACGGCCACGATCGCGAGGCATCACCGGGGTCCGCGGCCAGCTACCTGTGCCTTGGTCCCGGCTGGTCGACATGCTCGAACACTCCTTTCCGCCGCCACAAAACATGGGTGCATGAAGGCGGCATCTCCACACCACTGATCGTCCACTGGCCGGCTGGCATCCGCGCTCGCGGCGAATTGAGACACAGTCCCGGGCACGTCATCGATCTCGTGCCGACGATTCTGGATGTTGTCGGAGGACAACCATTCAAGACCTGGAACGACACGCCCGTGCCGGCGGCTCCGGGACACAGTCTTGTGCCAGCATTTTTTAGCGACGGCACCATCAAACGCGAGGACCTGTGGTGGTCTCACGAAGGAAACCGGGCCATCCGTGTCGGGGACTGGAAACTGGTTGCCGCCAAAGGCTCACCGTGGGAGTTGTTCGACCTGAGTAACGACCGCACGGAAACACGCGATCTGGCCGGCACGCACCCAGATCGAGTTAAAGAGCTGGAGCAGGCCTGGTTGCGACGCGAGCAGGAATTCATCGCTATGGCCAGGGACGAATAGCCATCGGCGTCTGTCCGATCGTGGCGGAAGATTGCTTACGCACGCGTCGTTTCACCGTGCCAGACGTAGTGATCGTGCTGGTTGTTTCGCGTTCAACACATTGGCCTGCGCAGTGGTCAAAGTCCGTTCGTCCACTCCATTTGGGACCACTGACGCAAACCGTTCCAGACGATTTTCGCGACCTGCCAGACAAAAATGACCAGATAAACTAGGCAAACTAGTCAAACCTTACTGCGGGTTGGTTGACGTGTGTTTTAATAGGGCTGTAGCATGGCTGTGACCGCTACAGGATGAGGGAGTGCCTCTGCACCATCGAGGGTGCCACGGTGCATGGAGGTTTGCTTCAAACCGCTCCCCGCCAGTCGTCCTGTTTCTCGCCACGGCCTGCCCGAACTGCTTCACCCGGGATTCACTGCAGGAGTCTTCCACGTGTCTGTGACTACGTTTACGCAAGAAGAGCAGACTGAACTTCGAGACCCATGGGAATGGGTTCGATTCCAGTTCTTTCCCGGAGGGGTGCTGGGTATCACAGCACTGGCGATGGAATGGCCGTCCGGGCATCTGGGTTGGCAAATCGGCTGGACGCTGTTTGCGGCCTACTGCATGTTCTGCTGGACGAGCTGTTTTCACGAATGCGCCCATCAGACGCTTGGCGGCAGCCGCTTCTGGAGTCTCCTGATCGGTCGCGGTCTGGGAACCGTCATGTTCCTGCCCTATTCGATCTACCGGGAAAGCCACATTCGGCACCACGCCTATCTGAACAAGCCGCACGACTGGGAACTGTGGCCGTACTCGGACCCCAACGCCTCGTTGTCGTTCCGACGCGCCTTTGTCTGGGTCGACTTCTTTGCGGGAATGTTCACCGCCCCCTACACATTCGGGCGTCTTTTCTTTCATCGTGACAGCCCGCTGACCGACCCGAAACTGCGTCGCACGATTGGACTGGAGTACGCGGTCATCGTGGTTTTCTGGGCCGCTCTGGCCATAACCCTGTCACTGACGGGGACATGGATGTACTTCGTCCGCGGCTGGCTGATCCCACTGGCGTTGACCGGTATGTGGCAGAACGCCCGCAAGTTCACTGAGCATCTGGGGATGCAGAGTTACGACCCGATGCTGGGAACACGAACCGTGGTCGGAGCGAACTGGCTGACGCGTGCCTGCACGTATCTCAACTTCGACATCTTCATCCACGGTCCGCACCATCGACACCCCAGGGTCGCGCACAGGACGCTCAGAAAGAAGATGCACGAGTACGCCGAAAAGGCTCCCGAGCTGAAGTATCCCATGTTCGGCAGCTACTGGGCGGCCATCGCCGACACGGTTCCCTACATGTTCCTGAACCCAGGCGTGGGTATGAACGCCGGAGCTCCTGCTCCCAAGGCAGAGAAGAAACAGGTGGAGAACTTTGTCGTCGATGTCTCGACCGAAGTCCTTGCTGAGGACGATTGCGTCGTGCGAGAGGTCGTTGGCGTGTCTTGAGCGACAGCCTGCGGCCATCCGTTATCTACAGACACCCGAGCCCCGGTTTCTCAACAGGAACCAGGGCTCGCTTTCGTTACACTTCAGTGGTGGTGGACGAAAACCGCTGGGCCGGTGGGGTCTGACGATCCCGTCGGGACCGCAACGTTTGAGCAACCGCCGGAAAGCGAATGCGGCGGATTGCACAACACTGGTTGTTCGAACGGGAAGGCCCCGGGCAGGAGTAACGCACGATGCAATGTCTCGACGGCGGATCCGGCATGAATCGACGTCGCTTTCTGACCGAGGCGGGAGGCGGCCTGGGACTGCTCTCGCTGGCGGCGATGCTCAGTGACCAGGGTCAGTTGCAGGCGGCTCCGAGTCATACGGCGACCAATCCGCTGGCTCCGAGGCGAACGCATTTCGAGCCGCGCGCGAAGCGCGTGATCTGGCTTTTTATGCACGGAGGACCATCCCAGGTCGACCTGTTCGATCCAAAGCCAGAGCTGGTGCGATTGTCCGGCCAGCCGCTTCCCGGCAGCTTTGGCCAGGTCATGACCCGCCGCAACGTGGCCCGAAATCCGCTGCTCGGTCCAATCCGGCCGTTCCGTAAACGAGGTGAATCGGGGCTGGAAATCAGTGACTTTCTACCCGAGATCGCACAGCACGCTGACAAGCTGTGCGTGTTGCGAAGCTGTCACGGCGACAGCGTGAATCATCCGCAGTCGGTCTATCAGATGAATACGGGCAGCATCCTGATGGGCAAGCCGAGCGTCGGCGCCTGGATCGCATACGGCCTCGGCACTGACAATCAGGACATGCCCGCGTTCGTGGTGATGCCCGATCCCGGCAACGGAGTCAAAGGGGGACCGCCGGCCTGGGGCAGCGGGTTCCTGCCGGCCACGTATCAGGGCACAACCATCCGTGCTGGAGCAAATCCAATTCTGCACCTCCGCCCTCAGCCCGGCTATTCCGCAACGCGGCAGCGCGCGTCACTCGATCTGATCCGGAAACTCAACCGACCACATCTGGAGCACCGGGACTTCGACGAGGAACTGCAGGCCCGCATCAATGCCTACGAACTGGCGTTCCGTATGCAGACCGCCGCTCCGGACGTCGTCGACCTGACTCAGGAAAGTGCCGATACGCAGCGTCTGTATGGCATCGACGAACAGGACACGGACGAGTTCGGCCGCCGCTGTCTGCTGGCGCGGCGGATGGTCGAACGAGGCGTGCGGTTTGTGCAACTCTACTCAGGCGACACCGGCGGGTGGGACGCACACAAGGATGTCCGATCAAATCATTCAACGTATTGTCGCCGCACGGACAAGCCGATTGCCGGACTGCTCACCGATCTGCAGCAGCGAGGTCTGCTGGATGACACACTGGTCATCTGGGGCGGCGAATTCGGCCGCATGCCGATGAGCGAACAGGGCACGGGGCGCGACCACAACCCGTGGGGTTACTCGGTCTGGTTCGCGGGAGCCCAGGTAAAGGGCGGATTCGCGTACGGCGCAACCGACCCGGTCGGCCTGCGCGCCGTACAGAATCCAGTCCACGCACACGACCTGCACGCCACGATCCTGCATTTGCTGGGCCTGAATCACGAATTGCTGACGTACTACCACAACGGCCGCGACGAACGCCTGACCGATGTTGCCGGAAACGTCATCGAGGAGATACTCGCGTGACGAGGCTCTCCAACATCCATAATGGACAGCTCTTCCGGCTGACTTTGTTCTGCGCCGTGATGGCCGTCGTTCTATCTCGCGTACTGAACGCAGCCGACGAATCGACCGAGCCGGAGATTACAGAGGCTGAGCGAAGTCACTGGGCATTCCTGCCGCTGGTTCGCCCTGCCCCGCCGAAGATTGATGGCAACGATCCAACGATCTGGCACTGGCCGAGAAACACCATCGATCAGTTCATCCTGAGCAAGCTGTTTGGCACCGGGCTGAGCCCGATGCCCGCAGCGGATCGCGTGACCTTGATTCGACGTCTGACGTTCAACCTGATCGGCCTGCCGCCGACGACGGAACAGATCGACGCGTTTCTGGCCGACGACTCACCCGATGCATACGGGCGACTCGTCGAGCGGTTGCTGGCATCTCCCGCGTACGGCGAACGTTGGGCTCAGCACTGGCTTGACCTGGCTCGCTTTGCCGAGACCGATGGCTTCGAGCATGACAAACTGCGACCCGATGCCTGGAAGTACCGCGACTGGCTGATCGATGCACTCAATGAGGATCTGCCGTTCAACGAATTCGTGCGACAGCAACTGGCGGGTGATGAGATCGGTCCGCAGCATCGAGTTGCAACCGGATTCCTGACGTGCGGTCCGGACATGCCGGATATCAACCTGCAGGACGAGCGCCGGCACAGTTTCATGAACGACATGACCACCACCGTCGGCTCCGTGTTTCTGGGTCTGCAGATTGGTTGTGCGCAATGCCACGATCACAAGTTCGACCCGATGAGCCAGCTCGACTTCTACCGACTGAGGGCGTTTTTCGATCCGGCGTTCCCCGAACTCGCCCGCAATAAGACCGTGCCGTTGCCGGCCTCCAATAATCGAACAACATCAAGCCACCTGATGGTCCGCGGCGACTTCCGCCGTAAGGGAGCAGCCGTCGGACCGGCATACGTGCGAATCGGGAATCCAGACAACGATCAGCCAAACGTCAAAGACAACCGAGCCAACCTGCGCTCCGAACTGGCGCGGTGGCTGACGCGCCCAGACCATCCACTCACGACTCGCACGCTGGCGAACCGGCTCTGGCATTACCACTTCGGGACAGGTCTCAGCGACACGCCCAGTGATTTCGGATTCGGCGGCGACGAACCCGTTCATCTGGAGCTGCTCGACTGGCTGGCCACTGAGATTCCCCGGCGAGACTGGAGTCTCAAAGAGATGCATCGGCTGATCGTCAACTCCGCGACATGGAGACAGGCAAGTCGCTTGCCAGGTGACGCCGATTCCGATCTCGCGCTGATGTGGAATCAAGCTTCGAAACTCGATCCGGAAAATCGACTCCATTCGCGTGGGATACGCCGACGTCTGGAGGGTGAGGCTATCCGCGACGCCATGCTGTACGCGTCCGGTACGCTGTCACAGCGTCGCAGGGGCCCCGGTATTCGGCCACCGCTACCGGACGAACTCGTCCGCACACTGTTGCGGAATCAATGGCCGGTCAGCGAAGACCGCGCGGATCATTCACGCCGCAGCGTTTATCTGTTTGTGCGTCGAAATCTCAGGTATCCACTGTTCGATGCCTTCGACAAACCGGACACCAACGCAAGCTGCCCGCAGCGCAATCGATCCACCATGGCGCCACAGGCCCTGATAATGCTGAATTCAGAGCAGTCTCTCGACGCGGCAACAGCCCTGGCGAATCGTGTTCTGGCACAGGCGCCCGTGGATACAGGTCGGCAGGTTGCCCTCGTGTTTCGAATGACACTCGCCCGCTGGCCAGACGCGTCGGAACGCGCGCTCGCGACTGAGTTCGTGACCAGGTCGCAGGCAGACGACAGGCAGACGGCTGGGCCCGTATCCGTATCGGTGAACGGCTTGGTCGATCTTTGCCTGGCACTCTTCAACACGAACGAGTTCATCTACCTCGATTGAACGGCCGAATTCGCCGCGATGCCATTGAATTGGATGTCGCTGAGTCGTAAGACTTCAGGCCCTGCCCGGCGCGAATGCAACGTCTGCTCGTGACGCCATATGTATTCTTGTAGACTAGCTCAGGAACTGAATGAATGTTTCTTGCTGTCAATCGGTTCGTGACGCCTGTTGTTCCGCACTCGAAATTCAGCCTATGAAGATTCCGAACTCTGTCATTTACGTTGTCGGCGATGTGCTCGGGAGCTGGTATTACAGCCATTCGAAGCTCAATACCCTCTTCGGCGGTTGCGGTTTTCCGGGCGACCCGCCCGACGGCAATTGCGTGGACAAATGCCAGGAGTGGATGCGTCGGGCCAACCAAACCAGTGGGATAATCCCGCTTGACCTATTGGGCGATGTGCTCGTTGAGTTCATGAACTTTGATCGCGATGCTGACCAGAAGTGGCTACATGGTCGTGATCAAGTCATCAAGGTATTGACCAAGAACAATCTCGCTATCGATTTCAATGGAGTAATCTCGTCCACGACGTCGCGCGACACACTCAGTCCATTGCCATCAATGAAACCTGTGCAGCCGCAACCTGCGTCTCAGTTCGTTCAACCACCGATGAGCGAAATCACGGTCTTCCTCAGCTACAGCCATGACTCCGACTTCCACCGCGAACGGGTTCTCGATTTGTCCGAGCGGCTTCGCGCTGACGGGATCGCGACGATCCTCGATCGCTACGTGGAAAAAGGCTCGCCGCCCGAAGGTTGGCCGAGCTGGATGATGAATGGGCTCAACGCGGCAACGCACATCGTGTGCGTTTGTACGGAGACCTATCGCCGCCGGTTCCTGGGGCAGGAAGTCCTTGGCAAAGGCAAGGGCGTGGATTGGGAAGGGGCACTCGTCACTCAGGCACTCTATGACGCACGCAGCCGGACAAACAGATTTATCCCCGTCCTGTTTATACCTGCCGACGAGCCCCACATTCCGGAACCGCTGCGTCCTCAGACACATTACGTACTCGATTCCGAAGCCAGCTACCAAGCGTTCTACGATGCGCTGCTTGATCAAGCTGGCGTCACGCCGGGAGCCGTCGGCACGTTGAAACACAAGCCGCGACCGGCCAGCCTCTGACCTTTAGCAACAGCTCAACTCCTCCGAAACCCATCCCGTCGGCGCCCGTTTCGGCCGCGTTGACAGTGTGGCGTGAAAAACTCGAGTTCTTGCTGGTCGAAGACGCGATTTGTGTCGACCCAGCAATGAAGTTCCGGCTGAAGCACTTAATTACCGAAGCCCATGACAAACTTCATGCGCTGGGCGGGGAAGTTTAAGGTCATGAGCCAAGCCCTCGAAACGTGGAAAGAGCAACTGGAGCACCTCCTGAATGAGGAAGCCATCGTCGTCGATGGTCTGCAGAAGTTTGCGCTCGAAAAGCAAATCAAGAAAGCCCAAGCAAGAATCGCCGAGTTGGAGTCGATCGCGCACAACCGACCGAATTCTAGCCCTGACTCTCTCGACCGCGACATCTCGCGGATCATCAAATACGCCCCGGCGGAACTCATCGGACGCGAGGTGGCGACGAAGCTGCTCGACGACGCCTGGGACCAGGCTTGCGGTCGGGTGGCTGGGGTCGAGCGGAGTGAGCCCCCAGCGGAATCCGCATCCACGACTGGGGGCTCGCGTGGCTCGACCCCAGCCACGCACTCCAATCGACGCCCCCACGTTCTGACCTTCGTCGCGCTGGGTGGTGAGGGGAAGACGTCGCTGGTGGCGAAGTGGGCGGCGGGGCTGGCGCATCAGGACTGGCCCGGCTGCGATGCGGTCTTTGCGTGGTCCTTCTACAGCCAGGGGACTCGCGAGCAAGTGGCGGCTTCCTCAGACTTGTTTCTGCGTGAGGCGCTCACCTTCTTCGGCGACGCGGCGATGGCGGACAGCGCGGAGGGCGCGCACGACAAAGGCCGGCGGCTGGCCCAGCTTGTGGGCGAGCGGCGGACGCTGCTCATTCTGGATGGCCTGGAGCCGTTGCAATACGCGCCCACTTCGCCCACGCCCGGCGAACTGCGCGACCAAGGGGTGACCGCCCTGCTCAGCGGGCTGGCCGCCAGCAGCCACGGCCTGTGCGTCGTCACCACCCGCTATTCCATCCCTAACTTGAAAGCCTTCTGGCAGACCACCGCGCCAGAAGAAAAACTCCTGCGCCTGTCGCGCGAACACGGCGTGCATCTGCTCCAGACGCTCGGCGTCAGGCAGGAAAGCGGGACTGCAAAGGAATTCGAGACGCTGGTGGAAGACGTGAAAGGCCACGCACTTACGCTGCACATCATGGGCGGCTTCCTCAAACGCGCCCACCGCGGCGACATCCGGCGCCGCGACCTTGTGAATTTTGAGAAGGCCGACGAAAAAATCGATGGCGGCCACGCATTCCGCGCCATGGACGCCTACGTCCACTGGATGACCAGCGACAGCCCCGAGTCGCAGCGCGAACTCGCCATCCTGCGGCTCCTCGGCCTGTTCGACCGCCCGGCCACCGCCGACTGCATCGACGCCCTGCTCAAAGCTCCAGCCATCCCTGGCCTGACCGAAGCCCTGGCCGATGTCGCCGAAGACGACTGGACCTTCAGCCTTGATGCGCTTGAAAGCGCTAAGCTCCTGACCGTCACCCGCGCTGCCTCCGGCGAACTGCTCGGGCTCGACACGCATCCGCACATTCGCGAATACTTCGCGCGGGAACTACGTAGGATGGGCACTCCTGCCCGTCGAGATAGCGCGGACGGGCAGGAGTGCCCATCCTACGAAACGACTGAGGCATGGCGGGCCGGGCACCGGCGGCTCTACGAACACCTCTGCGCGAGCACACAGGAAGGGGACCAGCCCACGCTCGAAGCCCTCCAACCGCTCTACCAGGCCGTGGCCCACGGCTGCCACGCCGGCTTGCAGCAGGAGGCGCTCGACAAGGTTTACGTCGCGCGAATCAACAAGGGCATGGGAAGCGACGGATTCTACAGCACGAAAAAACTCGGCGCGTTCGGCTCCGACTTGGGAGCCGTTGCCTGCTTCTTCGCGAACCCGTGGAGCGACATTGCGACCTCGTTGATCGAACCGGCCCAAGCCTTTCTCCTGAACCAAGCCGCCTATCACCTCCGCGCGTTGGGCCGGTTGACCGAGGCCCTCGAGCTGATGCGGGCGGCGCTGGAGATGGGCGTCAAGCAGGAGAATTGGAAGAGCGCCGCCACCCGCGCCAGCAACCTGAGCGAGCTGGAGCTGACGCTGGGCAAGGTGGCCGAGGCGGCGGGGGACGCCGAGCAGTCCGTGACCTACGCCGACCGCAGCGGCGATGCGTCACAGCGTGGGTTCAATCGAGAAACCCTCGGCGACACCCTGCACCAGGCGGGCCGCCGGGTCGAGGCGGAGATGCGCTTCCGCGAGGCCGAGCAAATGCAGGCCGAGAGCCAGCCCGACTACCCGCTGCTGTATTCGACAGGAGGCTTCCGGTATTGCGACCTGCTCCTCGCCGCCCCCGAGCGCGCCGCGTGGCAGAGTGTCGCTTTTCGCTCTGCGAAAGAGGCGCCGGATCGCTGCTTTCGCGGAGCGAAAGGCGACACTGAGGATCGGCTCGACGGGAGCCACTCCCTCCCGGACTGCATTGCTGCCTGCCGCGCCGTCTCTCAGCGCGCGGCGCAGACGCTCAAGTGGATGACAGGCAAGCTCGGCCCCCTCGACATTGCCCTCGACCACCTCACCCTGGGCCGCGCCGCGCTCTACGCGGCGGTATTGGCGAAGTCCGAAACCCGAATCAAAGAGGGAGCCGGGGCGGAGGCGGGAGGCTCGAATCCGAAATCCGAAATTGAACAGGCCGTCTCCGGCCTCCGCCGCGCTGGCCATCAGGGCTATCTTCCGCTCGCCCTTCTCACCTGCGTCTGGCAACGCTTTCTCACCGGCGCGCACACCGGCCCCGAGAGCGCGCAGAGCGACCTGGACGAAGCCTGGGAAATCGCTGTCCGCGGCCCGATGCCGTTGTTCATGGCGGATGTTCATTTGCATCGGGCAAGGTTGTTTGGAACCCCTCTCCCAGCCTCTCCCCAAGAGGGAGAGGAGCAAGTCGAGTACCCGTGGGAGTCGCCCGCCACCGATCTCGCCGCGGCCGAGAAGCTGATCAATGACTGCGGCTACCACCGCCGCGACGATGAACTCGCCGACGCCAAAGCCGCAATCCTTGCATGACTCCCTGTCCCAAAGCGGCAGAGCCGCAACCAAAAGTAGGATGGGCACTCTTGCCCGTCCATTGCCGGTGCCGGGACGGGCAGGAGTGCCCATCCTACGATGCGTGCGCACGGCGCGCATGCCTGACGACGGAAGACTCTAAGCGGTCGTTCCCGCTTACTTCTCCGCACGAGCATCGACAGCCTTGCGAGCCCGCTGCAGAACTTCTTCGACCAGAACTGGAGACCCGTCGCGGCGTTTGCTTTCGTGGGCTGCTTCCATGACGGCGAACAGTTCGATCGTTTCGGCCGGTGGGATCGGCAGTTTTCGCGTCTTGAAGAATTTCGCGATCTGGGTCGCGACGCCTTCGTAGCCCATGTAGCGGCCCTTCGGGACGACACCCTTCACGGGCGCGGCGTATCCATATTTTCCCGCCGGGGCCACACCTTTGTCTCCGAAGACGAGGGCGCTGTACTTGATCGCACCCTTGCGAATGCCGCGGTAGGTGCCGATGCGTCCGTCTTTCCAGACAGCCGTGACGAGTTCCGTATCCGGCGTGTAAGCGCGTGTGACCGAGACGGCTCCTGGCCCCATGATCGTATAGAGCGTTTCGAAGCTGTGGACCGCGTGCCAGAAGAAGTCAGGATGATGCGGCTCGATCGGGCAACCACCATAGACCATGCAGCCCTGCACTTTGCCCACTTCGTCATGATTCCGCATCCCGATGAAGCCGGGACTGTAGCGATGCTGCGAACAGGAAAAAACAGGCGTGTCGTACTGCTTGGCCAAGTCGAATATCTCGATCACGTCTTTCAGTGATGCCGCCATGGGCCGGCCGATGTAAAGCGGCTTGCGCGCCTTGAGAATCTGACGAGCCAATGGAAGGTGCGGCCGACCATCGGCCGTCATCAGCATCACAGTATCAACCTGCGACAGGACCGCATCGACCGAGTCTTCCATGCTGACGCCGGCTTTCACCAGATGCTCGCGCCAGCGTTCCGCATCAGTGATCGTCGCTTCCAGGTCGGGACTTCCGCCGGGCCACGCGGCGATTACCTTTAGCCCCAGCAGGTCGGGATTGTCTTCAGGCGGCTTATGAAACAACTGAGTAAACGCCAGGGACTGGTAGTTGTCGATCGCAATGATCCCGACTCGAACAGGGTCCGCCGCCAAAGCGGTCCCGGAATGCAACAATCCAGTGATCGCGGCAGTTACCAGTACCAGCGTCAATGCTCTCATCGTATGTGTCCTGTTTCTCGGGGTGTCCTCGTGACTGGCTGACCTGATGGCCCGACGTCATTCCGTAAGGTACCGGTCCAGGAACTTCTCTGCTGCTTTGTAAGCCGCATCGATCTTCTCGGGATCACCACCACCCAGGCCATGTTCTCCGTTCTTGATGCTGATCAGCTTGTGTTCCACGTCATGTCTTTTGAATTCACGGACCATCATGACAGACTGCTCATGAGGAACATCCGTGTCATCCGTGCCGTGGATCATCAGCGTCGGCGGGTAGTCAGACGAGACGTTTCGCACGGGCATGTACGGCGCAAACTTCTCGACATCCTTCCGCGGATCCCAGCCATCCGTGACCAGCGACGGCCACAACCCGGTCTGACGGCAGTACAGGTAGAACAGGCCACCGTTGCCTTTGCGGTCACGTGAGTCCGACACGGGCGGGCCGCTGATCTGCTTGAAGGCCTCTTCGCGACTGACTTTGACACGATTATGCCGGGGATGAGGACTCGGCTGGCTGTACCAGTCTCCGACCAGATCGCCATAGCCCCAGAACGCGACCAGGGCCTGCGGTCGCGGTTTGATGCGATGGCCGGTGACAAACGTGAGATAGCCTCCCGCCGAACCGCCAGTCACTGCGACGCGTGAACGGTCGAGATGAAACTGCTCGGCTCCCTTCGAGTGCAGCCAGTCAAAGGCGTCCTCAACGTCGGCAATGATTCCAGGCAGTTTGGTTTCGGGAGCCAGTCGGTAATCAATCGAGACCAGGGCGAACTGACGATCCATGGCGTACTTACGCACTCGGCCGCTGATCCCATCACGATGTCCGTTGATCAGTGCTCCACCGTGAATCCACACCACTACAGGACGAACGCGCTGATCGTCCGGTCGATACACGGCAGCACGAACCGGCAGGTCACCAACCTTCTTATACGTAACGGTCATCTTGACGTACTCCGCATCGGCCGCCGGAAGAAGTCGACCATCCGCCAGAATCAGCAGGATCGGAACAAGAGCAAGTATGCATCGAGTCAACATGGCGCATGCCCTCGGGCAGGAAAGGTGCGAGTCTGGTGAGTGCAGTCATTAAAGCGAGTCCGTATGGCCCGGTTGTGACGGTTCTAACACCTTGTCGCTTCAGGCCCCACCAACATCTGCCGGGATTCGCCCACCTGACCGTGACGACTCTGCCGGGCAGGGCATAATTGATCAGGAAAGCTGCGGCGCCGGCGCGGGATAGCCGAACTTTGCCGCGGTTCGTGACCTACGTTCAACTCAGACGCAGGACTGCGCCTGTTCGTAGGGCTCAAAGTCCAACAGTTGACACGTGGCGACCCATTGGGCCGGCTGAATCCGATCACTACGAACCTTCAGACTGTGAGCCTCATCATGCCTGAATTGACCACACTTCAAACTGTGCAACTGATCGTCTTCTTGACGTGCATTGGCGCGTACACGATCGCCGCTGCAGTCTGGGATATCCGGATCAAGAAGATCCCGAACAAGCTGACTCTTCCCGTATTCGGTCTGGGCATTGTGTACCAGCTCACGTTCAACGGTCTGGAAGGACTGGCTCAGGGTGGACTCGGCTTCGCGCTGGGCTTCGGACTGCTGTTCATCCTGTGGATGGTCGGTGGCGGTGGCGGCGGTGACGTCAAGCTGATGGGTGGTCTGGCCATGTGGCTCGGCTTTGAACTGACAGGCCTGGTATTAATTGCCAGCACGATATGTGCCGGTTTTGGAACCTTCGGCGTCATGATCTACAGCTCGTTGACGCGTGGGATGATGTCGACGAAGGACAAATACACCGCGACCGGCAAAACGCCGAAGGGCCAGAAACCCAAAAAGGAAACCGTCGAGGAACGCGCTCGGCGACGCACGATGGGCTATGCCGTACCGGTCGCACTTGCAACATGGGCGATCGTCGTGTGGCGGCTGCCTGAGTTTCCGTGGGTTGGATAAGTCGTTCCTGATGTGAGGTCTCTTATCCACTAACGTCGAGTGGCAACGGACTCATGATAAATACCATCCGACAGTCGAGCCTGGAAAAGGTCCGAAAGCGGTCTGGCATGTTCAGCGCCGAGCTGGTCATGACACTACCGCTATTTGGCATCATCCTGGCCGGCCTGTTTGAATTTGCGTTGCTGTTTCAGGCACGGACTGAGCTGGCCGAGGCGACTCGGGCAGGCGCCAGAATTGCCACGCTGCCGGGTGTCAGGGTCGACCAGGTTGAGCAGGAAGTGCGCCGTGTTCTATCTCCACGCTTGCAGGAGACGATGGACCTGGCAGTTGATCCCGGTCAAAAAACTGGTGATGTGGTCACGGTGGCCATCGCGGTCAATATGAATGTCGCGTCTCCTGATCTCCTTTGGCCAATTGGGTACAGCCTGAAGAATCGGCAGCTCTATCAAACGACCCGGATGATCCGGGAATAACACACACGATTCGTCCGCCCGCTTCCGGCAACGGACACATATTGCAAATCAACACTACCAGGTCATGCGTTCCAGCACACAAATGCGATCCAACGAAATCAGGGATCCTGGAGCACAGACCGACACACTGGGAGGAACGGAGCAGTGAAGACCCTGACTCCTGCAAAGATGGTGATGTTCGTCTTTGTGGCCATCGGCATGCTGATCACCTTTTATCTGGTGAAGACACTGACCGCGAAAGAGCCACAACCACAGCGCGTTACAACTCGTAACGTGCCGCTGACGCTTACCGAGCTAGAGCCCGGTACTGTCATCAAACAAGGCGACATCGGCATGGGCCCTGCCCCTGCCAATGAAATTGTCGGTGACGTTTTGCTGGCAGTTGAAGCACTCGAAGGGCGTGTCGTGAAGAACAGAATTCCGGTGACAGAATTAATCCATGGGTCGGACCTTTATCCGGCGGGGCAACTGCCTCCTTTGAAAGTGTCTGATGGGGCCACGGCCTTTTCTATCGTTCAGTCTGAAACGTCGGCGATGGTCGAAGGGTTGATCAAGCCGGGCGATCATGTCGATATCTACTATTCACCGAATGCAACAAATGATCCTCGATTCCAGTCAATTGGCAGTTTGACGATCAAGCTGTTCAAAGGGTTGCGAGTCATCGCCATTAATCGGTCATTCGTCCAGTCCGACCTGGAAGCCTCACGCAATTCCGTCACCGTGGAAGTCCGGAAGGACGATGCCGCTCTGCTGCAACTGGCACTCAATACGGGAAAACTGAGTCTTAGTTACACACGCGACATGTCGGGAAGGGCCACTGTACAGGTCGCTGACCCGGACCGGCCGACACTGGAGGAACTGCTGCAGTTGCCGCCCGTTCCTGAAGAGCCAGAAGAACCAGAGCCGGATCGATTCACTACTAACATCTGGCGACGGGGAAGCCGTCAATCGCTGAGCTTTGTGAACAATGTTCCGGGTTCCTCGCAATTTACGTTCGACCAGTATGCTCCTCGTGTTCCTGGTGCCGCGCCCGCCAACGGGCAACCTGGCTACGGACCGCCCGTTGGCCCCGGCGGACAGCAGCCAAACGGTGTCTGGTCACCGCAATTGACTCCACAGCCCGGCACGCTTCCGCAGGGACCACCACCTGGTCAGGAGCGGTTGAATCCAGGGGCACGACGTTGAGGCAAAGCGAGTCATGACACGTCAAGGCTTCATCCAGCGGCCCGGTTTCCAACCGGGCCGCTGTGCGTTTCAGGGTCATGTTTCGGCAGACTCAGCCCGAACGAGGCTGGCCATGTCAGTTCCTGAGGATTTGCCACGTCGCGGACATGGTTCGTGGCATATGTTTGCCAGGGATGCGAAACCGCGCGTTGTCGGTTTGTTTATGCGTCCCCACTTGAGCGTTACTCGTCGTTAATGATCATCCACGGCACGGGAGCCAGCGAGATGCGGCAGGGTTTCTCACCACGACAACAGTTCTTTCCTCACTCACGCCGAGGCAGCCTGGCTCCGGCAGTGATGATGGCGCTGGTTGTGGTGATCTCGGCCGTCGGATTGATACTGGACCGTCTCTGGCTTCAGACCGCCCACGCAGAATTACTGACTGCCGCCGAATCCGCTGCATTAGGAGCCGGACGGCACCTGGTGAACGACGACCTGCTGCGCACCAGTGCGGATGCAAAGCAGAACTTCAAACGATCTCGAAAGGCAGCCGTTGATATCGCAGCCATCTGCCGGATCTCTGGAGAGCGAGTGCTGTTAGACGGATCTCCGGATGGAGATATCCGATTCGGGCGACTCCTGAAGCAGAAACGGACAGGTCAAGTCATCTTTGTCGAGACCAGTCGCGCACCGACAAGTGTTGTTGTTCGGGCTCGGCACACGCGAGCACTGGGTAACCCGGTCGTCACGTTCTTTAACGGCCTCACCGGAATTGACGGTGCTGATGTTGCCGCACAGGCGGAAGCAACCATCGACAACCGGATTCCTGGATTTGAACCACTTGATGGGGCGCCGATTCCCATTCTGCCCATTGCGATTCATCGAACAGCTCCGGAGGACAGTCCGCTGGAGTCATGGCGAACTTCCATTGATCAACGGGCCGGGCGGGACGAGTTTCGTTATGACGAATCAACAGGCAAAGTCTCGCGCAAAGCGGATGGGATCCCAGAGATCACGTTACGCCTGTCGCGGCAACAGGATGAGGCGAATGCTCATGTGATCGTGCCGCAGCCGCAGACCACGCTCAAAAGACTGGCACGTCAGATTGCCACGGGATGGAACCTGGACGATCTGCCTGATGGTCGCACGCAATTGAGAATTGACGGCGGGCTGCGTGATTTTCAGACAGTCAACGGTATGCCCGGCAGTGTTTCCGGCGAACTCCCCGATCTCATCGGTCAGTGCCGGATCGTCCTGCTGTATGACGAATTCACGTCCGCAGGTCATTCCGGAGGCCGGATTCGGTGCACGCAATTTGCCGCTGGACGCATTCTTAACATCACCCACGACAGCGGCACATGCGAAATCGTGTTTCAGCCGGGAGTTCTGACAACTCGCTCAGCGATTCTCGCGGATGACACGAAAACAAAGCTCCCGCCAGAGCAACTGGCGAATCGTTATGTCTACAAGCTGCGATTGACACACTGACTCGCTGGCGATTGGTCATATGTTATTGGTCACACCGGCTGATGACACCTGCCCAGTCATTATTGATTAGTGACAACTTACTACTGACAAATGAGGCCGACAATGGTCGCCGAAGCCCCCGCCGCTCCCGTCTCGACTGTGGATCAGCAGATGCAGTTTCAGAGACTCAAGACTCAACTGCATCGACGGATGATTGACGCTCTGGATTTGTCCAAAGCCGGACAGCTCCCGGAAGAGGAACTCCGTCAGCAGTTAAGGTCTCTGGCAGCACACCTGTGCTCGATGGACGAAGTACGCCTCGCGCCCGAGCAGCGCGAAGTCATGGTCCGTGAGATCATGGACGAGATCTACGGTTTCGGGCCGCTCGAACCGCTCATGAACGATCCAGCCGTGTCCGATGTCCTGGTCAACGGGCCGGATCGGATCTTTGTGGAACGCGACGGAATTCTGCAGCCCACAAATGTTCGATTCGCTGATGAAGCACATCTGTTGCGTCTGATTCACCGACTTGTCGGTCGAGCTGGCCGGCGTATTGACGAAGTCTCGCCGATGGTCGACGCCAAGCTCCCGGATGGCTCACGTCTGAACGCGGTCATTCCGCCGCTTGCATTGAACGGTCCGACAGTTTCCATTCGACGATTCAAGACGCGATCCCTGCTGTTTGAGGATATGGTGTCAATGGGAGCGCTGGCCCCGGAAATGGCTGACTTTCTGGTCATGGCGATTCGTGGTCGACTGAATCTGCTGGTCTCCGGTGGTACCGGTGCCGGCAAGACGACGCTATTGAACAACCTGAGCCGTTTTATCCCCGTCACCGAACGTGTCATCACGATCGAGCAGACAGCCGAACTTCAGCTCCAGCAGCCCGATGTCGTCTCTTTGGAGATGCGTCCTTCCAACGTGGAAGGCATGGGTGAAATCGATCAGAGAGAGTTGCTCAAGAACAGTCTGCGAATGCGACCTGACCGTATCCTGGTGGGCGAAGCCCGCGGTGGTGAGGTATTAGAAATGCTTCAGGCCATGAACACCGGCCACGATGGCTCGATGAGTACGCTGCACGCGAATGATACGCGTGATGCACTGGACCGCCTCGAGATGATGATCGCCCTGTCCGGCGTCGAGCTGCCGACCCAGGTGGCCCGGCAATACATCGCCTCGGCCGTGCAGTTGCTGGTGCATATGACTCGTCTTTCGACTGGCGAAAGAAAGGTCACTCGTATCTCGGAGCTGTGTGGGTGTCGCAACGGCGTTTACATCATCGAAGACGTGTTCGTGTACCGCATGCAGGGTACGGACTCCAATGGGCGTGCCATTGGATCGTTCTTTGCGACCGGCCACGAACCGTCCGTGCTAAAGCGTCTGGCTGCTTCCGGATTCGAACTCCCTGCCGACCTGTTTGATGCCCGCGAATTGCAACCGAATCAGTATCGGCAGGAATAGTCAGCGATTACTTCAAAGTCGGAGTTGACCATGTCAACGGGATTCACGCGACAACACATCGATCCACTGCCGGCCTTCTCGGACATTCTGCGCGACAACGAGTCGTTCGCGGTCAACGACGAAGAGGGAATCGGCAATTCGATCAACACCTGGTTCGACGATCTGATGATTCAGTCGGGAGTCGGGATCGGGCCGTCGTTGATGCTGACGTTGTGCCTGTTTTCTGGCGTCGTCCTGGGCGGAGTCGTGCTCGTCACGCTGGAGAATCCACTGTCGGCGGCGGTGAGCGGTGTTGTTGGCGCGATCGCACCGCTTGTTGTGGTAACCGGCCTGCGTCAGCGGCGTCGGAAGCAGATGATGGATCAGCTTCCGGCCATGATCGATGAACTGGCTCGAGCTGCAAAAACCGGTCGCAGTATTGAACAGTGCTGGGAACTTGTCGCTGCTGACACACCCGCGCCACTTGGCAATGAACTGACGGACTGCTCGCATCGCATGAGGATGGGCGAAGACATGCCCAATGCGTTACGCGAACTGCCTCGCCGTACCGGCATTATCACGTTGAATATTCTGGTGACCGCATTGTCCGTGCATCAGCAGACTGGTGGCGACCTGATCAGCGTGCTGGAACGGCTGTCGGAGACGATTCGTGACCGGCTTCTGTTTCTTGGAAAGCTGCGAGCGGCAACCGTCGGAAGTCGTTGGACATCCATCCTGATGCTCGTTCTACCTCCCCTTATTATCATCTTTTTCTCGTTTCAGGATCCGACCTATCTTCCGCGACTCATGGCCTCGGACATGGGACGCACAGCAACGATCGGCGGAGTTGTCTGCGAACTGATCGGCACGCTTCTCATTCTTAGAATCCTTCAGAGCAGCCAACGCAGCTAGTGCTGAATCCAGAAACGGCATTAGCCGTCGACGTTCGCTTTCGAGCGAAACCTGACTGCTGGAGAGACTCCCATGAATCTGACAACTCCCATCTTCTTCGCCTTCTGGGGCCTGCTGGTCCTGCTGGCCATGGTCGTGTCTCTGGGGCGTCTATTACGCTGGCGTCGAAACGCCCGCGAGCTGCGTGAAGAGCGTGAAGCGGCCTACACGGCGGCACTCGATGAGGTCGCGCAGACGGAAGATGAAGCAGTAGAAACATCAACAGCATCGATCACGACGATTCCGGAAGGACAGGCGTTGGCTCCCGCATCAGCCGGCGTCGAATCCGTTCCCACGCCGGAAGCTGTCGAACTGTCAGCAGTTCCCGGGCTGCTGGAATTCGCGGGAAAACGAGCGATTCTGAGGATCGTGTTCGTAGATGAAGACCTGCTTGTGGGCAGACGTTTCTGGCGTCCGGGCAGGATTGGTGTTGCCGTA